>ERZ773133.3-NODE-3-length-307100-cov-12.239942_pt1 | contig 307100 bp, 256 predicted proteins | sample MGYA00580861_ERZ773133 | MGnify/ENA primary metagenome ERZ773133 (study PRJEB29015, sample SAMEA2737844) | human gut metagenome | biome: human gut; feature: human-associated habitat; material: faeces | place: China | collected 2012 ...
CTTTAATTTCAACAGAATGTATGATGCGTCAAATAAAGACATTACATTGCAGTTGTGGTTTGAAAATTCGGCATACAATACTTATCTCGGTGGTTTCAGAGGTACCATTACAATAACCGCTCTTGATTGAGCCGACATATACGAAAACAGAGGTAACGGAAAATAAAAAAACGAATACTCAGTATCATGCTCACCCTTTGTATGGTTCTTTGCCTTGTGTCGACAAGTGTATTTGCCGAGGATAATATGGCAGCGAGTGGGACGGCGGAAGTTTCCACAGCGGCGGAACTGGTTTCAGCAATCAGATAGGCTTCATACGGAACAGTCAAACTGACGTCAGACATTACCATTTACACCACATTAGTGGTCAACCGCACCGTCACCCTTGATCTCAACGGTTATATGCTGAAATACGGCAGCAGCAGTGCAGGACATGTAATCACTGTGTCCAGTGGTATTTTGACAATTGAAAACAGTGACTATACAAAATCACACAATTTCCAAAAGAAGTAAATTTATATGTAAATGATTTTTTTGAATTTTGCTACGTTTAAAATCATACTAATTTTAGCTTTTAATTTTTTTCATTCCAAAAACCGCCCCATTTCGTTCTATAAATTACCTCTTATAATCAAATCATGCAGACATATAATATTATTGCAAACCCGAAAAACAAATGAAAAGGAGATACGAAAATGAAAGGTATCACAACTCAGGAAGGCAGAGAAACACTCAACAAGTTCAAGATGGAAGCAGCTAACGAAGTTGGCGTAAACCTCAAGCAGGGCTACAACGGCGATCTTACAGCTCGTGAGGTCGGCTCTGTAGGCGGTCAGATGGTCAAAATAATTAGTCCTGAACAACAATGGATATTTACCCGAAACAGCGTAAGAAACACAGGTCATTGCATTGAGATTACATATGCCGTTAGACTGTCAGTATAGGAGCAGCACAACGATATATTTTCTTATCAAAACATCGCATTTGCAAAAACAAATGCGATGTTTCAATGTTTATTCTTTCAATATGTTAACCCAATCATCTGGAAATCCCATAAGTTTTTTATCAACGTGAGGGTACTTGTGAAAAAGTTTATCTAGTTTGTCCACAAACGCTGTCCAATGTTGATCATTAGTTATTAGATGTTTTATGCAAAGAAGAGTTGCAAATACACGGATACTGCTTATCCCCTTTTCTGTATATTGCTTATATAGCTTTGGCGTTTTAGCAAGATTAACATTATACAAACGTCCATAGTGTGCACAAATATTCCGCACAAAAGCAATGTGTTCGACCCAGCTTTCAAGATAAGTATATCCCACGCCATACAACGTTGCAACGGCTTTTTTGTCCTGAGGTTTCATATTTTTATAAAACTTTGAGAGCGTACCGAAACTGAACAGCTCCACCAAAGCGTAAAACGGAATTTTGCCGTCAATATAATTATTTTTGAAATTCTTAACAAAAGGGGCTTTGCTATTTCTGGATATTTCCTTTTTTATCTCACAAAGAAAATCATAGTGATAGCCAGGATCATTAAAATTATCCGGATCTTCATATCCTAGTACACCATAAATATGTGAGAAATGATTAGCTACCCTACACCTGAGATTAACTTCGATTTGCTCTATCCAAGTAAATAAGAGTTGCCTGAAGTTGGCGTTAAACAGGTATAACTCAACGATTTGTTCAAAGGATATAGAACCATCAAAATTTTTATTTTTACCTTTTAGTCCAAGGCCATATGCTTTTATCAAGCGGAAATATGAAATATCATTAAGAATTCGACGTGCATATTCTTCATTGACAATTCTCAACCCAAGCATTTTCAAGTTCTCGATTTGTTGATCAACATTCATTGATGGTTGCTGTTCTTTAAGCTGCATAAAAAAGTCCCCTAATAATTAAACGACCCGACGTGGTACGCATTGCTAAGAGGCGTGTCGGGTTCTGTTAATACTATTATATGCGATTTTTTCTAAAAAGTCAATGGAAAATATAGCTAAATAGATTTGGTAAAATGGCCTAATGATAAAATAAGCACATTAGTAGCTTAAATTCTAATCTATTTTCCTTTATCAACATTCACACCAAAGACATTAATAACATTCATTTCCACATTCTCCGTATCAATACAAACTTGCTTTGAAGAATATATCTCCAAATGATTGCTTTTTTCATCATATTTACAATTTGCACATAGATACGTTCCATCTTTTTCAGCTAATATTACTTTTGTGTTGTTGTCTATGAGTCTATAGTCGCGTTTTAAAGCAGCGAATGATTCACCCAATTTAAAAAAGCAGAATGTCTGAACTATTACAAAAACTGCAATTAAAGCTATTATTACTTTCTTGCCAGTTTTCTTTGTAATTGTCTTTTTATCTACCATATCTACGGCTTTATCGATAGGCTTAGTAAAAAATTTTTGATTTTTGAAAGCAATTCCTATTGATAAACCAAAATAATAAATGGCCGTACATAATATAAATAACGAGCGTAAACACTTTAATACTTCTAACGCTGTTACATCCTTCCATATTTTGATTATATTATAATCCAGTATTACGCAGGCAAATATAAATAATGCAACCATAGTTACAAGATAAATACAAACCACATTTCGAACTGTTTTCCAAAAGCCATGTGTCCTTATTATTATGTATCCCATAAAATAATTAAATAGCAATAAAATCAAACCTTTAAAAAGCAAATCAAATAAATTTGAAAAAATATTGGCCTCGCTTATTTGGGCATATGATCCATTAATCGAGAAATAACTATTGTATCCTTCAATAACTATTGCTGATATACCTTTTTCTATAATTCCTGATATGGTCAGCAAAACACCTATCAACGCTGCATATGAGCTATAGTTATTGTTTTTATCCGACTTTATTGTATCAAAGACACTTTTCTTTTTACAAATATCCTTTTCTTCCACTTGTATTGTTGATTCGTTACTCATTATAACATCCTTCCCAATTTATTAACTCCATTAAATTACTGATCATTTTTTAATGCACCATCATAAGCAATCTATATAACCTTGCTCAACCATATGCGTAACTAAGACAGGTCGATTATCCTATCTCCAATTTCTTTTAAATTTTCATCATGTGTAACTATTAAAACTGTTTTCCCATAGTCACGATTAATTCTTTTTAGAATATTGATAACTATGGCTGCATTTTCTTTGTCTAACGATCCGGTCGGTTCATCCGCTAAAATTATTTCTGAAGGTTTCAAAAACACTCGTGCCAGTGAAACTCTTTGCTGTTCTCCACCACTCAACTGGTATATCTTTTTATTTTCATACCCACAAAGACCAACTTTCGCCAGTGCATCGGCGATCTTATTTTCCTTTTCTTTATGACTTAACTTAACATATCTTAATGCAAGCATAAGATTATATTTAACAGTCTCCTCGTCAACAAGTGCAAAATTCTGAAAAACATAACTAATTTTATTTCTAATTACCTTGACAGCATTCTTGCTTTGGGAAGACAAAATTTTTTCACCATCTATAACTACCTTCCCTTTGTCCGGATCTTCCAACAAACCTATAATGTTTAATAATGTACTTTTTCCGCAGCCGCTTTTACCAGTAATTACAACAAATTCACCATCATTGATTTTTAGCGAAAAGTTTTTAAAGATCACTCTGTCATCATATTTTTTAGTAATGTTTTTTATCTCTATCATTATAATCAACCACCTTTTGCAACATTTATAATATCAATTCTATCTTTTTTCTTGATATATAATGTGGAGAAAATTACATCAATGCTTATTAGTATTGCTGATATTAATACTGTTTCAATAAAATTACGATCGATCAAAAGAGCCACAATAAATGAACTTGCATCAAGAAATACCATGCCAACATAATAATTAATATATCTTTCTTTAAATCTAAAGCCCATTATTTTCTTTACCGCCAGTTCCTTTTGGTGCTGCTCCATGTATGCAATAACATTTTGAATAACTGCTGAAAAACATATTATTATCAACGCTACAAACATTAAAAACTGAACTATAAGTTTTGTATTCAACTCTTTTACTTGTTCCTCAATAGCTTGATACACGCCAGTAGCAGGGAATCTTACCTCACTCTCATCGTAAAACTTACTGCAAACTTTTGCAATTTCAGCAGTCGCATTCTCAAAATCATTTACCTTTATTTTAAATGGGCCTCCTGTTTCTCCAAGTATCATTGAATAGTCTATAGGATCACCGTTATTTTCTGTAAGCACATTAATGACAGGATCTTTCACAGTGTTTTTACTATCGCCACAATCTAAAGCAAATGTAAATAACGATTGGGAATCCTTATACCAAATTACTTTTGCTTTTCCTGTAAAACCATACTCACTATAATACTCCTGGATCTTATCCTCTTTATTCTTATATTTTTCTGGAGCAAGCACAACACAGCTTTTTTCATTTTCAGAAATGACTATCTTTTGGTTATTCTTGTCATATACAGGGAAAAGTTTAAGATAGTTAGGATTGACATTAACACTAATATTAACAGGAAACTCACCATTTTCTCTGTCTTCCTCATAAAGAGGAGAATAAATTGAAAAATCAGCATAAACAGATCCATTTGCATTCATGATCTTATAAATTTCTTTAAAATTTTCAATATCCTCGTCCGTTTCTCCTGTCCAATCACTTTCATTCGGGATCTCCATAACCGATACATACGCAAACTGTTTGGTTTTATTCCAATTTGAATATTTATCTAAACTCAAAGTATATAAGCTATTTAAATCCGTTATCGACAGACACATCACGCAAATGGCGGAAGTAAAAGATATGAATTTCAAAAAGCTATTAAAAACTATTAACGATCTGTATGGTCGTTGATTTTTTATTACACCGCTCAAAGAAACATACTTAACAAAAATAAATGGCAGACTGATGATAATTAGAGTGACTATCGTAACAGCCAAATAGCAAAAAAATAATTTTTTCAAAAAGCCAACACAAGCAAAATTAAATCCAGGAACTAAAATTGAGGTAAAAATCAGTGCCGTTATTGCAAAAACTACAGACTGACATATCACAAGTTTAGGAACACTTTCACTCCAAATAGTATTAAAATCATAGCCCAACATTTTTTTTATTCCTATCTTTTTGTATGATCTTATAAAATCATACATTATTAGAAAGACTAAAATTAAAGTTGATGCCATTGTGACGGCTACATAATATGAGGGCTGTTTTGCATTTTTAAAATCATTGGACTGATAACTTAATACGATACCTTCTTGCTTTAATTCTTTTTTTATATCATTCAGGTCGCTATGATCATTTAATTCGATGACATATGTTTTATCAAGGGGGGCATTATTATCACTAAAATATTGTCTAAGTGTTTTGACCATAAATCCCTTATTTTTATTCAACGCTGATACAACACCGATTTGATTACTATTATTTGTGCGATCAGTTGAAAGAAAATAATCCGAATCGATCTCATTGGCATTATAGAACCTTCCACTATCCAATTTGATTTCTTGAAATGTACTGAAATTTGTGACATAGATATTTTTCACATAGTAGTCTTTACCTTTTATATTATCGATATTAGAACAATAAATGTTAGCCGAATATTTTTTCATAACGACTGTTAGAATTTCATATATTTCTTCTTTAGATTTAATATCAGTCGAAAAAACAGCTTTCACCGATGATTCGGATTCACCTATATGAATCATTGAAGTATAAAATAGATTGTCATAGTTTAGAAAACAATTCGCAAATATAAATATTGCAGTAAATGCAAAGATTACTATAAAACTATATTTGATCTTCATGCTATCCCTCTGAATATCATTAATTTAGGGAGAATGTTAACGCATTCTCCCTATCATGTGGTTAAACGTGGTTGTAGTAAGAATTCCACTCGGTAAAATTCTTATGATATCCAGTTTCTGCTTTAGCAGTTTTACCCTTATCGGCAGTTTTTTTGCTCATATACTTTTTACTGCTTGATTTCTGTATTGCTGTGGCAGTATGTTTTTTATCCTTACAATAAAAATAAGAATACTGTTCTTCCTTATCAAACCTTAACAAACTATAGTGTATACCATACTCCCATTTATCATTTTTATGTCCCAAACTACTTCCAGTTAATGTCGTTGCAAACACTGTAATTGACATTGCTGTTACCATTAAAAAAGCTCCACAGCATGCAAAGATTTTCTTACCTACATTTTTCATAAAATAACCGCCTCACTTAACTTTAAAACGCACAAATTATACTAATGATTCTGGCATTTGAAACTATCTTCTCCAAATCCATCTCCACCAATTTATTATGTAGAACATATTTTATCACCACCGAAAACAAGATTTAGGAGTTACGCCCAAAATCTTATATATCATTATGTGACAAAATAATCAATATTTTCTCGGCGAACGGTTACATTTATAGGGTGAACGGTGTTATTTATTATGATTATATGGCATTCGGAATCACTATATCAGTAATAAAGATACCATTACAATAATCATTGTCCATATGTCCGTTGTATTTTATTAGGCATTCCTTTATATTTTGCATCCCATACCCATGTCCTTCTCCTGATTTTATACTGATAAATTCATTGTCTTTAATAATTGGCTCTTTAAAATAAGTGTTTTCAACATTTATAAACAAAGTTGACTCCAAAAATTTCACGCATATATTCACACGCTTATCATTACAAAACTCAGCAGCCTCAAAAGCATTACTTATCAGATTAGAAAAAAGTGTACACAGATCCATTTGAGATAATCTCAGATCATTTTCAATGTGACCCTCCCATTTAAACTCTACGCTTGGATATCTTCCACGAATATCATCTATTATTACATCAATCAAATTACTTCCTGTATGTATGTTTGAAGTTAATTTATTCAGTTCTATATTCATTTTGTCAAAATAGTCGCCAAGTTGTTCTAATTGCATATTTTCACATAACATTTTCATACAATACAGATGATTTTTTATGTCATGACGGAACTGTTTGGTTTCTTCATCTTTTTTTAAGAGAGAAATATAATATTTTTTCTGAGCTTTTAATAAATTTTGCGTTACTTCAGTTTCCTTTTTCAAATATTTGTTTTTATTATGGCTTGAGATCAATAAAAAACAAATTACAATAAAAATTATACTACTCATGCTTAAAGCCAAAGCAGCTATGCTCTTATATAAAGAATAATTTTGATCCATCATAAACAGCATTATAGACGAGAGATACACGCCAATAGAACAACCGCCAATTATAATCAAAATTATTTGCTTGGTAGAAAAATCTATATGTACGGCTTTTTTTAGTATTTTCATTCTTATAAACGATAATATTGCAATTAAAAATCCTGATACACAATTCAAACCCAACTCAGATATAGAAAATCTGTTGGGAATTTTAGACATAGCGCCAATGGTTGCAGCAAAAATACCAACAACCATATCAAGTAAACATATAAAAATATATATTAAAATAACCATTCCTGTCTGCCGTTTATTTTTTAAACAAAGAATGACACAAAGAATAACCATAGCATCAAAAAATGGTCCTAAATTATACGGATCACAAAAAGACGAAATAAGAGATATAGTCAGTATAAATAGCGTAATACATACCATAGTATGCATTCTTGATTTCAACTTAATGCAGAAAAGCAGCGATACAGCAACACATAATTTTACCAGCTCACTAATGTACATCGCTGCATTATACAAAATTCTTTCCATAAAAACCTCATAAACATCTTGAATTACGCTTTACATAATCATAAAAAAGCAGCTTAAATTGTGACAGCCTTCTTCTTGAAACTGGTACCCTCTCTTTCATATAATGCAATTCTATTGTTGTCGCATATATATTTTTCACATAGCGAAAGGCAACTAAATACGATTTGTGAACTTGATAGAAATGTTCACTGCCCAATCTATCGGACCAATATTTCAATGATTTAAGACTATTGACAATCCCAGACTTTGTATATACAAAAGTACCATCTCCGTATGCTTCGATGCACACTATATCATTATAGATTACAAGAGTAGTACGCCCCTTTTCCTTAATAGCAATTTTTTCATTACTCAAGATCTCCTTTTCAGCACAACTTAATGCCTCAAAAAATTTCATCCCATCAATAGGTTTTTCTAGAAAACGAAACGCTTTAACTTTAAAAGCCTCAGGCATATATTCAGAATGACTGGTAAGGAATATTATATATTCTCCATGATCTTTTTCTCGCAACTGCTCCGCAGTAACCATTCCATTCATATTGGGCATTTCTATGTCTAAAAAAATCAGGTCATAATATTTGCCAGATTCCAACAAAGACGTGCCAGAATCATAAATGTCAACTAAATAATCAGGAAACATTCCATACAAACGATTTTTTATCTCATTACATATTATTCTTTCATCATCACACACAGCAACATTTAAACGCATAATGTTCCACCTCATTGAAAATTATATCATATTTATATAAATATTACAATAACAATAATTAATATTTATAAAGCCATTATAATAAAGTGAAAAAGATACTTATGTTTTTAAAGAAAAAAACTATTATACGTTTATTTTTCATTAAAATAAATTATAAAAACAAATAAAACATATGTTAATTCACTAATTCTGTACAACAATACAAAAGTCAAAAGACTTTTTATAAAAGTAGTTGTTAAAGCATTAATTACTTCCCCTATACTAGTGTAAGACGTAAAGTGTTTCTAATTGTGCAAATATACAAATGTCATAACATATTATATTAAAACCGCTCTTGTTCAGTTACAAAATGATAAATATGTTACAGGAGAGAAGACCGCCAAACTTTATAATAAGAATCCGTCCTGTTGCGAATCAAATGCTATAGGGTCTGTGTCAATATGCTATACCTTTAAGGATTACAACTAAGTTATACTTTATAACAGAAAGAGAAGTATATATTTTACGGTTCTTGAAACGCAGAATATATTAAGACTTAACCAGTAAAAAGCAGCATACGTTTGAAAGTTCTATTCATTATATTATCATAATAACAGATAAGAAGTCCAAAAATTACTCAGCTTTGGGCTAAAGTAAGTTAAGGTATCATTACCCCACCCATAATGCTAAAACCACACACAAGCGATTTTTGAGCCGCTGTGGGCGACAGCAAAAGCAAATCAAATTGTCCATTGAAATATTTGATTTAAGCAATTATGTACTTTGCACAAATCAGCAGTTTGAGGTGTAGCCAACAAAATGCTATAATTCATTGCAGGTTAAAGGGCAGGCGTCATAAGCCGCCGACCCGCTCACAGCGGACAGCAAAGCTGACCGCCAAAGTTCCGTAAACACGCAGTTTGAAGAGAAATTTGTGTATAATTTCAGCGGTCAGCTTATGGAGTCAAAGTGTGACTTGCAAAGAAAAATAGGAGTCACAAGTTGCAGAAGTCACGCAAAAATGGCGTGAATACGAGCTTTACGATAGGAGTCACTAGATCAACTAAGCGAAAACGACAAGAAAGAGGATACTTCTAAACGTTTAAACGTTAAAAATTAAGCTATACAAAAAATATATTAATAATGCAACAAATATACAGCCCAAATTTATTGCAGTTGATGATTACGTTTTCTTGATTTTTGTGATATCATTAGCTTGAATAATAATGCAGTAAAAATGGATAATTCTATCTTTTGCGTGAAAAATAATACTTAAAAGGAGAGATGTCTATTGAGTAAAAATCCGAAAAGTCCCTATTCCAAGCTGGAAATGAAGAAGAAAACCCTGGCTGCTTGGACTAAGCTGCTGCTCAACAGCGGCGAGATCGACATCAAAAAGTACAACAGAATGATAATGATGATCGAAAGACTGGCGGCATGACCGCAAATGCAGTGCCGAAAGGCATTGCTACATATTGCCACAGGTAAGTTATTCCGTGCCATTGACCCTGTGCTGTCGGCATGGTATAATCATATTAACTAAACAAAATCAAAGTCAAAACAATCAGTCAAGGCTTTAACGAAAGGAGAATTTTAATGGATATTTATGCAGCCGCTGACCTTATGAAACGTGAGCGGAAAACAATTTTTGATCTTGAAATCAATGTTACATTTTATGCACGAGTATCAACGACCCGTGATGAACAGGAAAACTCTATTGAAAATCAGATAAACTTCTTTACAGAGATGATAAAGTCAAACCCAAATTGGAATTACATTGAGGGGTATGTTGACAGGGTCAGAGGAGAACACGCTGAAAACCGTGCTGAATTTATGAGAATGATCGAAGATGGAAAAGCAGGAAGGTTTGACCTTGTACTTACAAAAGAAGTCAGCCGTTTCGCAAGAAATACTATCGACAGCCTTACCTATACCCGTGATCTTCTCCGAGCAGGGGTAGGGGTCTTCTTCCAAAATGATAACATTTGTACCATTGATTCTGACAGCGAAATGCGTCTTACTATAATGTCAAGCATCGCCGCTGATGAAGTCAGGAAGCTTTCTGAACGTGTTCGTTGGGGTCACAAGCGTTCAATAGAAAGCGGAAATGTTATGGGCAACAATCGTATATTCGGCTATGATAAAGATGACTGTAAACTTGTCATAAACGAACCTGAAGCAGAAATGGTAAGAATGATATTTGACCTTTACTCTACTGGTGATATGAGCGTCAGAAAGATAGAACGAATACTATATGATAAGGGCTACCGTGGACGCAATGGTACAAGGATACATCACAACACCGTTTCAGGCATTATACAAAACCCAAAATATAAAGGATTTTACTGTGGTAACAAAGTAAGAATAGTTGACTACCGCACAAAAGAACAGCGTTTTTTACCCAAAGAAGAATGGGTGATGTACAAAGACGAAACAGGCGAAGTCGTACCTGCCATAGTATCTGAGGAAATATGGAACAAGTGCAACAGAATATTTGAAACAAGAAGTGCTGCCATAAAAAGCCGTGAACACTCATTTAAAGACACAAGTGTCTTCACCGGTAAGATATGGTGTGCAGCTCACGACAAGCCATATTGGAGGACAAGTTACTCAAACAGCGTATCAAAAGGTCAGCCAATATATCAATGGATATGCTCAGAAAAAAAGAAAGAAGGTGCAAAAAGCTGTGCTTCATTTGCAATAATGGAATCAGAACTTTATAAAATACTATCTGGATTTTTCAAAGATATTGTTGAAAACCTCGAGGATTATGTTGAAACATTCCTGCGTATATACAAAGAATCAGACCGCTCTGCCGAGGCAATGCGGCAGGTAAGCGGCCTGAAAGCAACACTGGAAAAGGAAAATAAAAAGCGTGATAAACTGCTGGAGCTTTATATGGAGGAGCTTATCACAAAATCAGAATTTACAAAACGTAATACCGAGAGCAGCGAACTAATAAAAGGAATAGAACATCAGATAAGATTTATCGAAAAGAAAAGCGAAAACGACAATAGTTATGCAAAAGCTATAAAGCGGATTGAAAAATACTTCCGTGAAATGTATGATCCTAGCCTACCAATGAACAAGAAACAAGTCGACGAAATGGCAAAGGCAGTCATAGACCGTATAAGTGTAGTTCCAATAAATAAGAACACAATGAAACTGGAAATTAAACTTCTGACAGGTGAATCAGAGCCGATGACATACATTAGGAACGGAGAAAGATATGCTCGGCGTTCTGGACTCACCAGCAAGAAGATGATCGACGCTTACAAGACAACAGGCAACAAGTAATTTCTCCCAAAAATCCTAAAAGCTCCGCCGCGGCATTCGCTGTGGCGGAGCTTTTTATGCCAAATCTTATTTTAAATTTTCAAAAAACAATGCCTTGAAATGATAATTTACAAATTGTTTACATTCCGAAAACGTTATACTAAGCAGCCAGCTTAACAAAACGTGGGAATAATGTGATATAATTGCAGTATAAACCAATGCCTAGCAGCATCAAATTTAAAAATTGGAGTGATTATTTATGAAGAAGTTATTAGCAACAGTGTTGGCGTTGACGCTGACATTCGGTACGTTTGCGATGCCAGGTGCTGAAAGAGATCTAACACTCAGCAATTTTAGTATTGTTGCCTATGCAGAGGAACGTGATGACTATGGATACATTTACGGCGATTTTCGTTATTATTATGATGCTGGAAATGTGCTGATAAGCAAATATTTGGGCAACGCTGAAGATGTTGTTATTCCATCTGAAATTAATGGTAAAAAAGTAACAGCGATCAGTCATGGAGCTTTTCTTTGGCGTCAAAGCCTTACAAGTGTAACAATTCCAAATAGCGTCACAGAAATTGGGGATTATGCTTTTGGTTACTGTGAAAATCTAAAAAACATAATTATACCTAGTAGTGTTGAAAATATTGGGAGTTACGCTTTTGAAAACTGCACACATCTTACAGATATAACAATACCAGACAGCGTAATAAAAATCGGAAAGGCTGCTTTTTGGAACTGTAGAAATCTAACAGATATAAAAATACCTAACAGTGTTAAAGAAATTGGCGAAGGTGCTTTTTGGAATAGTACAAGTTTAACAGACATAACAATACCAAGCAGTGTAACGACAATTGGCTTCGGTGCTTTTAATGGCTGTACAAATCTTCAAAATTTACTTATCGATGAAAATAACCCAAAATATTCATCAGTAGATGGCGTTTTATACAACAAAGATAAAACCACTTTAATACAGTATCCTTGTGCTAATCTAAATACAGATTATACAATTCTAGATAATGTAGTAGCTATTGAAGATCGTGCATTTGAAAACAGCACTAATCTTGTAAATATTACAATTCCAAACAGCGTTAAAAATATAGGTGGTGGTGCTTTTGCGAGTTGCACGAGCATTAAAAACGTTATAATTCCAGATGGCGTTGAAAATATAGGTAAAGGTGCTTTTCGACATTGCACTAGTCTTGAAAGCGTTTCAATTCCAAATAGTGTTGTAAGCTTAGGCAACAGTGACGAAAAATGGGTCGGCATTGGCGGATTTGGCGGTGGCGGTCCTATTCTTGGTGTCTTCGGTGACTGCACAAATTTAACAAGTGTAACGTTACCATCAAATTTAACAACTATAACTGTTGGTCTTTTCTCTTATTGTTCTGAACTAAAAGAAATAACCATTCCAGATAAGGTTACATCTATCGACAATTGGGCATTCTCTTGTTGTTCATTAGAATCAATAACTCTCCCTAACAGTGTTAAATCAATCGGTGATAATGCATTTTGGTGTTCTAGTCTTAAATCTCTGACCGTTCCTGACAGTGTTAAATCGATCGGCGACTATGCTTTTTGTATTTCTGGTATTGAATCCCTGGTGATTTCTGACAGCGTTGAGAATATATCTTCTTATACTCTAGATGGAGCTTACAATCTGAGAGACCTTACCATTGGTGGCGGAATAAAAAAAATATCTTATGATGATGTTAGTGAATGTACATCATTAGAGAAACTTACGCTCCGTGAAGGTATAGAATCTATTGATACTTGTGCATTTACTAAACAACCAAACCTTAAATATGTAGTTATCCCTAAGTCTGTCAAGACTATCGGCGAAAGAGCTTTTGGCTTTGAGGTATACTATCTTGACAGCCAAAAAGAAAATTATAGCTACAGATACATTGACGGTTTTAAACTCGGCGTATACGCAGGCACAGCAGGCGAAGAGTATGCAAAAACTTTCAACATTCCATATGAGATACTCCCTGAGCACACTCACTCCTACACAAGCAAAGTCACAAAGCCTGCCACCTGCACTGAAGACGGCGTAAAGACCAAGACCTGTGCTAACTGCAATGACAAGATAACCGAAACTATCCCAGCCACAGGTCACAAGTCAAGCGGTTGGATAGTCGACAAAGCGGCTTCTATCGGAGTTAAAGGCTCAAAGCACAAGGAATGTACAGTCTGCAAGAAAGTTCTTGAAACGGCGGATATCCCTGCACTTCCTATGATAAACATTCAGAGTGCGAACGTGAGCGTTTCAACAAACAGCTACGTTTTTGACAACACAGCAAAAAAGCCGTCTGTTACTGTAAAAATCGGTGGAAAGGCACTTAAAAACGGTTCTGATTATACTGTTTCCAATTTAAATAATACCAAAGTCGGTACAGCAACTGTAAGAATTACTGGAAAAGGAGATTATACTGGTACAATAACAAGGAACTTCACAATCAATCCTGCAAAACAGCAGATACAGAAGCTTGAAACCAGATACAAGGGCTTCTATATTGATTGGGCGCAGAAAGGCTCTGCAACGGGATATGACGTCGAGTATTCTGTAAACGCAAACATGAATGGTGCGGCTTCAAGGCATTTGACAGCAAACAAGCCTGACACGCTGACAGTAAGCGGTCTGGCAGGGGACAAGACATATTATGTTCGTGTTCGTTCTTACACAAACAGAAACGGCAAGGTATACTACGGCGCATGGTCTGATGTAAAGAGCATAAAGACAGCTAACAACGACATCACAAAGGCTTCTGTTTCGGGCATTTCCACAAAGGCGTTCACAGGAAAGGCTATCACACAGAACGTAACTGTAAAGGTGGGAAACACTGTTCTTAAAAACGGCACTGACTACACAGTTTCATACTCCAACAACAAAAAAGTTGGCAAGGCTACTGTAAAGATAACAGGCAAGGGCAAGTATGGCGGAGTTATCACAAAGACGTTCAAGATAAATCCTGCAAAGCAGAAGATACAGAAGCTTACGGCTAAGTCAAAGGCATTCTTTATCGACTGGGCGCAGAAAGGCTCTGCTACCGGATATGAAATTCAGTATGCAACAAACTCAAAGTTCACAAGTGCAAAGAAAGTTACCATAACAAACAACAAGACCGACAAGACCACTGTTTCAAAGCTTTCAGGCAAAAAGAAATACTATGTTCGTGTTCGTTCGTATACAACTGTAAAGGGGACGAAATACTACGGCGCTTGGTCGGCTTCAAAGAGTGTGACTACTAAGAAATAATTTTTATCGTTTATAAAATATCCCCCATGCAGAGTTTTTCTGCATGGGGAGTTTTTTTTAATCGTCAATATTATCGGATTTGTTGTAAAAAACGATGCTGAATATCATAGATTTCCAAAAAAGTACAATATTCTTTCATTAACCATTAACCAAATATTTACCGTAAAATAGAGGTAAATATGACAAAAAGCCTTGCTTTTTGCGAATGAATGTGATATAATTATAAACAAAGTATATATTTTTATGGTAGGAGAAAGTTGGATTGACACATATTGTTAGCTTATATAAAAAACACCGCAACTTTATTCTCTATGCTCTTTTTGGTTTAGTCGCTGCAGTCATAGATTATGTTATCAGTGCAATTTTCATACATTTTGCCGTTTTTGATAAACCTGAGATATGCAGCCTTATTGGTAATGTCTGTGGGTTTATTTTTACGTTTATGACAAATACGCTTGTAAATTTCAAAAAACGCAGTGAGTATATGAAGACCTTTGCTTCATACGCAACCATATGTATCGCAGGCTCGCTTATATCTACCCTGCTGATACATCTGCTTAAATCGAGTATGAATATTTATATTTTGAAATTTGTGGTAATGATATTTGTATGCCTGCTGCAATACTTTCTAAACAGAACGATAACTTATAAGAATTGAGTGATAAATAATGGCTATAAGCGCAGTACTTCTTGCTTACAAAGAAGCAGAAAATTTAAAGATACTTCTTCCGAAGATAAAGCAACAGCTTGATAAGATTGGCGAAGAATATGAGATCATAATTGTTGATACTATGAAATCCCTTGATGACACACCTGCTGTTTGTAAGAAATTCGGAGCGAGATATGTAAACCAAAGACTTCCGCATTTTGGAGGAGCTTTCAGAACAGGTATCAAGGCGGCACGTTATGATAAATTTCTCATAATGGACAGCGACGGCTCTCACAACCCCATATACATACCTGACATTTATAAGAAATTTGTCAAAGGCGCTGATGTTGTTATAGGCTCACGCTATGTCAAAGGCGGTAAGACAAACGATTCAAAGGTCTCTATAATAATGTCCCATATCCTTAACTTTGTTTTCAGAATAATAACCGGAATAAAGGCAAAGGATATTTCCACAGACTTTCGTATGTATGACACAAAGCAGCTTAAAGCCGTTAAGCTCACCTGTCAAAATTATGATATTTTGCAGGAAGTGCTGCTTAAAATGAAAATAAACAACCGCAAATTGGTTGTAAAGGAAACGCCAATAGTCTTTGAAAAACGTCTTTATGGCGAATCAAAGCGTCAGCTTTTCAAATTTATTCTAGGGTATGTAAAAACATTATTTATGTTGATAGGAGTCAGGATAAATGCCAGCTTTAACAAAAACAGACAAAAGTGACAACTCAGATGTTATCAGCAAATCAATAGCTTTTTTTAATCGCTATTGCATTTTAATATTGGCTCTTGTAATGCTTGCAGTATCAGTTATACATATACTGCCGCCTTTCAATGCAGACATAATAAACTATGACAGTTCCTATCAGTATTTTTTAACCAAACACAGTTTAAGCGATATCATGAAGCTTCTGCCGGAAGACTACAGTCCTCCCCTTTATACCTTGCTTCTTAAACTTTGGACCTACATATTCGGCAGTTCACTTCTAGCAATGAGGTCATTTTCCATATTGATAATATGGGGATTGATATTCCTTGCAGCATTCCCTGTCCGTGCAGCTTTTGGCAAACGTGCATCAGTCATATGTATGCTGCTTTACACGCTTTCTTATGTCAACTTTTTACTCGTTCCTGAGATACGTCCAACTGTACTTGCTTATTTTCTAACAGCAGCTTGTGCTATTTATATGTATCTGGCACTGTTTAAGGGCTATCATTATGCCTATATCTGCATGACAGTTTTCGCTATCCTTGGAATGTATACTCACAATGTATCAATGCTTGCGGCATTGTCTTTCTACATAGTTTCCTTTGCTTTTACTATTATTTCAAAGCAAAAGAAGAAAACTCTTTATTTCTTCCTTAGCGGAGTTATCTGCGCATTAAGCTATTGCCCTTGGCTGATAGTTGTAATGAAGCAATTTTCAAATGTTAAGAAAAACTATTGGGCAAATTCCATAATTTCAAGTAGCCTTGTTATAGATTGGACATATGATATTCACTTTGGTTATGCAAGCGGACTTGTCACTTACCTGATATTCATTTTTATCGCCATAATGTTGCTTATCCATGTGGTAAAGATGCGTAACTGCAAAACCTTAAATGATATCCGCAAAAAGCTTGCACCTCACCGTGCCGAGTTTGTAAGTGTTCTCTACTGCGGACTCATGTATGTTGCTCCTATTATCACTCTAATTTTGTTCACTCGCCTTGTTTACCCTATCATCGCCACCAGATATTTTTATATTTTAAGCTCTCTTATGGTAATATTGCTGTCAGTAGTGATAGGCAAACTTTTTGATACCAAGCTTTTCTTAGCTTGTATCGTGCTGTTTATTGTAAGCTTCTGCATTAATTTCGGCAATGTTAAAAGTCAATTGGATAGCTCTGATTTTTCTGATATGATAGAAACTATCAAAGAAAACGGAGATGATGATATTGCTTTTCTTCATTTACATGAATAGTCGCTTGGAATTATGATGTATTATTTTCCTGATGCAGAGCATTATGTATGCGATGATACATGGTGCGTACTCAACACTCTTGACGTTTTCCCTACTGAAGTAACTGATATCGGAAGCATTGATAACATAAACAAATACAGCAAAAAACTGTTTATTTTCGGAGATCTGTTCCCTGACTCGCCTTATGAGCTTGATGACCATTTCAACTCAAAAGACGATTATGATGTAACTTATCTTGGAATGTTTACTGAACCTTATACATACAAGAACACATGGAGATTATATCATGTCACTAATAAAACTCAAAGCACAAATACAAAATAATTTACTTCTGATAATACTGTTTGTAATAGTCAGCCTTATAGAAATATTTGCGATATTTCCGCTTATGTTTTCAAACAGCCTAAACTATGACAGCACATATCAGTATGCTCTTACTCAACATTCTTTTTCAGAAATATGGCGCTTGATACCCTATGATTACAGCCCGCCTTTTTACGCCATAGCACTCAAGGTTTTTGTTGTGATATTTGGCAACAGTCTCATTGTGATGCGCTGTTTTTCAATCATCGCAGTTATCGGAATGTATTTTATAGCTGCATTTCCTGTAAAAAGGATATTTGGCAGAAATTCAGCTATTGCAGCACTTCTTATAACATTTTTTTCACCGCCAATCTTTTATCAGATCCATGAAATAAGACCAACTATATTTGCAATGTTTTTCTTTATGGCAACAGCAGTCTATATGCTTTATGCCTACAGTCTTGAAAAGACACACGCATATGTCTGCACTGTTATCTTCTCTATACTTGCAATGTATACTCATAATATCGCACTTGTAGGTGTTTTCGGTTCATATGTTGCAGTTCTGGTGTTTTCACTTTGCACAAGAAACTATAAGAAATTCAAAAAGTTCTTTATTTGCGGTATTTTATGTGCATTAGCATATATACCATGGCTGACGGTACTCTTTGGTCAAATGTCAAATGTCAAAAAACATTACTGGAAATCAGTGTTTGGAACTCGTGCTGCTTTGGGCTGGATATTTCACGATATGCTTATAGAAAAAGGATATATCACTATATTTGAATTTGTTTTTCCGGTACTTATTTTCTTTGCATTGCTAAGGCATGTCAAACTTAAAGCAATTAAGGGTGCGACTAAATTCAGCAAAGTTTTCACACTTGCAGCCGAAAAAAGAGTTTACCGTGATATCTTTTTGCTTTTGCTTTTTATACTTATCCCCGTTATGATTCTTGCGTTTGTTAATAACTTTTTCAGTAGCATTGCATCTGAAAGATATTATTATATTCTTGGAACAGTATGGCTGATACTTGCAGGAGTGATAATTGGATGTTTCGGAAATAAGATACTATCGTTACTTGTTCTTTTGACTATGTGTGCTAATCTTATATATATGGCAATTTACACTGTTAGAGATCTAAAAGAATCAGATATTGATCAGATAGTAACCGATATCAACGATCAAAACCCTGGTGGAAATATCGCTTTTCTACACCTTCATGAATTGACACTTGGAGAAATGACTTACTTTTTCCCAAATGCTACTCATTATGTTTGCGATCAGACCTTCACAGTTCTCTCTACATATGATGTCTTCCCATCAAATATTGTAAACATAGGTGATATATCAAACATTAGCAAATATACAGACAATGTATACCTTTTCACAGATGAATATAGTACAGTTTCGGATATTCCAGTATACACATTTGAAGAACTGCTTAGCAATGATGAAAATGTTACTGTGGAAAAGTTACATAAATATAAAAGTGCATATAACGTTGCAACAAAACAAATGGACCTAGCTATAGCACATTTTAATAAAGGTCAGAATATAAAATCAACAAACAGCAAAGGACAGAATAACCAATGAATATTATCCTGCTTTCAGGAGGCAGTGGTCTGCGTTTATGGCCGCTTTCAAACAGCATACGCAGTAAACAGTTCCTTAAACTTTTTAAAACAGACAATGATTCATATGAATCTATGGCACAGCGTATCTATCGTCAGATAAAAAGCGTTTCTCCAGATGTGGGAGTAACTATTGCAACAGGCGAAGACCAGGTAAGCACCATAAAAAACCAGCTTGGTGATGATATTGATATCTGCATCGAGCCATGCAGACGTGATACATTTCCGGCAATAGTGCTTGCAGCGACATATCTTCATGATATAAAAGGCGTTGGTCTGTCTGAAAGCATAGCCGTTTGTCCTGTTGACCCATATGTACATGATGACTACTACAAAGCAGTTATCTCACTTATGAAAAGCATAGAAACTGTCAGCAAAAAGCTTATGCTTTTAGGCGTTGAGCCAACTTATCCAAGCGAAAAATACGGCTACATTATTCCTGAAAATGATCACAGCATAAGTTCAGTTAAAAAGTTTGTGGAAAAGCCTGATAGGATATCTGCTGAAAAATACATTGAGCAGGGTGCACTGTGGAATGCAGGTGTGTTTTCATTCTCACTTGAATACATAATTGAAAAATCCCACGAACTTATAGAATATTCCGATTATTATGACCTACTTGAAAAATATGAAAGTCTTGAAAAGATAAGCTTTGACTATGCCGTATCAGAAAAAGAAACAAACATAGACGTTATGAGATATAAAGGCGAATGGCGAGATGTAGGAACATGGAACATGATGTCGGAGGTCATGTCTGAAAATGTCAAAGGCAATGCGCTTCTTGATGATAAATGTGAAAACACCCACGTTATAAATGAAATTGGTATTCCACTTCTTTGTATGGGCTGTAAAAACATGATAGTTGCAGCGAGCAATGACGGCATACTTGTTTCTGATAAGGAAACCAGCGGATACATGAAACCATATGTGGAAAAGCTGGGAAATATGGCAATGTTTGCGGAAAAATCATGGGGTACTTTTACAGTGCTTGATGTTCAGCTAAATTCAATGACAGTAAACATATACCTGAAAGAAAACCATTCCATGAAATATCACAGTCACGAACAGCGCAGTGAGATATGGACGATAGTTTCAGGAAACGGATATGTTGTTGTGGACGGCGAGAAAAAGTTAGTAAAAACCGGAGACACCATTTCAGTTTCAAAGGGTGCAAAACACCTTATCCATGCCCAAACAGATATGAACATTATTGAAATACAGATAGGCGAGTCTATCAGCGTAAAGGACAAGCACATATTCTTAGAAACATTTTAGAAATATCATGGAGGATAATATGAAAAAGGCCTTAATAACAGGAATTACAGGACAAGACGGCTCTTATCTTGCAGAACTACTTATTAGCAAAAATTATGAAGTTCACGGCATTGTTCGCCGTTCTTCTGTTTCAAACACCGAAAGAATAGATCATCTTATAGCTGAAAACGCTGTAACACTGCATGACGGCGATCTTTCCGACTCGTCAAGCATTATCAGGATAGTGAATGAAGTTCGTCCCGATGAAATATACAACCTTGCGGCACAAAGCCATGTACAGGTATCCTTTGACGCAGCCGAATACACAGGCGATGTAGACGCACTTGGCGTATTGAGAATACTTGAAGCAGTACATATGCTCGGCATGGATAAATCCTGCCGAATTTATCAGGCATCTACTTCTGAACTTTTCGGCAAAGTGGAAGAGTGTCCACAAAGCGAAACAACACCATTTCACCCATACAGCCCATATGCAGTTGCAAAGCAGTATGGCTATTGGATGATAAAACAATATCGTGAAGCATATGGAATGTTTGCCTGCAACGGTATTCTTTTCAACCACGAATCAGAGCGTAGAGGTGAAAATTTTGTTACCAGAAAGATAACAATGGCAGTAGGCAGAATAGCCTGCGGACTCCAAGATCATCTTGAACTAGGCAATCTCAACGCTCTAAGAGATTGGGGATATGCTAAGGATTATGTGGAATGTATGTGGCTCATGCTCCAGCAAGATAAACCAGATGACTTTGTAATAGCAACGGGTGTTCAGCACACTGTAAGAGAATTTACTGAGCTTGCCTTTGCCAATAATGGTATCAAGATAGAATGGCAAGGAAATGGTATTGATGAAAAGGGTTATGACGCAAAGACTGGTAAAATGCTTGTTTGCGTAAATCCAAAGTGGTTCAGACCTACCGATGTTGTAAACCTCCTTGGCAATCCTACCAAGGCGCGCACTGTTCTGGGCTGGGATCCGCTGAAAACAAGCTATGAACAGCTTTGCGCTATTATGTCAAAGCACGATCGCCAGCTAGCCGAAAAAGAGGCGACACAGAAATTAATGATACGATAAAGGTGGTGCGGCTATGACAGGCGTAGTACTGATATTTGGTGTTTCAGGCTTTGTAGGCGGGTATCTTGCTAAAGAATTTTGTAGCTTTGGATATAAAGTCTATGGCTGTGATATATCAGAAAGTTCTGATATTGCAGATCAAGTAACATTCATTCCTTGTGATATTCTTGACCAAGTTCAGGTAAGAAAAGTCATATCTGAAACAAAACCAATGTATATTGTTGACCTTGCGGCAATAAGCAGCGTCAGCTATTCTTGGAAAGAGCCTGCAAAAACTATGGCTGTAAATGTAGAGGGAACACTGAACATATTTGAATCAGCAAAAGAGATAATACCCAATGCCAAAATATTGGTCATAGGCTCAAGCGAAGAATACCAGCAGTCTGATGATCCTATCAATGAAGAATTTTCTCTTGACTCATGCAGCCCGTATGGATTATCGAAAATAACTCAGGAACGATTTGCAAAACTATACAGAGAGCAATATGGCATGAAAATATACTGTGTCAGGGCATTTAATCATACTGGTGTTGGACAATCCGACAGATTTGTTATACCAAGCTGGTGCAGGCAAGTGGCGCTATTATCTGCAAAAAAAGAGAATGGCAATATCATTGTAGGAAACATTGACGTATATCGTGACTTTAGCGATGTGCGTGACGTAGTAAGAGCCTACAGAATGATACTTGAAAGCGAAAAAAGTAAAACCATATATAACGTAGGCAGCGGAAAAGCCACAAAACTAAAAGATATTCTCGACTATATAGTTTCTCTTTCGTCTTGCAAAATAAGTATCGAAATAGACCCTTCTCTTGTGCGTAATGGCGAAAATGCCAAGATATACTGTTGCAATGAACTTATAAGAAAAGATCTTGGCTGGTATCCACAATATGATATTTCCGATACTGTTAAGGATATTTACGAATACTACTACAATATGTTTACTTAATCAAAAAAACAGACCAAGCACACTAAATGATTTGTGCTTGATCTGTTTTTTATATTCGATCTTATTACTTCCTCTTAGAAACCACCATAGCTGCACCTGCAAGTGCTGCAAGACCTATACTTATGCCCATTGCCGCATCTGTATTAGGGTTTGTGGTGCTGTTAGGATTTGTCGTTGTCTTTGATGATGAAGCCGCTGCGCTGCTGTCATTTGTTGCTTCAGAAGAAGCCTCGGAAGATGACTCCTCTGCTTTGCTCTCGCTGCTCTCCTCACTTGAAGACTCCTCAACAACGTTATTGAACTCAACGTCGTCGTCCTTTGTCATTTCGTCAACGCCGTCGTTAACCAACTCAACTCTCTCCCAGCCGTAAATGCCTTCAATAGCATTTGTAAGCTCATAAGCTGCTGTCTTCTGTGAAACAGCTGATGGGTGATAGTCAACTGCATAACCATTGTTTTCGCTGTCCTGAACGCTGAACTGGAAAACTGATACCTTGCTGTCGCCTGTTTCAGTCTTATAAGTGTCAACTGCATCTGTAATAGAAGGATAAAGCTCCTGTCCCATAATACCGAGTGTACAAAGTATCTCAGAATTTGGATTCTTAGCTCTTATATCCTTGAGGAAATTTACATAGCCCTTTTCAAACTCAGCACACTTATCAGGGTCACCCTTTGTGTATGAGTTATCGTTTGTACCAAGATTTACAACGATAAGCTCAGGCTGATACTGTGAGAAATCCCAATCATAATTAGCTGTCTGTTCACCGTCGAACCAGCTCCATGTAAAGCAGAACTTATCATAGAAATTTGGCACAAGCAGTGCGTCATTTATCTTGCCGTTGCCTGAATAACCAGAGATCACACCTGCTCCGCTTACTGATACAAAGCTGTAGTCAGCGCCAAAATTCTGTGCTGCCTTGTAAGCATATGTCTTTGCGGCGTTCTCGTTGTAGATAGAAAATGACTTTCCAAGTGGATCGTCAACGCCGTATCCACAAGTGATAGAGTCACCAATAAACTCGATAGAATGCTTTGCTGCCTCTGTTGGCTGTGGCTTGCCGTCTACCTCAAAGCTGTCAATTGCGATAACGCTCTGTGCAGCTTCTGAAAGCTTTATGAGCTTAACTGTGCTTTCGCCCTCAGGAAGCTCTACCTCAACTGCGTTTGTCTTCTTATTTTTTATGTAGCCCTGCTTAACAAGCTTGCCGTTTACAAATACGCCAATTCTTGCCTCACCTACGCTGCCGTTTACATTGAAAACAGCCTTTGTGCCTGTGCATTTGAACTCGATACCGCTTGCAGAATAGCCAAGTATCGTTGTGTCGCCCTTTCTGTAAGTACGACCGATAAGCTTAACATTGTCGCTTGTTGCCTCATAAGAGGTGAGCTTGTCCGTTGCTTCCGTGTCTGCCATGACTGTCATTCCCATGCAGCCTGCTGCAATTGCCGCAGCACAGAAGCCTGCAAAAAACTTCTTCATACTATGATTTCCTCCGTTTTTTAATTTTTTTGTGTCTTTTGCCTTAATATTTCTCAATCCAATAATTTAATTATACTCTATCTGCAAGATATATACATTAATTTATTATTAATATTTATCCGTCATTTTATTAACAGGGCTGTTAGATATTCTTTATCCTCTTATAAACCACAGCCGACAGCGGTGGACAGACAAAGCTGCTTGAAACAGGCTGTTTGTTCATCTTGCCGTTTTCGTCAAGCCTGAGATAAAAGCTTCCCTCAGGCAGACCGAAGCCCCTGTTCTCGTAATAAGGATTAAGTGCGATAACGTAGCATTCTCCGTCTTTTTCAAGCTTCCAGCTTACGCAGTTCCAATCGTCATTGTGCATAAAATGAAGATGTGCGTTCACGTCCTCTTTAGTGTTCATTCGGAAAAGCGGACTTCCCTTTCTCAGCCTTATAAGAGCCTTGTAATACTCAAAGACCTCTTTATATTCAAGCTTTCTGTTCCACTTTATGGAGTTAGTGTAGTCAGGCGCATTGTAGCTGTCATGGGAATAGATGTTCACATCGTTTGGCGCTTCGCCCTCTTTGAGTATCCTCGGCTTTGACCTAAGAAAATCCTGACCAAGCTGTATGAACGGCATGCCCTGTGAAAGTATCACTATCGCCGCCGCAAGCTTATCCATTTTTATCCTTACGTCCTCACTGTCATTTTTCGCAGAAATACAAAGCTTGTCCCACAAAGTATTGTTGTCATGAGCCTCACAGTAATTCACCGCCTGAGTAGGTTCAAAAGCCCAGCAAGCTTCTTTTGCGTCATTTATCTGATAGTGTGGCACAGAGCCGACTATACCACGCCTTAGGGTAGAAGCCGCATTTCTGTTTCCGCTGACAAAGCCCTTGTCATATGGATTGAAGGTACCGCCCTTAATGGAATCTCTGATGTTATCGTTGAAAAGACCAACTCTTCCGAACTGATATGAGTTCCATTTATATGCAAGCCTGTCAGCAGGGAGCGGTGACTCTCCTCCCGTCCAGCCCTCACCATACATTAATATCTGAGGGTCTATCTTGTTAAGCTCGTCCCTTATGATGTTCACAGTTTCAATATCGTGAAGTGCCATAAGGTCAAAGCGGAAGCCGTCTATCTTATATTCCGTTGTCCAAAATCTGAGAGAATCTATCATGAATTTTCTCATCATCATATGGTTTGAAGCCGTTTCGTTTCCACAGCCCGAACCGTTTGAAAATGAGCCGTCATTTCTTATCCTATGATAATAATATGGAAAAGAACGCTCAAAAGCTGACTCCTCGGTATAGTAAGTGTGATTGTATACCACGTCCATTACAACGCCAATGCCGTTCTCGTGAAGTGCCATAACAAGCTGTTTGAACTCTCTTATCCTGCACTTAGGGTCATAAGGGTCTGTGGAATATGACCCCTCAAGGCAGTTGAAGTTCTTAGGGTCATAACCCCAGTTATATTGATTGAGCCAAGGCTTGCTCTCGTCCACAGTGGCATAATCTTCCACAGGGAGCAGGTGAACATGGGTTATGCCAAGCTCTTTGAGATGCTCGATACAGGTGTTCACGCCCTGATATTTCGTACCCTTATCGGCAAAAGCCACATACTTTCCTCTATGCTCAGGAGCAACGCCTGATGAACTGTCCGCAGAAAAATCTCTGACGTGGCACTCATATACCACTGCATCGCAGGCATTTCTGCACTTAGGCTTCTTGACCTTGTCCCAACCCTCAGGGTCGGTGGTCTTGAAATCCACCACCGCACCAACGTTTCCGTTGACTCCGCAGGCTTTTGCATAGATATCTATAGTTTCATGCCTTGTTTTGTGGTCAAACTCAAATGTATAGGTATAAAAAACACCGTCAAGGTCACGGAGTATCTCCACATACCAAACACCGTGGTCAAGCCTTTCCATAGGCAGGCTTTCAAGACGGCTTTTGCCCTCGCCGTCAAGATACAGATTAAGATAAACTCCCGTTGCAAGCGGTGACCATGTTTTGAACACAGTTTTGCCCTCTTTCATGACCGCACCCAGATCGTTTCCTATATATTGATTATCTCTGTCGAACTGTTCATAATTCAATCTGTACATCAACCATGCCCCTTGCCTATATTTTTTACGTCTTAGATATTTTTACTTCAGACTTTCGCCAAGCACCGAGCCTTGAAGAAGCTTAGTTTCAAAGCCCTCCCTCGTATTTTTAAGCAGGTCATCGCAAAGCTTTACCTTGTCCTTTTCAAGAAGCAGCAGGATAGTTGAGCCGCCAAACTCGAAATATCCCTTTTCTTCGCCCTTTGTGACCTTTACGCCGCCCTCAGTGTGCAGATTAGTTATCCTGCCCACCATAAGAGCACCGACTTCCATTTGAATAATATCTCCGAACTGCTCCGTTCTTATCATGCAATATTCTCTGGAATTTTCCTTGAAAACAGGCAGATAATTGTTCACCACAGGGTTCACAGTGTGAAGAATACCATTTATCTTTCTGTTGTGGCTCTTTACACCGTCTGCACAATAGCAATAGCGGTGATAATCGTCCACTGAAAGTCTGATGATAACTGCATAGCCCCCCTCATAACGCTTTGCAAGCTTGCTGTCCCTGAGAAGCGAGGCGGTATTATACACTGCGTTCTTTATAATAAAGGTATCAGACTGTGTTATCTTATAAGCAGTCACCTTGCCGTCTGAAGGTGACACCAGCAGATTCTTGTCCTTAGTGATAAAACGTCTGCCGGGCTTTATTTTTCTTGTGAAAAAATCATTGAAAGAGCGATACATTCTTTCCTCATAGTCAAACATATCTATTCCGTTTTTTTCTGCAAAGCCGAAAATAAAAGGCACTGAGAACTTGCTGTCAAGTATCACTCTTGCACACTTTGAAAATATCGGACAGCCGAGAAATTTCATAAGCGCCCTGCCCATTGCCGAGCTGTAGGCAGCCGCAAGAAAGCTATCCTGAGATGTGGTCTGTTCGTATTCTCTGCACTGTCTGTCACGATATTTCATTTGTTTCTCTCCTTTTATTTACATTATTGTAGGGGACGACACCCCCGACGTCCTGTTTTTCACACACCTGTCCGGCAAAAACATTTCCCATTCAGGTAACTTTTATCTTAGATTATATGCTGCATTTTAAGATAGCCGAGAAGGATTATCGCACCTATAGTAAAGAGTATCAGCACGCCTTTCATGGAAAGCTTCTTGACATTTATTTTCAATACAAAGAGTATTGAAATAAGTATCATAAAGCTATGGAAAACAAACGGAAAAATATTTCTCGGTATATTGTGCTGACCCATGAACAGCAGAGGAAGTATCATAGCAACTGTTGTAACAGGCAGACCCTTATATTCTTTTCTGTTCTCTGTTGTGTTTCTCTGACGCTCTTCCTCCATAACGTTGAAGTAGCCAAGTCTTATAACAGCGCCAAGAACTATCATAATGCTTGCGATAAGACGAAGCGGATAAACTGAGTTGTAGTGATAGCCTATGACAGCAGGGAAAACACCGAAGCAAACAAGGTCGCACAGAGAGTCGATCTGTATGCCGAACACCTTTTCATGCTCTGTTCTGTTTTTCATGCTTCTTGCTATCTTGCCGTCAAAAAGGTCGCAGATACCCGAGAGAAGCAGGCAGAGAAAGGCTATGGACATATGATTTTCAAAGACCTGAGTGATCCCGAACACTGACGAAACAAGTCCTATGTATGTGAGTATTACCGAATAATTATAAAAACCGATCATTTTTTCTTTTCCTCTCATTCTTTTTCGACTTCTTTTTTAACTTCCTGCGACCCCTCAAGACCATTCTTCTTATCATTCCTCATAACGATAAAGTGAGCCACGAACGTTACCAGTGCGCTCATTATCAGCAGTAAATAGAAGCTGAGTCCACGGCTCAGTAGCATTGCAGGCTTTACAAGCTCTGCGGTGAAAATGCTCATGAACATATATGTGAAGCAGCCCTCTGTTACGCCTGCCGCACCAGGCAATGGCAGCATTTCAACTGCAACGCCTATCATAGTCTGAAGTGCGATAATATTCCAAAAACTTGTTCCGCTAAGGCCGTATGACTTATACACTATCCATGTGACAGCCAGCAGGAACAGTCTCTGCACCAGTGTGATAAGAAAAATATTTATCACAGTGTGCACATTGCTCTTTATATATTCCGAACCGATCATGTAATTGTCACAGATACGCTTTATTTTGTTTATGTATTTTTCGTTGTTCTTTTCTTTGAGTATCCTTATGCGTGTCAGAAGATTTATAAGCTTTATGCCCATTTTTCTCGCCCACAAAGGCTTATAGAAAATAAACACAAGCCCTGCGATATAGGCGATATTCAGTATAAAGCCGATAAGCAGAAGCCACCAAAGCCGTCCCACATGAAGCTTTATAAAGCCAAAGTTGAAAAGCAGGAACGCCACTGCAAGAAGCACCTGCACAGCCTTGAAAGCTATGGTGATGATAAGCATTATCAATGTGGAAAAGCCTATCTTTATGCCGTCTTTCTTCATGTAATACATCTGCGCAGGCTGTCCGCCGGAAGCAGACGGCGTTATACAGCTAAAGAAAAAGCCTATGAACGAATATTTCAAACAACGCCTGAAAGGAGTTTTTACTTCAAAAAGCCTCAGCATATACTTTATTATGACCGACTCCCCTGCCACATAGCAGAACACGCACACAGCACCCACTGCAAGCCAGCTTTTCTTTGCAAGGTGAAGATCCGCCACTATGTCGGAAAATTCTTCTCCTCTGAAAAGCAGTCTGACTGTCAGCCAGCCTATGACCACAATAAAGAATATATTAAGAACATATTTCAGGTTCTTTTTTATTTTCATCATCTCCGAATTTTCAGCCTGTCCATTAAAAGGTCAGACCGTTTTTGTCCCACACATATTTTTTACAGCACGAATGCCATAAAGCACAGATTTACTATTATCTGCAAAATTGTAAATCTTATTACTACCTGAGTATCAGACCAGCCCTTGTTCTTTCTTGCATGGTCGTGAAGAGGAGTTCTTATGCCCTCCATAAAATTCTTTATTTTCAGGAAACGTCTGAAAGAAAGCTTGAGAAGTCCAAGTCCGCCGTCAAGTATGATAACTATAGCCATAGGGATAAATGCGAACGGTGCGGCAGTTTTCAAAAACATCACCGCAAGGAAAACGCCCAGCGCTCTCGAGCCTGCGTCACCCATGAGCATCTGGCTAGGCGAGCAGTTGAACCACAGATAAGCCGCAAGCGTCACGAACATTATCATAGGAAGGAGCATCTCAGCCGCACCGCTCTTTGTCACCATAAATGCAAGTGGCAGAAGAACTGTCATGACCAATGAACCGCATAGCCCGTCAACGCCGTCTGTACAGTTTGTAACGTTTATAGCCGTCCAAACGAGAACGCCTGCAAGGATGATGAACAGCGGTGCAGGGATAGTGAAAGTGGAATTTGTGATATAGAGCTTCACCTGCGAGCCGTTATAAAAATAGTATGTAAACGCAATGCCAAGAGATATAACAAGGTCGATAAGACCCTTTTTCAGGTTGCCCCAAGGAGTTTCAGCAGCATCGTCAAAATATCCGCTGAGCATGGCAGCATACACAAGCACGAGATAGATTATGTTCTCGATATCGAGAGGATAAAAAAGTGCTGTGCAAAGGGTAAAGGAAGTCACGAAGATAATTCCTGCGCCACGGGGCTTGCCCTCAGAAAGTGCACCGTTCACAGCGAACGCTCTGCCCTGATCTTTAGGCAAAATGCGTTTGAAGAATTTCAGGCTGAAAAATGCGATCAGAAAACTGCACAGCATTGGTACAAGCAGCACCAAGGTGGTATTATCAGTCTTAGCCAAAAGGTTATAAAACATTGTCATCGTCCTTTTCTGTTTCAATTCATACATATACTATTATATTATACAACATAGCTGTGCAAAATGCAAATATTATTATCCGTCATTTTGCACAATTTTTTCTTAATGGTTTCTTAATGTGGAGTAGGCTAGGGATTTTTTAGGGTGAGGGTTGAACACTTTGACCTTTTGTGCTATAATTATCTCATTAAGGAGGCATTTTTATGGCAATAAAAGACAAAGTGCTGAAACTTCTCGACGATAACAAGGGCAAATATCTTTCAGGCGAACAGCTTGCTGACACGCTGGGCTGTACCCGTGGGGCTGTTTGGAAGGCTGTGAAAGCTTTGCAGGAAAACGGCTACCCTATCTCTGCGGTGACGAACAAGGGCTATTCCCTTGATGAAAACACTGATATACTTTCCCTTGCAGGCATAAAAAAATATCTTGACCCTGATCGTCAGGGGCTTGAAATAGAGGTATACAAGGAAGTAAGCTCCACTAATCTGGTACTCAAAGACTATGCAAATCAGGGTGTGCCCGAGGGCAGGATAGTCATTGCAGGTATGCAGACTCAGGGGCGTGGAAGGCTTGGACGTTCTTTCTTTTCTCCCTCTGATTCAGGACTTTACATGAGCATTCTTCTCCGCCCTGACATGGCTGCGGCTGACGCTGTTAAGATAACCACTGCTGCTGCAGTATCTGTTGCCCTTGCTGTGGAAAAGGTCAGCGATCAAAAGCCTGACATAAAATGGGTGAACGACATTTACATAAACGGCAGGAAGATATGCGGAATACTCACGGAGGCTTCTTTCAGCATGGAAAGCGGCGGACTTGACTACGCTGTGCTTGGTATCGGTGTGAACACCTACGAGCCGGAAGGCGGTTTTCCTGAGGCAATAAGAGATATCGCAGGACCGATATTCCACGAAAGAAAAAGCGATATGCGAAACAGGATAGCCGCAGAGATAATAAACAATTTCATGCGTCTTTATGACAGCTTTGAAGAAAACAGCTTTTACCCGGAATACAGAAAACGCTTGCTGTGGGTAGGCGAGAAGATAAACGTCATAAGAGGAAGCGAAAAAACTCCTGCCACAATGCTTGGGGCTGATGAGGACTGCCGCCTGCACGTCAGATATGAGGACTGCAGAGAAGAATATATTTCCTCAGGAGAGATAAGTATTCGCAAGGCTTAACATAATATACGAAATGTTAGGTATATCTAATGAAACAAACGTCTATGATTTTTTATAATTAATTCAGTTTATCAAATAATATCAGTAGGTCGAGTCATTGAGAAATGGCTCGATTTTTTATGCATTATAACTATATAAACGTTTTCGTTTATGTGTATTTCTACAAGTTAGTCAATGCTTATTCTAATTATATATAGCCCATGTAAATAAAAACATTATTCATTTTGTGTCATATAGTATATAATTATAGTTGACAGTATGTCTTGATTATTGACTTTGTAATCAAATTTAACTTTAATTATATGGAGGAAATTTTATGACAAAAGAATTTGATTATTCACCGATCGACAAAATTCTTGAAAATCATGAAAAAACAGCGGTCATAGCCATATTGCAGGATATTCAGGAGATATATCACTATCTTCCAAAGGAAATATTCCCATATCTTGCAAAAAAGCTTGGCACAGGCGAAGCAAGAATATACAGCGTTGCGACCTTTTATGAGAATTTTTCTCTCGAACCAAAGGGCAAATACGTTATCAAATGTTGTGACGGCACTGCCTGTCATGTAAGAAAATCTATACCTATTCTTGAATATCTCAGAGGAGAGCTTGGTCTTAGCGAGAAGAAAACCACCACTGACGACCTGATGTTCACAGTGGAAACTGTCTCATGTCTTGGTGCTTGTGGACTTGCCCCTGTTCTCACTGTGAATGATGTTGTTCACCCTGAGATGAATCCTGACAAGGCTGCGGCTCTGCTTAAGGAACTGAGAGAAAAGGAGGCTGAATAATATGCTGCTGAAAACGAAATACGATCTTGACAACGCTCGTGAACAGTATGGTAAGCTTGTTGACAAGCAGGCTAGAAAAGTGCTTGTTTGCGCAGGTACAGGCTGTGTTGCAGGCGGTTCGCTGAACATATACCAGAAGCTTATCGAAACTATATCCGCAAAGGGATTGGAGTGCGTGGTGGCACTTGCTGACGAGCCACATGATGATGATATCCACGAGGGCGCTATCGGCGTAAAAAGAAGCGGCTGTCACGGCTTCTGCGAAATGGGTCCACTTGTTAGAATAGAGCCGGAGGGCTGGCTTTACACTAAGGTGAAGCTTGACGATGTTGACGAGATAGTTGACAAGACTATCTGCAATGGCGAGTGCGTTGAAAGACTGTGCTACAAGAAAAACGGCGAAATATATCGCCAGCAGTCAGAAATACCATTCTATAAGATGCAGCAGCGTATCGTCCTTGAACACTGCGGTCACATTGACGCTACTTCCATAAAGGAATATCTTGCTATAGGCGGCTACAGAGCCTTTGAAAAGGCACTTCTCCATATGTCACCTGAGGATATCCTCAACGAAATGACAGAATCTAATCTTCGTGGACGTGGAGGCGGAGGATTCCCTCTTGGAAGAAAGTGGACAAGCGTTGCAAAGCAGAAAAGCCCTACAAAATACATAGTCTGCAATGGTGACGAGGGCGACCCTGGCGCATTTATGGATCGTTCTATCATGGAGGGCGACCCACACAGACTTCTTGAAGGCATGATGATAGCCGGTATCGCAACAGGCGCAAAAGAGGGATATATCTACGTTCGTGCGGAATATCCGCTGGCAGTATCACGTCTTAAAGGTGCGATCACACAGGCTGAGCAGTTTGGTCTGCTTGGTGACAATATACTCGGCACAGATTACTCATTCAGAATACATATAAACCGTGGTGCAGGCGCATTTGTTTGCGGTGAAGGATCTGCCCTGACGGCTTCTATCGAGGGCAAGCGTGGTATGCCTAGGGTTAAGCCGCCAAGAACTGTTGAACATGGTCTTTTCAACGAGCCTACAGTTCTCAACAACGTTGAAACGCTGGCTAACGTGCCTGTTATCATCAACAACGGTGCGAAATGGTTCAGGAGCATAGGCCCTGAGAACTCCCCTGGAACAAAGGCTTTCGCTCTTACTGGCAACATCTCGAACACCGGTCTTATTGAAGTGCCAATGGGAACTTCTCTCAGAAAGGTAATATTCGATATCGGCGGTGGCATGAGAGGTGACAGAAAGTTCAAGGCTGTTCAGATAGGCGGTCCGTCAGGCGGCTGTCTTGTTACGCCTAACCTCGATATCCAGCTTGACTTTGACTCGCTGAAAAAAGTCGGTGCTATGATCGGCTCAGGCGGACTTGTTGTTATGGACGATAAGTCCTGTATGGTAGAAGTTGCAAGATTTTTCATGAATTTCACCCAGAACGAGTCCTGCGGAAAGTGCGTTCCGTGCCGTGAGGGTACAAAGAGAATGCTTGAGATACTTGAGCGTATCGTAAATGGTAACGGTCAGGAGGGGGATATCGAGCTGCTTCTTGAGCTTGCCGACACTATCTCCTCAACTGCTCTCTGCGGTCTTGGTAAGACGGCTGCATTCCCTGTTGTATCTACAATAAAGAACTTCCGTGAGGAATATGAAGCTCACATAAGAGATAAGAAGTGTCCATCAGGCAACTGCAAGAAGCTTGTGACATATCAGATCGACCCTGAGATATGCAAGGGCTGTTCAAAGTGTTCAAGAGTCTGTCCTGTGGGTGCGATCAGCGGTGAGATCAAAAAGCCGTTCAAGATCGACACCTCTAAGTGCATAAAGTGCGGAGCTTGTATTTCCAACTGCCATTTCAAAGCTGTCAAGGAGGTTTAATTTTAGCTATGAATAAAGAGTTTATGATAATCGACAATATCCCCGTTGCTATAAACGGTGAAAAAAATCTGCTTGAGCTTATCAGAAAGGCAGGCATTGAGCTTCCTACATTCTGTTACTATTCTGAGCTTTCAGTATACGGTGCTTGCAGAATGTGCATGGTGGAAAACAAGTGGGGTGGCATGGAAGCCGCTTGCTCAACTCCTCCGAGAAACGGTATGGAGATATACACAAACACACCAAGGCTGAGAAAATACCGCAAGATGATATTGGAGCTTCTTCTTTCAAATCACTGCGGCGAATGTACGACCTGCGATAAAAACGGCAAGTGCAAATTGCAGGAGCTTGCCGCAAGATTTGATATCCACAGGGTACGTTTTGACAATCCAAAGTCCAAGCCTTGTATCGATGATTCTTCTGTATCTATCACCAGGGATGCCAACAAGTGTATCCTCTGCGGTGACTGTGTAAGAGTGTGCAACGAAGTACAGAACGTTGGTGCAATAGATTTTGCATTCAGAGGTTCAAAAATGAAGGTAGCCTGCTCATTTGACAAGCCTATAGGCGATTCAAACTGCGTTGGCTGCGGTCAGTGTGCGGCAGTCTGTCCAACAGGCGCTATAATCATAAAGAACGACAGCCACAGGCTTTGGAAAGAGCTTAATCAGGAGGACACTATTGCAGTGGCTCAGGTAGCCCCGGCTGTAAGAGTTGCAGTGGCAAAAGAGTTCGGCTACAACGGTGAGAACGTTATGGGCAAGATAGTTGCAGCACTTAGAAGAATAGGCTTCAACTACATTTTTGACACATCTACAGCCGCAGACCTCACTGTTATGGAGGAGTCAAAGGAGTTTGCAGACAGGCTTGCAAACGGCGGAAAGCTCCCGCTGTTCACATCATGCTGCCCTGCATGGATAAAGTATGCTGAGAACGAGTATCCTGAGATACTGCCTAACATTTCCACTTGCCGCTCACCAATGCAGATGTTTGCTTCCGTAATAAACGAGAAGTTCAAGGGCGAGGGCAAGAAGATACTTTCTGTTGCTGTTATGCCTTGCACTGCTAAAAAGGGCGAAGCCGCAAGAGATGAGTTCAAGGACGAGAACGGCAAACCACTGGTTGATTTTGTCATCACAACTCAGGAGCTTATCATGATGATAAAAGAAGCCGGTATCGTGTTCAACGAAATAGAGCCGGAAGCTGTTGATATGCCGTTCGGCACTATGACAGGCGCAGGCGTAATCTTCGGTGTAACAGGCGGTGTAACAGAAGCAGTTATCAGACGTGTTTCCACAGACAAGTCACTCGCTTCCCTGAGAAATCTTGCATTCGAGGGCGTAAGAGGCTTCGAGGGCATAAAGGAGCTTGAAGTACCTCTTGGCGACAAGGCTATCAAGGTCTGCGTTGTAAACGGACTTCGCAATGTTGAGGTCATAATGAACAGAATGAAAGCTGGCGAGCATTTCGACCTTATCGAAGTTATGGCTTGTCCAAACGGCTGTATAGGCGGCGCTGGTCAGCCAAAGGCTACTATCGACGAGAAGAAAGAGCGCAGTGTTAATCTTTACAATGCTGACAAGCTTTGCACTTTGAAGCGTTCAGAAGAAAATCCGCTTATGGATAAGCTTTACGAGGGTATCCTCAAGGGCAGAGAGCATGAACTGCTTCATGTAAGCTATGTAAAATAACAAAATAGCATAAATAGCGAAAGGCTGCACGAAATTGTGCAGCCTTTTTTGTACGGACTATTTTATTATGATATATCCTCTACCTTGACAGCTCTCTTTTCATTTCTGTAGTTGACTACCTCTCCAAAAGTGCAGTATATAACAGAGAACACAGGAACAGCGATGAACATTCCGAATATGCCAAAGAGGTTTCCGCCTATGGTGATAGCGAAAAGTGTCCATAGTGACGGCAGACCAACCGAGTTTCCTACCACCTTTGGATAGATAAGATTGCCCTCAATAGCCTGAATAATGAACATGAACAACAAAAACAGCACAGCCTGCTTGAAATCCGTCACGCAGATAAGCAGGAAGCCCACCACATAGCCAAGAAAAGCTCCCACTATAGGGATAAGTGCCGTGCAGGCAACGAGTATGGCAATAAGCACTGCATTCGGGAAGCGGAAGATAGCCATACCAATACCGCAAAGAGAGCCGAGGATAATGGCTTCCGTGGTCTGACCCACAAGGAAGTTCGCAAAAGTGTCGATAGAGCGACGGCATATACGGCTTATGCGGTCGGTGATACGATTACTGAGAAAAGCACAGCTTATGCGCTTGCACAGGCCTTTGAGCCGCTCTTTTGCGGCAAGCATATAGACTGCAAAGCATATTCCCAAGAAGAAGTTCACAAGACCTGAGAAAAGATCTGTCACAAAGCTTACTGTTGAACTGAGTGTGTTCAAGATCACAACGCCGTCTTTCAGCCAGCTTGTAACCTTATCGATAATATCAGCAGTGCTTATATTCATTCTGTCAAGCCACCCTGCTATCTCAGGGGAATTGTTGAGCTTGTTGGAAATATTTGAAATAAGCACAGGGATATCGTCTGAAAGCTGAGAGAAAGTCTTTATGAGCGCAGGGATAATAAGCCAGCACACAAGTGCCACAACGCCTAGGCAAAGCAGAAAGGTCAGCACTATCGAGCATGGTCTTTTCAGCGTTTCCACAGTTTTGGCATATTTCTCTTTTTTAGGCTTCTTAAAAAGCCTCTTTTCAATGCCTGACATTGGCACATTCAGGATAAATGCGATTATACAGCCAAATATAACAGGCTTCAAGACCCCGATCATTACGCCCAGAAGTCTAAAAAACTTGTCATAGTTGGTCAATCCCCAAAAAAGCACTACGCCAAGAACCACAAGGGCTGCATTTTCTTTGAATTTTTTTGTAAATTTCATTAGTTTCTCCTTACAAAAACGAGCTGTACAGCCTTTGCCGTACAGCTCTCAAATCGCTTAGAAATTAGTGTTAAGGCTGAGATACTGTCCGCTCTGATAGAGATAGATCAGATATACCACAGACGCATAGATAGTCACAACAGCGACTATCAGTGATGTAATTGCAGCGAGAATGTTCAGTATCGGGATAAATGCCACAACAAGGCACACTGCCATGACAATAAGGCAGGTCTTGTTTACATTCCACACATGGTCGCCCTTGTTTGCAAGGCCGTAGTTCTTCACGTCCCTGAGCAGGTCGCCTGTTGATTTGCAGATATAATAAAGCACCGCTATGTTCATTACATTGCCAGCAAAACTCAGAACACTTGATATCGCATTATTGTCAATAAATGTGTCAACTATTGAAAAGATAAGATCAGCCACTGTGAAAACAAGAGCTGTCTGATAACCATTATGGTCTTTTGAAGCTTCAAGTATTCCCCATACATTGAAAATAGTTGCGGCTACGGTACAAGTCATCAAAAGAAGTGCGCCTATCCCCGGTATAAAAGCAAGCGGAACTCCTATCACACCTATGATCTTTGCCAGAAACACCTTTTTGATACCGCTTGCGGCATTTGGATATTTTACCATTTTATTACCCCCTATATTTCGATTTCTTAATCAAGTTCGATATTCATTATCGGCTGTGAAACGTCTGCGCCGGCAGGTACCATTGGAAGAACGTTTATATCCTTGTTGATGATAACGTCCACAAGGCACGGCTTACCGCATTTGAGTGCCTTTTCAAGCATTGGCTTTATCTCGGATTTCTTTGTTATCCTTATGCCCTCAACGCCAAATGCGTCGGCAAGCTTCATAAGGTCTGTTCCTCTTTCGATATTCGTCTGAGAAAATCTCTTGCCGTAGAAAAGTCTTTGCCACTGTCTTACCATTCCGAGAACGTCATTCTCGAAAACAAGCTCAATAAGCGGTATCTTATGCTTTGCAAGTGAAGAAAGCTCGTTGCAGTTCATGAAGAAGCTTCCGTCGCCTGCGATGTTTACGACTGTTCTGTCAGGGTTGCCCACCTTTGCGCCCATTCCTGCGCCAAAGCCGTAGCCCATTGTACCAAGTCCACCGCTTGAAGCAAAGCTTCTTGGACACTTGAAGTTATAATACTGTGCAGCCCACATCTGGTGCTGACCGACTTCCGTGGAGATGATAGCCTTGCCGTCTGTAAGTCTGTCAAGCTCTTCGATAACGTCCTGCGGAAGCACCTCGTCCTCGCTCTCGATAGGCACCATTCTCAGTGCATACTGCTTTTTCCAATCCATAACAGTATTCATCCAAGCCTCGTGCTTCATATCAGGAAGCAGCTCGCAAAGCTTTGCAAGGATATACTTAACGTCTCCAGTAACATGGCTGTAAACGTCAATATTCTTGCCTATCTCGGCAGGGTCTATATCAATATGTATGATCTTCTTATCTTTTGCAAATGTCTTAGCGTTGCAAAGAACTCTGTCAGAAAATCTCGAGCCAAGAACTATCATAAGGTCACATTCGCTGAGCGTCATAGCGGCTGTCTTTGTGCCGTGCATACCAAGCATACCAATATAGCAGTCCTTAGTATTGTCAAGTGCGCACTGACCCATAAGTGACAATGAAACAGGTGCGTCCACTTTTCTTACGAACTCAGCCATTTCTTCTGTTGCGTCAGCAGAAACAACTCCGCCGCCAGCGTAGATAAAAGGCTTCTCAGCATTCTTTATAAGCTCTGCCGCAGCAGCTATCTCCTCGTTTATGCCCTCAGGATTGTGATTTACTACCTTCTTAGGCTCTTTCTTCTCATAGACCATAAGTGCGCCTGTGATATCCTTTGGTATATCTATAAGAACAGGACCCTTTCTGCCCTCGTTTGCAATATAGAAAGCTTCTCTGATAATGTCAGCAAGCTCCGCAGGATCTTTCACAATGTAGTTATGCTTTGTGATAGGCATTGTTATCCCGCAGATATCTACCTCCTGAAAAGAGTCAAGACCAAGCAGATCTCTTGTTACGTTTCCTGTGATAGCCACCATAGGGATAGAATCCATATAAGCTGTAGCGATACCTGTTACAAGGTTCGTAGCACCTGGACCTGAAGTTGCGATAACAACGCCCGTTCTGCCTGTTGTTCTTGAATATCCGTCAGCCGCATGGCAGGCAGCCTGCTCATGGGCGGTGATAACATGGTGTATCTTATCAGAATATTTATACAGCGAGTCATATATGTTTAGAACTGCTCCGCCCGGATAGCCGAACACTGTATCGACGCCCTGCTCCAGCAAACATTCAATTATAACGTCTGAGCCACGTAACTCTTTCAACATTTTTTATTTCCTCCAAATTACAAAATACATCTAAGATCATAAAAATATATCAATATATGATTATACTATATCTGCTTTAAAAAGTCAATACTTTCATTCATTTGGCTCATAAGCTCGTCCACCGTATCAGAGAAAAGCTTTGCCTGCTCGTCAGGCTTCTTTTCCTCCACAGCTTCCGTCTTTTCAGGCTTCTGACTTTCAAGCATATCCTGCACGCTCACTGTCTTTTCCACAGCCTTTTTTGCTGTGAGCGTTTTAAGCTCATGATCGTCAAGATAAGGCTTTATGCCCACAACGGAAACATTGTCAGTTCCGCCGTTTGTGAGGGCAAGCTCCATTATAGCACCAAGCTTTTCAGAAACAGAAAGATCAAGACCAAGCCCCACCACCATTTCTTCCTCAGAAACGTAATCCGACACGCCGTCTGACACTATGATTATCATATCGTCAGGTTCTTTGCCAAAATCAGCCACCAACGGTGTTTGTGCCACATCAGGTTCATTGAGAGTGCTGCCGATAGAAGATATTATGGCATTCTGATACTGTGGCTCAAGCTCTGACACATCTTCTATCCTGCCATGCTCATACATATATCGTGCGTAGGATTGGTCAACAGATATCTGTCTGATAGTGCCGTTCACATAGCGGTACATTCTGCTGTCGCCAACGTTTATGCACATCGCTCTGCTTTCCTCGTCAACTGCAAGGCAACACAGGGTGGTCTGCATATTTGCAGCGTTTTCAGCCCTTACGCCCTGCTTTTTTATTTTGTTGTGAACATCGATAAGCGTTCTTTTCATATCCACCCCTGAATTATATTCAAGAATGGAAAGATGCCTTAAACAAAGCTCCGAGGCGACCTCTCCTGCATTTTCTCCACCAACGCCGTCGCAAACGGCTGCAATAAAAGGAGCAGCGACAGTTGATTCATAGCTGCCGCTGTTGATGACCTCGTGGTCTATTAAAATGCAGTCCTCATTCTGTTCACGGTAATTTCCCTTGTCTGTTATTCCGAAAATATAATAATACATTTATTATCACCGTCTGAAAACTGGTATCGTGCTGTTATATCATATCTGCAACAAGACTGCCCATTTCCTTACAGCCAACGAGCTTCATGCCCTCTGACATGATATCGCCTGTTCTGTAGCCTGCTTCAAGGACTTTCTTGACAGCATTGTCGATAGCGTCTGCTTCCTTATCCATATCGAAAGAAAATCTCAGAAGCATTGAAGCTGAAAGGATAGTAGCGATAGGGTTAGCCTTATCCTGTCCTGCGATATCAGGTGCAGAGCCGTGGCTAGGCTCATACATACCGAACTTTGTGTCGTTCAGTGAAGCGGAAGCCAGCATACCAAGTGAGCCTGATATCATAGCAGCTTCGTCTGAAAGGATATCACCGAACATATTCTCTGTAAGGATAACGTCAAACTGCTTAGGATCTCTTACAAGCTGCATTGCGCAGTTGTCAACGAGCATATGCTCAAGCTCCACCTCAGGATAATCCTTAGCTACTTCGTTTACTACCTTTCTCCAAAGTCTTGAAGAATCGAGAACGTTAGCCTTATCAACGCTTGTAACTTTCTTTCTTCTCTTCATGGCGATGTCAAAGCCACGGATAGCAATTCTTCTTATCTCGTTCTCGTTATATGTAAGAGTATCAACGGCAGTTTCAACGCCGTCAACGTTCTCTGTCTTTCTCGCACCAAAATACAGACCGCCTGTAAGCTCTCTCATTATCATCATGTCGAAGCCATCGCCGATTATATCGTCCTTAAGAGGGCAAGCTTCTCTAAGCTCAGGATAAAGATTTGCAGGACGCAGATTAGCAAACAGACCAAGCTCTTTTCTTATTTTCAGAAGTCCGGCTTCAGGTCTGAGGTTCGGAGCAAGCTTATACCATGGTGAAGTGGAAGTATTTCCGCCGATAGAGCCAAGCAGAACTGCGTCTGAGTTCTTTGCTATCTCGACAGCCTCGTCTGTAAGCGGAACGCCATATTTATCTATAGAACAGCCGCCCATAAGAATATCAGTATAGACAAACTTATGACCGAACTTTTCAGCAACCTTGTCGAGGACCTTCTGTGCTTCTGTCACTATTTCAGGGCCTATCCCGTCGCCCTTTATAACTGTTATTTTCTTTTCCATGTTATTTTTCCTCCTCAGAATTTAAAGTCGAAACGCTTATCTCGCAGGAATAGCTCTGCTTTTCGGCTGTCATGAACAAAATGCCTGTATAGACCGAACACTCGCCGTCAATAAGCTTCTTTTTGCAATAATCGTCAGCAGCCATGCCTTTGAGCTGATACTGCATATAACTGTCCGCCGTATCAGTGCCGTCAAAGTTCACCTGACTATAGTTTATCTCCTCGCCGTCCATATAATATGACCAGTAGTAAGACAAACCGTCAGAGCCTTTGATCTTTATGCTGTTGGGTGAAACAGTGCTGTCTATGCTTGCTTCGTCTATATTCGCCCAAAGTCCGTTGAAAGTGGAAAATCCAGCACCATTTATCTCAGGCTTATTGCAGGCAAAGGTCTTTGTTGTAACGCCTTTTTTGTCGGTCTTTTCGTCCTTTTCCACAAGCACTATACTGCTGTTTGAAGCAGTTCCCCTTGCAAAACTGCCGCCAAGTTTTCTGTTTATCTCTGCAGGGCTTAGGGTCAGGTCTATCTTGCTGCCGTCCACCATTACCATAAAAGGCAGAAAATCCTTGCTGCTGTATTCAAATTTATTACTGCTCTCCTCTTTTTTCGAGCAGCCTGCGCTGCACACCAGCATTACCCCTGCTGCAAGTGCCGCAAATAGCTTTTTAGCTTTCATAGCTTCACCCCTTCATAGAAACAGTTCAAGGGCGACCCCTTTTGAGAGATCCCCCTTAAAGCTTCAAAATATCTTATTTAAGTGAGTTAAGAAGACCATTGCTGTTGATGATATTGATAAGAAACTCAGGGAACGACTGACCCTGATAAGTCTCATTCTTGGTCTTGTTCGTGATAACGCCGCTGTCGAAATCTATCTCCACCTCGTCACCGTTATCTATCTTCTCAGCAGCTTCCTCGCACTCGATGATAGGAAGTCCGATATTTATAGCGTTTCTGTAGAATATTCTTGCGAATGTCTTTGCTATAACGCAGGATATCCCGCTCGCCTTGATAGCAGCAGGCGCATGCTCTCTTGATGAACCGCAGCCGAAATTGCTCTTTGCTACCATTATATCGCCCTTCTGAACGTTCTTTGCAAAGTCAACGTCAATATCCTCCATGCAGTGCTGTGCAAGCTCCTGCATATCAGGTGTGTTGAGGTATCTTGCAGGGATAATAACGTCTGTGTCTACGTTATCCCCGTATTTATGTACTTTTCCGCAAGCTTTCATTATGAAAACCCCTTTCGTCAAACTTTATCAGCCCTGCTTGAACTCTGACGAATGGAATATATTTTCTCCTATCGCCTGTTTTCTAAGCTCTTCATATATCTTTTCAAGATACGGGCCGTCTATAGTATCCTTGTTTCTTGTAATAAAATAGCAGATCTTTACCTTGTGGAACATTCCCTCTTTAACGAGAGCATACACAGGTGTACCCCCGATATTGGAGGTATAAAAGGTATTGAAGCCCTTCTTGTCAATAAGAGCCTGCGTCATTTCCACGGTAAATGTATTTTTGTCATGGAGTTCCTGAATGATCTCGTCAGCCTTCTCCTCACGCTGATAGTCATTTAGTGAAGTTCCGTACTTCTTTGTAACAATACTAAGAAGTATATCGGAGAATATTTCCCTAAGATAATTTTTCATCTGTTCTCGCTCCCAAGTCGTATATGCGGTCATGCCGCATATCAATTATTCCCCCAACGCAAGATCTGTCAGCTGATTTTCTCCCCGAATATCACATAACTTCCGACGGCTGTGAGATCTTGCCTGTCACAGCTGAAGCGGCGGCAACGTAAGGTGAAGCCAGATAAACCTCTGATTCTGGGTGACCCATACGTCCCACGAAATTTCTGTTTGTTGTTGCAACGGCTCTTTCGCCCTTTGCAAGAATACCCATATGTCCGCCAAGACATGGACCGCAGGTAGGTGTAGAAACCGCACAGCCTGCATTTATGAATATCTCCAGCAGACCCTCTTTCATGGCCTGCATATATACCTTCTGTGTGGCAGGGATAACGATACATCTAACGTTCTTTGCCACCTTTTTGCCGTCAAGTATCTCAGCGGCACATCTCAGATCCTCTATCCTTCCGTTCGTACATGAGCCGATGACCACCTGATCTATCTTGACCTCCGGGATATCGTCAAATGTTCTTGCGTTCTCAGGCAGATGCGGGAAAGCGACTGTAGGCTTTATCTGGCTGAGGTCGATAGTATATTCAGCCTCATACTCAGCGTCATCGTCAGCCTTGTATATCTTATACTCTCTGTCTACCTTATCCTTGATGTAATCAAGTGTAACATCGTCAACCGCAAATATGCCGTTCTTTGCACCTGCTTCGATAGCCATATTAGCCATGCAAAGTCTGTCCTCCATGGAAAGGTTCTTCAGACCCTCGCCTGAAAATTCCATAGACTTGTAAAGTGCACCGTCAACGCCTATCATGCCGATTATATGAAGTATAACGTCCTTAGCGGCACTATACTTTGGAAGCTTGCCTACGATATTGAACTTGATAGCGGCAGGGACTTTGAACCAAGTCTTTCCCTTTGCCATGCCTGCGCACATATCTGTTGAGCCGATACCTGTTGAAAATGCGCCAAGTGCGCCATATGTACAAGTATGTGAGTCAGCACCGATAACGCAGTCGCCTGGAGCGACAAGTCCTTTTTCAGGAAGCAGAGCGTGTTCAATGCCCATATCGCCAACGTCGAAATAATTCTTTATGTCATACTTTGAAGCAAAATCACGGCAGGTCTTGCACTGTGTAGCGGATTTGATATCCTTGTTAGGTGCAAAGTGATCCATGACCATTGTGACCTTATTCTTATCGAAAACATCTGTAAAGCCCGCTTTATTGAACTCGTTGATAGCCACAGGCGACGTAACGTCGTTGCCGAGAACCAGGTCAAGGTTCGCCATTATAAGCTGACCTGCCTTGACTTCGTCAAGACCTGCGTGGGCTGCCAGAATTTTCTGAGTCATTGTCATACCCATTTAATATTACTCCTTACTATCAGATCTCAGAGCATACCAAGATCCTTTATTTTTTATACCCATTTATTATACCACTATTTTGATGTTAATGCAAATACATATTTATTATATATCTATGAATAATATTTATACTAAACGTTTGAGATATGAACATATCTCTTTTACATTTACATATAAAATGCGAAAATTTTAATCACATTTTTAACAATAGCACTGCGTATCAACTGAAATATCTTTCACAACATCACAAAATACTAACATTCACGGGAAAATACCGTCAGCCCTCTTGACTTCATTTGCATGGCATAGCTGTTATCTTTCTGCGAAAAATAATATTACAAAGAAAAAAGGAGGAAACAGCAATGAAGATGAAGTCAATGATAACAGGCGTTTCAATGGCGATAGCCGCAGGAACAGTGGCTTATGCAGTCACAGAGGCGACATCAAGCGAAAAGAAAATGCTCAAAAGCCGCACAGGACGTGCTATCAGAGCTATCGGTGACGTAATGGACGGCATTTCAATGATGATGAAATAGCCCTCATGCAGGAGCGTACCATGGTGGTAACGCTCCTGTTTTTTTGCATTTTTAACTCTGACTTATCTTTTTCAGCAGAGTAAGAGCGTCGATAACATCGACCTTTCCATCACCGTTCATATCCGCACGCTTTAGCTGAGCGGGATCAAGCTGCGTCTTGCCTGCATTGTAACGCAGCATGAGCAAAGCGTCCACAACTGTCAGATACTTGTCGCCGTTCACATCTCCCTGCTGCAGGGTCTGTGAAGCGGCTTTTCTTGTTATTTTTATTGTGTAAGTCCGTTTTACACCGCTTGCCGCCGTGCAGGTGACCTTGACAGTGTTTTCGCCCGTTTTAAGGCTTACCTTGCCCTTTCCAGACACCTTTGCACTTTTGCCCAGCGGATTTGCATTAACAGTAACAGAAGAAACCTCCGCATTGACTTTAGCAGTATAGCTTGCGGTGAACTTATCGAATTTTGGTGAAATGCTCGTGCCTGAAACGCTGAGAGATTTAAGATAATTGTTGTTATCTCCACTGCTTGTAGGCTTTGGACAAAGTTTATCAGGCATATTGTTGTAAACAGGTATCTTGAACTCCATTGCACTGTTCAAAATATCCTGAGAATAGGCGTTTTTTAGGCTTATGGCTTCATTCGCCTGACCGAAAACGCAGGTCATATACTGGTGGTAATAAAGTCCGTTTCCGCCGTCTACCATATCGAATTTTTGCAGATAAAGGGTATCCTGACCCTTTGTTATGTAGCCTGTGCCTAAGAATATCGAGCCGCCCACTATGGACTTGTATTGATTTGTCCACGGAAGAAGATAGGTCGGATTAGTAGTCTTTGCATACTTACAGCCCATTTCTGCGGCTGTCATGGTGGAGGTCGCATAAGCCTGAATGTCAAAGAAGTTGAAATAATTCTCATAGCCTTTCACAGTACCAAGGGATTGCGGCGCACCATTTACGCCCTGCTCGTTCCTGCACCTTGAAGCAAGATGATAAGGTGAAACGCCCGATTTCTTTGCAGCGTCCATAAAGGTCTGCGAATATGTATACTTTTTCTTTGTGTCAGGACAAGTGTAGCTTCCGCTCATAAAAGTGTCTGCAAGAATAGTTTTTACACCGCTTTCCGTCTGATACGAGGGATCATATGACTGATTTTCAAACATGAAAATGTATGTATCGTTGAGAAAATTTCTCGGATCCATATAATACATTATTATCTCTTTTGAAGCCGCCACCCACGAGCCGTCAAGCCCATACCAATAACCGCCGTTAAAATCATATGCACCCTTTTCCATGGACTTCCATGAAGCCAGTGCCGACGAGTGGACAAGGTTTCTGCCCACAACACATTCTTCCTTTAACGCAGTGTTCCAATCCACGCCAAGCTTCTGAGCGGTAAATATCCACTTTGGGTGCTGTTCATGGAGCTTTCGCAGATATGGCTTATAGCTTTCAGGAAAGCACTGCTTTGTCATATAGCTCTCAAAATCAGCGTCAGAACTGCCCTGTGAACCGCTTGATGTTAGCTGAACATACGCAGCAGAAACATAGCCCGTCACATTGCCGCATGATATCTTATACCATTTCGCACCGCTTGAGTCGGTGGTTTCGGAAAGTATAGTCAGGCTGTCGCCATAGCTTACTGTGCCTGTTTTAGAATAGCCTGTGCCTGCACCGCTGCGAACGTTCAGAACGTCTGCCGTACAGCTTCCCGTCATATTTGCCGCTGAAGCCGTCAAACATGAAGCCGCCATTGACGCTGCAATAGCAAATGACAGGATATATGAAATCATCTTTTTTATCAACTCGTTCACCTCAGAAGATATAGGCAATACCGCAAAAAAGCACGCCTATGTATAAGTCCTTATTTTTACACACATTGGTTTGTACATTTTTCTGTATCAAGCACAAAACTTCACCCTCATTATAGTACATTTCTCAGTGCTTTGTCAACAGTCTTTTTGATTCATAAAAAATTTACATTTAGCAAAATACAGCTTTCACTTAAAAGTTACAGATTTATTACAGCGTATTTAGTGGCTTTGCTGTTGATCGGTACATACATATTGTGACACAAATGCTCTCATTATAAATATATCCAAAAAAATATGCTTATTTTCGCTGTTTTGACTATTGACGTGTTACTTTATATTGTGATATAATCCTATTACGACAAAGGTAACAGAACTTGTAATATTTTATAATGAAATATTACAAATTAAAGACAAAACAATAGTAAACAAAATTAATCAAGAGCAAAATACTGACAGAAAAACACGATTTTGCAACGGAGGTATCAAATGAAAAAACTGAAAATAAACAAGATGGCACTGTCGGTGGCAACAGCGTTTCTTATGCTCACGAGCATTGTTTCCACAGTGGCTAGTGCATCAGGCGGAAACGAGATAAAGCTCACAAGCGACAAGAACTTTGCAAAGGCAGGCGACAGCATAAACGTAAAAGCGAGCCTTGAGCCTGATAAAACAGGCGTTGCAGGCTTCACTATAGACCTGCATTATGACCCGTCAAAGGTAACAGTATATGTGCCGACCGATGAGGAGAGCGAGAGTACATACAATGTAGGAAGCAAATTCTCTGTTATAACCAACTATGTTGCTTCATCAGGCACTATAAAAATAGTCGGTGCAAACCTTACAGGCTCTAACATAAAGGACAGCACAGACCTTGCCCTTGCGACTTTCAAGGTAAAGGACGGCGTAACAGGCAAGATAAACTATTGGGTAGAGGTTGAAACAATGGTGGCGGAAGCTGACGGTGGATACAAGTCAGTTTCATACTCAGCACCTACAGAGGGTTCACCGCTCACTGTCAGTGCAGGGGAGGAGATCACAACAACTCCTGCAACGACCACTACGACTGCTTCATCTAAGGCTGAAGCTACTACAACTACATCAAAGTCGACCACAACTACAACGACGACTACAGCAAAGACTACGACCAAGTCCGAAGCGACTACCACAACTACGGCTAAGTCTGAGAAAGTTACAACAACTACGACAAAGCCTGCTGAAACCACCACAACGACTACAACAGCAAAGAGCGAAACTCAGACCACTACAACCGCAACATCTGCACAGCCTGAGTCCGAACCGCTTTTCACACACAAGCAGGGTGACGCTGACTTCAACAGCGAAACTTCCCTTCAGTTCGGCTTCAAGCTTTCTGACTACATAACAGACTATTCACAGCATTACAATGTAAAGGTCAACGTAAAGTCATCAGGCAACGCAAGCGGTGCAGTCGGTGCGTTGGTAGACGGAAGCTGGTCTGCACAGAGCACGAAGCTCACAGGTGGCGAGGAAGCACAGTGGATATACTCAGATCTTGACCCTTCAAGAACAAGTGACGAGGTTTTCGTACAGCTTTATTACTTAAAGGCAAATGCAGATTTTCAGATAGCTTCCGTGGAAGTAACGCCTGTCAAGGAAGCAGTTGACACATCAGCTGTTACAAAGGTCACAGCGGCAGAACCAAAGCCTGCTGACGATACAACGACCACAACTACTACAACAGCAAGCACAGAGCCAAAGGCTGACGAAAACACGCAGCCTGAAAGCACCACCACAACAGCAGCCAGACAGCCTGCAAATGTCGGTGCGGCTGTTACTACAGTAAGCGAGGGCGACAGTTCGCAGGAGCTTACAGGATCACAGGCAACAGAAAAGATACAGCAGATAGTTGACGAGGCTTCATCGCAGGCTGACAGCTCAAAAGTAAATCCGTCAACAGGCGTTGAAATGACAAAGAACATTCTCACTGTCATTGCCGCAGGATATGTTATTTTTGCGATATTTGCAGTTATCTTCAACAGATTTGCCGCAAAGGACGAAGAATAATAACCGAATATATTTCTTTTGGCTATAAAAACGGACGTTTCCATCGGAAGCGTCCGTTTTTCGTCAGGAACACCAAGGGGATAGTATGATCCTGCATTTTATTGATCTTCTATAACAGGCGGAATGAAATTCTCTAAGGCGCTGAGAAGCTTCGGGTGTCGTATAACAAAATGTATAGCAGGCGCGTTACCCTTTGATATCATCGCCCACTGACCTTCATGGATCAGTATTTGCAAATTGCAGAAGGTCTGCCGCTTAGCATATTTAAGGCTATAGTTTTCATGTGTCTGTGCATAGCGTTCTGTGCTTTTTAAATGTGCAGAATAATCATCATAGCTGTAAAGAACATCACTGTCACAGAATACACCAGACAGGTCAAGGGCATGTGGACGTGTTTCAAATTCCTCTCGGGAAAGACAGCATATCTCATCTTCTATGGTCATGGTTTCCAGTATGCTCTCAACTCGCTTTTTACGCTCGCTGACATAAGCTTTTATATCTCTGCCCCGGCGGTCGTCAATGCCGTTTCTGTCAAGTATACTATTGAGCAGGTCATTATCCATAGTATAAACAGGCAGAGCAGATAAAATACTCCTGCGCCCGCCACGTCTGTGAGAGTCGGCAGTGAGAAAATTGCTGAAAGCTTTTTCCCTGTCACTTCGGTATATCTCCATAAGCGGGCAGGCGTTTGAAAGCAGATCATTGGCACGTTTACGATAATATCCAAGCTCCTTTTTGGACTTGGTCAGATAATATCTGCCCTCGCTGTGAAAGCCTGCCACGGCTTCCCCTGAAAGAGCCGCCGCACCTGATACCTTCAGCAAATGCAAAAAAGCATTATTCTGTACGTTTTTCAAATAGTAAGGCGCTATCTGCCCCGTCATATACATCGGTATCCAGCTTTCAAGACCAAGCATCATATCATCTAAGGAGCGGTCAAGATCATGTATCTGGCAAAGGTGCAGACCCTTTTTAAGCATCAGAGCCATACCGAACATCCACTTCTTCGGAAATTCGGGATCATCAGCCATTTCCTTCATAGGCATATCACTGTACATTATCACAGGCTCATTAGAACGTGACAAGACTGTGGCTTTCAGAAAATCAAGCTCACTTTCCATCATTTCCTTGATGCCAAAATAACTTTTTGACACAGGAAGCTGAAAAGGCAATGCAGGTACTTTCATTTCATCAAAACGTATCGCCTTTATGTATTCGTTCAGGTCAAACTCATCAAGCTTATCAAGAAACTTTTCAATTCCACCGCTTTTTATCTCTCTGCTCTGTCCGGCATGATCGCTGAACAGCCATTTGCATATCACTTCATAACGCTGTGACACATCCTCTATATCACTTTCATTACAGCCCACAAGCTGTGCGACCGCTGATATCTCTGTGGGAGTTTTAAGCTCCCTTGCAGTAAAGCCTGCTATTGCGGCGACAAAGCGTTCAGGGTCGGCAGGCTTTCTAGTACCGTTCCGTATACGGAAAACGGTGGAAACATCATAATTTATCTCCTTGCACATACGCTTAATGTTTATATCAAGGGCTGAGATAAGGGTATTGAAATTTTGCCGCATAGACTCTCTGTCGGCAGGTATGATATCTTCACAGTCAAGAAAGGCTCTTTTTATGTTCTCCCTTGTCATATCGCCATAGCCCTTTTCCCTTGCCACAGCCTCAAGAGCGTTGCAAAGCCCGTCAAACGCCACAGTGTCTATCTCAGGTATTCTCTCTCCGCTTCTGTATCTGCTAAATGTTGAGGGAGATATCCCTGACAACTCACAAAGCTCCTTTGCCGTGCAGGAAAGCTGTTCTATATACTTACCAAGCTGTTCGCAAAACTTCATTTTAACGATTCCTCCCGCTGTCATATGGTATTACATTAATTATATATCATATTTATCAAAAAAGGAAGTCCCCCACGATATATAATTTCAGAATTGGCATATGACTATTATGAAATAAATCACAAATTTATTCATAGATTTGTTATAATGTGATAAAGGATATCACATTAGGGAAAATACAAAGTAATGGAGGTGTGCTTATAGGATAATAACGAACATGAAAAAATTATAATATCAAAAGGAGATGTATATTATGAAAAAACGATCACTGCAAGGGAGAATAACCGCTTTTATCCTTACCCTATGTTTGGCAGCACCGCAAATGTCTATGTTGACATTTGCTGAAAATTCTACAGTCAGTAATGAAACGGAACTGAAGTCGGCATTGGAAAATACGGAATTTGCAGAGATCAAGTTGGGCGGAAACATTGAGACCACCTGGGAACTAGATGTGGAGCGCACTGTTACTCTTGATCTCAACGGATATACCCTGAGCTGCAGCTCGACAGATGAGGATATAATTCGGGTGCGCAGCAGCGGAAACCTAACAGTAAAGGACAGCGGCACCAATGGCAAAATCGATGGGCAGAACAAGAACTGCGGATTTGAAGTCAAGGGCGGAACGCTTACTCTAGAGAGCGGCAGTATCGTGAATTGCACGGATGCCGACGGAGACGGCGGCGCAGTGGATGTATCCAACACTGGTGTAACGGAAACTCCGGTCAAGTACGGCAAGTTCATTATGAACGGCGGTACTATTAAGGATTGCAAAGCAGGTGATGACGGCGCTGCTGTGGATATAGGCATGGGCTGCACATTTACAATGAACGATGGTACGATCAGCAACTGCAGAGCGGAGGACGACGGCGGTGCTGTATTTGTCAAGCAGGGCGGCTTCTTCGTGATGAACAGCGGAACGATTGAAAACTGTTCTGCATGCAATAATGGCGGTGCAGTGAACATATACGAAAATGGCAGCTTCACCATGACCGGCGGCACAATTAAGGACTGCAAGGTAGACTTGGGAGGTCTCGGCAATGCAGTATATGGCAAAAACAATACGGCGATCGTTGTCATTTCTGGAGGTACGATCGAGAACTGTGGTGTATTTCCATGGTCTTTTGATGAGTTCACAGTGACATTTGATTCAGACGGCGGAAGTGCAGTGTCAGAGCAAAAGGTATTGAATACTTCTGCGATCGAGCCAAATGAACCGAAGAGGAACGGCTATGATTTTGCTGGGTGGTATCTAAATGATGCAAAGTATACCTTTGATACCAAGATCACTGGGAATATTACTCTAAAAGCACATTGGACGCCTGCGGCAACTTTAAGCAGTATTAACATGATCGATATCGAAAACGTGAAGCTCGATTATCAGCCGGACAATGCCCCGCAGGCATCGGCCAAGCGAACAGGCACTAATCAGGATAAATATGATATTCTCTTTGAGTGCTGGGAAAAGCAGGAAAAGGACGTCAACGACACCATGCACACGGTTGGCTACTGGTATTCTGATGAAAGCTGCTATTCGGACGGTGATGTTCGATTCAATACTTTTGAGAAGGGCGGAAGATATAGATATTCCGTAAAACTTAAAGCAAAGGACGGCTACACCTTTGACAGCAATTTGAAAGATGAAAATGTTACGCTGAATGGAGCAAGCCTGCCTTTCGGCTCTTGGGTCGATGTAATGAATGACGGCAAAACCTGTCTTATTAGATATGGAACAGAGCTGCGCCCCGGTCAGGCTGTTGAAGAGATCCGACTTGATGCCATTATCAACTTTAATGCCGGAGATAAACCGCTTTTCAGCACCGGTGTCATTGACCCTATCGTTGACACCGATCATCAGCGGTGGGACGCCAATGACAGCAGCGGTTATGGCATTACCTCCAGCGACTACTGGAACGAACGCTATAACGGTAAGCTCATTACGGAATTTGAAGCCGACAAAAGCTATACCTATGGCGTATATTTCAAGATTTCCGATTTGGGCATGGAAGAGGGCTACCGCTTCGATCAGAACACGAAGCTCTATATCAACGGCGAAGAAATCACCCTGACACCCGATCAGATCGATGTGGATGATAGCGGTGAAACCATTTGGTTCAGCAATGTATTGACCATGACGCCGTCCACCGTGAAAGTTATTGACGTGGTGGAGATCAACGACGCTACCATCAGCTTCAAGGACGGCGATAAACCCGTATTCACCGGCGATGTACCCGACGGCAAATACTACTACCGAGCTGAATGGTGGGAACTGGACAGCAAGACCGGTGCGATTTCTGCGGATTTCTTCAGCGGTGCTTATGAAAATAAGATCACCACTTTTGAAGCCGGAAAGACCTATCATTACGGTGTGTATGTGGTATCTGAAGGATTTGTTGAAAGTGAAAATACCTCTTATGTATTCGGACCCAACACCAAGCTTAAGATAAACGGCGAATTTGTAAATTACAAACGCTATGAAAATGATACGAGCGACGGCTCTGACGGCACTATGTGGGTCATCACTGACCTTACTATGACGCCAAAGGCAAATGATACAAACTCAGACAGCAAAGACACAAGTTCAAATAACAGTGGCACAAGCACAGACAGCAAGAATACTGACAGCAGTGCGACAGACAGCAAGACCCCTGCCAAGAACAACGCAGGAAGCACAAATCCTAACACGGGCAATAATGTTGGCGGTATCCTCTTTACTATCCTTATCACAGGAAGCGGACTTGTAGTTGCAGGCAGAAGATCACGCAAAAACAAATAACAACATGAGCTCACAAAAAACGGGCGTTTCAAAGCGAAACGTCCGTCTTTTTATATCCATATCAAATTTACTTGTTCTGTGCCTTAAAGATAACGCCCGTTACCTTTGGACCTGCGTTTATTGCAATTGCCGCACCTATCTGGAAACACTCCACAGGTGGATAGCCCACCTTCTTCGTCATAGCCTGCACCATTTCATCTCTCACGCTTTCGTCATTGCCGTAAACAATGCAGTAAGGTGTCTGCGGTATCATTTCCTTTACAGTCAGATCAAGTATCTTTGGCACAATAGCCTTGTCGCCTCTTACCTTTGTTTCTGTAACGATAGCATGGTCATGTATCCTCATGATAGGTCTAAGACCCATTACCTCGCCCACAAAAGCAGCCGCAGACGGAATTCTTCCTGACTTCTTTGCATATTTGAGTGTATATGGTGCAAAGAAAATAACGCAGTTCTTTATCCAGTCCTCCATAAATGCCACGATATCAGCCGCAGGAACGTCCTTTGCGGCTTTCATTGCGCCCTGAACTACTGCATAACCATACGCTCCAGTGTAGCTCTCGCCGTCTATATTGTATATAGTGAACTTGCCCTTTGCCTCAGGGTGAGCGGAATAAAACTCCTCTGCCGCCATAACAGCGTTGTTGTATGTTGCCGAGCCTTTTGAGTTTATGGTTGTGTTTATAACATCAGTATAGCCCTCGCTGTAGAGCTTCTCAAAAGTTTCCTGATATTCAAAGGCTGTTATCTGCGATGTAACAGGTATGCCGTCAAAATCGTCAAGCATTTTGTAGAATTTCTCGTTGTCGAAATCTATCCTTGATGTGTAGCTGTCATCACCCATTGCCACCTTGAAATTCATTATCTGGATATCCAGCTTCTTTTCAAGCTCCTCAGTGATATCGCTCGCTGAGTCGGTAAGAAATTTTATTTTTGCCATAAATTCACCCTCCGTTTTTTTATTTATTCATCCCATGTATATTGCGTCAGCTTGCCCTCTCTGCCAAGGTCGGGATAGTCCCACTGTCTTAACACCTCATAGCAGGCTATTGCCACTGAGTTTGACAGATTAAGGCTTCTGAGCGTTTTCCTCATTGGTATCCTCACACAGCTTTGGGGATTTTCATAAAGCAGTTTCTCAGGCAGCCCCTTGTCCTCTCTGCCGAAAATTATATACACTTCCCTATCCTGCGGATAATCCACATCTGAGTGTACCATTCTGCCCTTTGTGGTAAAAAAGTAAAACTTACCACTGTTTTTGGAGAAAAAGTCGTCAAGGTCGTCATACTCATGTATCTCCAGCTTATCCCAGTAATCAAGCCCTGCACGCTTTAGCTTTTTGTCGCTTATCTCAAAGCCGTAAGGCTTCACAAGATGCAGTGCCGCACCAGTCACTGCACAAGTCCTTGAAATATTGCCTGTGTTCTGCGGTATCTGCGGCTCTACAAGCACGATATTAAGTCTGTTCATCTTCGGTAACACTTCCAGATATCACAAATTTGTATAGTCCCTAAGCTCCTGATAGCTTGTGAGCCAAGGAAGCTGACCCTCCAGCATAAGACCGTCTGTCCATGGGGTCTGGTAGCTGTATGTAGTCTTGACAGTAAGCTCTGTGAACGCTGTGGCTCTGTTCATTGCGATAGGCAGGCTGTCACCCTTGAGAAGTCCTCCAATAAGAACACTTGTGAACATATCTCCCGTTCCTGAATAGTGCGCAGGAACATAATCATTCTTTATTTTCCAAAAGCTGTTATTTTCTTTATCATAACCCACAGTTGACATTCCGCCGTCTGCAAGATTTACGCTTGTGATAACAACGATCTTTGCGCCCTGCTTTGAAAGCCTTACAAGCCATGATTTTATCTCAGAGCTGCACATTGAAGCCGTAGGATATTCCTCACCAAGAAGTATAGCCGCCTCTGTGAGGTTAGGCGTGATTATATCCGCCACCTTTACAAGCTCGACCATACGGCTGCAAAGCTCCTTTGTGTAGGTCTTATATGCCTTTCCGCCGTCACCCATAACAGGGTCTACGACCTTCAGGGCGTCAGGAAAAGCCTCGAAAAACTCAAGGCAGTGATCTATCTGCTCGCTTGAAGCCAGGAACCCGCTGTACACACAGTCAAATTTCATATCCATTTTTTTATAGTGTTCCAATGCAGGCTTCATAAAGTCTGTAAGATCTCTCATAACAAACTCGCTGTAGCCGGTGTGTGCCGAAAGCACAGCCGTAGGCACAGGACACACCTGAATGCCCATAGCGGAAAGCACAGGTATCACCACTGTTAGCGAACACCGGCCAAGACCTGATATATCCTGAATGGAAACAACCTTTTTACAACCCTGCATAATAAAACCCTCTTAAAAAATACTCATAAACATTATTATAACATATCCATCAGGATTTTTCAATAGTCCATGGCTTGTCGGCAATATTTTTTTCACTATATTTTTTCATATTGTTCATATCAATATAATATGATTTATGCGCTCTATGAAAAGCAACAAAAAAGTGCCATTTTTCGCACTTTTTAGGCTAGCACCTACAAAATTCATCATGATAATTTGTACAAATTTAGTCTTGCAAAAACGTTTAAAATAGTATATAATATGTTTATTAAAGCAAAGTGATTTTGTTTATAACACCAAACCAATTATCAAAGAAAGAAACAAATGTATGAAAATAAAGAAGGAAATAAACCTCTTTGCGGGAATGTTCACCGCAGAGGAAATATATCGCTATGGTGATATCATACTGCTGTTAGGTCATATAATATATCTTGTGCTGTTTTATCGGTTCGGAGTATACCAAATGGTATACTACAACTATTTCAGCGTAGCATTCTATGCAGCGATGTATTTCCTGCTTCGTTTTAAGAAGATAGGCAAAATATCATTTACTTATCTTGTGCTGAGCGAGATAATAGTACACGCCTGCATGGGTGCTTATTACATAGGCTGGTCAGCAGGATTTACGCAGATAATGCTGTGTATAATACCTATTCCATTTTTCATTTCACAAAACAGGAAAGCGATACCATATATACTTTCGTCCTTTGATGTTGTTGTGTTCATAGTCATGCGTATCATAGTCACAAACAGGGTCGCACCTTACAGCTTTGATACCAACAGAGAGAATATCTTATACATTTACAATACTCTATGCAGCTTTATTATAATTATCTATGTATCTTCCATATACATTTTCACAAATGAGCATAACAAGCGTGAAGCAAAAGCACAGAACGAAAAGCTTCAAAAGCTTGCCACTATCGACCCACTCACTCAGCTTTTCAACCGCCGTGCCATGATGGATTTTATCAAAAAGATAGAAAGCAACAGCCGCAGGACAAACAGCGTATATTCTATGTGTTTGGGCGATATCGATGATTTCAAGCACGTTAATGACACATATGGTCACGAAGTCGGTGACAAGGTACTTAGAGCGGTATCAGATGTTATAGCTGGAAACGTGCCTAGCGAGGGCTATGTGTGCCGTTGGGGCGGTGAGGAAATACTATTCGTTGTTCCAAATACAGACACAGAAAGCTGTGAGAAGATAGCAAAGAGCATTTGCCAGAAAATACATGAGTGTACATTTAAGGAAAATTCTCGAAGTTTCAATATATCCATGACTTTTGGAGTTTACTCAGTGACTCCGAACGAAAACTATGACGAGGGTATCTCAAAAGTGGATAAGCTGCTATACAAGGGCAAAAATCAGGGCAAAAACTGCGTTGTATCTAAATAAGATAAGGTAGCTGTGGAGAAAAAAGCTCCACAGCTGCCATTTTCATGCCTATTTTGCAGAGAGATATCCTCTCATGTCTACAGAAAGGCGTTCCTCAAGACATATAAGCTCCTTGGCAATGTTCTTGGACTTCTCGTCTGCCGCCTTATAATTGTTGAGATAACCGGACAGGGACTTCACGCCCATATTACAGCCGTCTGTTATAAAATCTGCCACAGCGTCGTCACTGCTCTCTGCCGCAAGCTTGAAGTTGGTTTTAAGCCATGCCATGCCCTTTGCTATAGCAGGCGGCTCTTTTCCGCTGTCATGATATGAATTTAAAAGTCCCTGAAGCTTCTCTTGTATCTCCACATGCCCTGCAAGATTTTTCTCTAACGTTCGCTTTAGCTCTCCGTTTGAAGTGTATTTCAGCGAATCCTCAATAGACTGCACACCCATTTTTATTCCTGCGTCGCACTCTCTGAGAAGCTTTATTGTATCCTTTTCTATCATCTAAGTTCGCTCCTTTCATAACTGCAGATAGTTTTCCACAAAAATTTCTTTTTATGCCTGCATAAATTCAGCTAAAACCATTGAAAAATCTTTAAATTTGTGATATAATTTCTTCATGGCTTATGCCTAAAGTATATAAGGGGGTATTTTAAATGGGAGAACACAAACATTACAAAGAGTCGGGCAAATTCAGCCCAGTTGGAGCATTGCTCATGGTACTTGCAACGGCAGTATGCGGCGGATTGCTTTTCTGGCTCTATCTGCTTTTTGAGGGCTGGTGTACTATCATCTATCTCAATGTTATCGCTGCGATAGCGGTGTCATGCGCACTTGGCTTTGTGGGAGGAAAGATAGTCAGAGCATTCAAAATGCGAAACACAGTTGTGGCAGTTGCCTGTGCAGTGGTGGGCTTTTTATTTGCCTCATATTTTAAATGGGCGCTGTATGATTACAACGATCTGAAAAAATATGGCTATGAGCTTATGGGTGAATACACAGCCTATGATTATTATGACGAGCTGAATATGCTTTTCGATGAAAACACAGACGGCTTCGGTGATTATTATGACTTTTATCACCAGACCAAGGCATATGATCTTTTCAGCAACGATTCAACAGGCGATTTCACAGACGAGGACATTGCCACCATGCAGAAAAAGTCTGTATGGCAGTTTTTCGAGCTTGACAAGCTTCTTGGCAAGGATAAAAAATCCGCACAGAAAAGCCTTGAAAAGTCATACACCATGAACGCATATGACTACACTTATGATTACAGAGATTATGATAAAACAGGTCTTTTTGACATAATCGCACACCCGTCTGACCTTTGGAATGATATAAAGTCTATCAACAAGGAGGGTCGCTGGTCTTACAAATCATCACATTCATCAAGAGATAACGGCTCGCTTGTGAACGGCACGATCCTGTGGATAGTATGGGGCAGCGAATTTATCCTTCTGCTGGCTTTCCTTGTGGGCGGCGTGAGAATCAAGTCAAAAGAGCCTTTTATCGAGTCTGAGGACGATTGGGCAGAATACAAAAACCTCAAGGGTGCATACAAATTCATGGTGCCTGAGGACATAAAGTCATTTAAGGTTTCAATGGAGCAAAGCCCTTACACGCTTTTTGATTATCAGACGGCTGTTACTCAGTTCCTGCCTACATATATGGTAATAGATTGCTATGTGAGCAAGTCAGGCAATGAGAATTATCTCACAATTTATCAGCAGACGATCAACCCTAAGAACAAAAATCCTGACACAAAGGTGCTTGTGAACAAACTCTTGGTTGACGGTGACTTCATGAACAGGCTCTGTTCCCTTGCAAATTTTGCTCCGCAAATGCAGGACGTTCAACAGACACCACAGTAAGGAAAGAATAAATACATACAAAAAACACGGCTGAAAAAAATATCAGCCGTGTTTTATTATGCCAATTTTTATATTTTACAGCCAAGCGCCGTAAATAGTTTCCCCTGTAAGCTCACGATATGAGCGCACTCTAAGATCCAGCATATCGGCTCTCGCCTTTGCAATGACCTGTGAAGGTGAATTGTAGTTCACCACTATGGCAGGCTCACTGTGAGAGGTGTGGTCAAGCTTATCCTTGACCGCTTCTGCTACCTCATAGCCCTGTGCTTTCATTGTAGGATTGCCCGAAACGATAGACCTGCTGTTAAGCTCCTGCGGCTTTATGACCATTACATTGTCAGACTTTAGCGTTATGTCAAACTGAAAATCAGCCGAGTCGCAATACTGACCCATGCCTATAACCGTCACCTTTGCAGTTCCAACGTTCACGTTGTCAGAGTAAACTGTTCTGTAATCAACATTAGGAATAAGTGTTTCGCCGCCAACAAAAACGTCAAATATCTGTGTTCTCTCCTTGCCAGTGTATGACATAGAGCCACGCATATTTGTGGTACAACCCACAATAGTGAGCTTTGTTTTTATGCTCATATCCGCACTGTCGCTTCCCTCTTGGACACTGTCAACAGTGTCAAGAAAAGCTTTCACTTTATAAACATATCTTGTTTTTGGAACAAGTCCATAGTCTGTAAATGAAGTGCCGTCTGTTACAGTTGCTATCTGCTCAAACTCTGCATCCTCAGCGTCGGTCTTTCTGTAAACATAATAGCCGTCAGCCTGCGACACCTCGTCCCATGTTAAAGTGAGCTTATCAGAGCAGATATCCTGCGACTTTACATTATCAGGTGCGTTCAGAAGCACTGCCGCACTGCCTGTGACGTAAATATCGCCCTTGCTGTTGTCAGCAAAGCTGTTTCCGCTTATTTTAACCTGAGATTTCTTATTAGCTTTTATTCCGTAGCCTTTATTTTTATTGCAGGTGTTGTTGAAAAACTCCACAGAAGCGCTGTTATCAGCCATAAGACCGCTTAGACCGTTTTCTTCAAGGATATTGTCAGAAGCCTTACCGCTTCCGCCAGTGAATATAAGTCCGTGATTTTTAGACTTCTTAACCGTGTTTTTTCTCACATCTGCCTTAGCTTCTTTGGTTATCTTTATGCCGTTGGAGCCTGCGGAGGTTATAGTATTGCCTGATATGGTATTTTTATCAGAACAGCCTGAAACATAAACTCCCGACACGCCTGGCTTTTTTATGGTATTTGAGCTTACCTCATTGCCTGAACCACCGCTTATATAAACGCTGTTCTGCTTTGTGCCTGTAAGCTTATTTTTGGTCACAGTCACCTGTGACGATTCGCTGAGCCATATAAGATCCATGGAATAATTATATCTGTCATAGTCATAGCTTATATCGTTAGAACCTATGAAAATTCCCGAAACATCCGTGAGCCTTACGGCCGAACCAGCTGTTTTTATAGTGTTGTCTACTATCTTCACGCCCTTTACAGTGTAATTGTAATCAGGGTGTGAATATGACTTTTCAAGCTTCTTGCCGAATATCTGGATAGCATACGGCTGGGGATAATAATATGTACCCACAACGGTTATGTCGTTGTTTCTTATTATGGTGTTGGCATTATCGTCAAGACGATCCTTTATGCCTGCATAGCCTGAATTAGGCACATGGAAATTTGCATTTTCATAATCGGTCATGTACTTGAAATCTATGGCACAGCCAACGTTTTTCATAGTATTGTTTTCGATTATACATTTTTTATGATTAATAAGTACGATAGCTGTTCCGCTCATATTATAAAATGAGTTGCCTGATATAAGTGTATTAGTATAATATACACCAAGACAAGCTGAATGTGAGCCAAGACCTCTTATAAGGTCATGGAATTTGTTGTTCTTTATTACAGCATTGTCGCAAGGGGTATCATCAAAAGGCTCATACGCCGGGAAAACATCACTGTTACTTATGGTATCCAGCTGTATAGCCTCTTTCTGAGATGTTCCAGTATAGCCGTGAAAATCGCAGTCTTCGATAGTGATGCCCTTTACGCCGCCTATCTCTACATGATGACCATTGTAATTGTTTTTTATCTCAACGTTCTTTATCCAAAGGTTTTCCATGTGACCAAATCTCATATTAGAAAATGGTCTTGAAGTAGACGAAGGGTTGCCGTCCCAACAGCCGCCCTCGATAACGATATTTCTCTCGCTGCCATATCCGCCTGCACCATTTGCCTGAGCGTTCTTTATCATACAGCCCTTGTCAAAATTTCTGACGATAGTCGCTCCGTCCTCAAGATACAGCCAAGTGTTTGAATATATCTCCAAAAGCTTGTCTATCCTGTATTTTCCTTTCGGCACAACGACCTTTATCTGCACAGAGTTTGAGCCGTTGTCAATGGCATAGTCAAGGGCTTTCTGTATCGCCTTTGAGGAGTCTTTCTTTCCCTTTTTGTCTGCACCGAAGTCAAGCACGTTCACTTCAAGTGCTCCCGAATATCCGCTTATTTCCGCTCCGCTGGCTTTTGTGCCGGTGATAGTGGAATAATCATAAGCAAAGCACCTTACTGTCATAAGCATAATGGCGAGTAAACACGCCGCTGCAAAGGCAATAAAGGTGCGAGTTATCTTTGTCAATTCTCATCTGTCCTTTCGTTGTCTTGGGGTTATCGCTGCTCTCTTTTTTGTTCTTTTTATCTTTTTAGCAGAACATATTTTACACATATTCAATTATACCAAATCATGCCCCATTTGTCAACCGAAAAACGTCAAAAAGATGAAAGCAATAACTCACAAAGTCAGCGCACGATACTTGTGCGTTATCACCATAAAAAGCTGCGGTGAAAAGTTTCTCCGCAGCTTTTTACAAATATGCCTTTTTATCCTAGTGCCACATCAAGTATCATCATAAGCAAGAAGCCCAGCATTACGCCAACTGTTCCCATGTGACCTTCCCCCAGATGTGCTTCGGGAATAAGCTCCTCCACCACCACATAGAGCATTGCTCCTGCGGCAAAGGCAAGAAGCCACGGAAGAAGCGGTTGGACAGCACCTGCGGCAAGAACGGTGAGAAGTCCGAAAACAGGCTCAACAATTCCTGAAAGAGTGCCAAGGCCGAATGCTTTCGCCCTGCTCATGCCCGATTGCCTCAGCGGAAGTGCGATAGCCGCACCCTCCGGAAAGTTCTGTATTCCCATGCCTATGGCAAGTGCGATAGCAGAAGCCAGCAGTACCGAGCTGTCATTATGTGCCGCCAGTGCAAAGGCAAGACCTACTGCCATGCCCTCAGGGATATTGTGCAGTGTGATAGCGAAAATAAGCATTCCCGAACGCTTTAGGCCCCTGCGGACGCCCTCTTCCCTTTCAGGCTCAGGTAAAAAATAAGGCATTGCCTTGTCAAGCCCCATAAGAAACAGCACACCTAGTGCAAAGCCCCCTGCGGCAGGTATCCAGCCTATCCTGCCGAGAGCTTCCGCCTCGTTTATGGCAGGGATAAGCAAGCTCCACACGCTTGCGGCTATCATAACGCCTGCGGCAAAGCCTAAAAATGCTTTCTGCACCTTTTCGCTTTGCCCCTCTTTTCTCATGAAAAAGACCACAGCCGCACCTAACGTCGTCATAGAGAATGTAAAGCCCGTGCCTGCCGCAGCCCAAAGTAGACCATTCATACTAATATGTTTCCTTTCAGACAGTATTATGTCAGATACAATGACATATCTTAGTCTATGAAAAGCCTTTACGCTGTGTGAAAAAGCCTCTGCCGACAAAATACATTAAATTTGTCTGAGATTTTCAGAATATGACCCGTCCAAAGTGAATATAATGTTCTCAGCAGGGCATTACAAGCCCTTTACGATCGTATGATCAGTTTATTTTTAGGAGGAAACAGACAAGATGAACACTATGGATCTTAAGCTTAACAGAGAGATGCTGTCAATGACACGGACTATCCTTGACGCCTCCTGCGAGCAGGCTGTGGAAAAGGATTTTCTGCTGCCCGACTATTATCCCGATATTTTCAGGGTACTAAAATGCGTTATCACACCAACAGTACAGAGCCATTCCATAAACGGCGAAAAGCTCAGCTTTGACATGGCAGTGCTCATAAGAGTGCTTTACATCAGCCAGAATGACAAGCGGATAAACTGCATCGAGCAGAAAATGAACTACACAAAGTCTTTCGACCTGCAAGGGGATTGCGGCGACCCTATGATATGGCTCACGCCAAAATGCGATTATGTCAACTGCCGTGTGGTAAATCAGCGCAGACTTGATATCAGGGGTGCTGTGACTATCCACGCAAATGTGACGGGCGAAGTAACTGTGCCTATAGTCACAGACGCATTCGGCTGCGGAATTCAGCTTAAAAAGGCGGCTGTTACATATCCTGCAAAACGCCTTACCGCAGCAAAGCGTATCACACTAATAGAGGAATTGCAGCTTTCTGCGGCAAAAGCCCCTGTTGGCACTATCCTGCGGACAGATTGCCGCATTATCCCACAGGAACACAAAATGATAGCAGGCAAGCTTGTGACAAAGGGCGACGCTGAGATAATGATGCTTTACTCATGCGTAACTACCGATGGAGAAGAAACCGCTGAAACAATGCGGTTTACTCTGCCGTTCTCACAGATAATCGACATAGACGGCATTGACGATACTTTCACCGCAGACGTGAGGATAACCCCTGCGGGATGTGATATCATACCAAAGTCTGACGATTCTGGCACACTTGAATGTGAGCTTGTGCTTCTTGTGAACTGCGTTGCCAAAAAGCTTTCCACCTGTGAGGTCGTCACAGACGCATATTCCACCTGCTTTGAGTGCGAGGCTGAAAGGTGTGAAAGCAAGCTTGACAGCGAAAGCATAAAGTTATCTGACAGCCACAGTGTTACTGCAAAGCTTTCCTGCCAGGATGGCGAGATACGCTGTGTTCACGACAGTTGGGCGACCCTTTCCAATGTGACATCAAGGCTTGACGAGGAAAAGAAAGCCTTTATCATTTCAGGAAGCGTGACGTTCTGTATTATCGGCAGGAACGAGGACGGCACTCCCCTTTATCTTGAAAACGATTCGCCTTTTGAGCATGAGATACCCCTTCCGGAGAGTGTCAATGGTGAGATATCCATATCCCCTGACCTGTGCATAGAAAACTGCACATACTATCTTGCAGACGAAACAACAGCGGAGCTTAAAGCCGATATCAAGATAGGCGGCGAAATGACTATTCAACAGACAGGGACTATGATATCAGAGCTTAGGGTACTCACAGATAAGCCGAAAGAGAAAAAGGACAAATACGCTCTGAAAATATGCTACTGCAATGAGAGCGACGACATCTGGGAGATAGCGAAAAAGTATTCAACTTCCATAACAGCCATACTTGAAGAAAACGAGCTTACCGACGATAAAATATCAAAACAGGGAATGTTGCTTATCCCATTAATGAACTAGGAGGACAGACACATGAAAAACGATATTTACACCGACATTGCCACACGGACGGGGGGCGATATCTATATAGGCGTGGTAGGTCCTGTCCGCACGGGAAAATCCACCTTTATAAAACAGTTCATGGAGCAGTTCGTTATACCGAACATTGAAAGTGACTACCGCAAGGAGCGTGCCATTGACGAGCTGCCCCAGTCCTCCGCAGGCAAGACTATCATGACCACCGAGCCTAAGTTCATTCCTGAGGAAGCTGTGAACATCACCCTAGAGGGCGGAGCAAGCTTCAACGTGCGAATGATAGACTGTGTGGGCTACATAATCCCAAGCGCCATAGGCTACATAGAGAATGAAGCCCCGAGAATGGTGGTCACACCGTGGTTTGACACGGAAGTACCTTTCAACATGGCGGCTGAGGTGGGAACGCAAAAGGTCATAACAGAACATTCCACCATAGGTCTTGTGGTGACGACAGACGGCAGTATCACCGACCTGCCCCGTGAAGAATACGAGGAATGTGAGGAGCGTATAATCGACGAGCTGAAGCAGATAGGCAAGCCGTTTGTGGTGCTTATGAACACCACTGAGCCTTACTCTCAGCAGACAAAAGACCTTTGCGAACAGCTTTCCGACAAATACGGCACTACAGTTATGCCTATAAACTGTTTGGAGCTTTCGGAAAAAGAGATAAAAGAGATACTTACGCTTCTGCTATACTCTTTCCCTGTGAAAGAGATAAACATCTCAATGCCCTCATGGATAAACTCTCTTGACAAGGGTCACTGGCTGAAAGAAGCGGTTTTCGGACATATCAAGGAAGCGGCTTCGGCTGTGACAAATCTTCGTGACATCTCAGACTGTGCCGAAAAGATATGCTGCTGTGAGCAGGTGTCCTCAGGCTCGGTGGCTGAGATAGACCTTGGAAAAGGCTCTGCGGTGATAAAGGTAGAGCTTGACCCTGCGCTGTTTTTCAGGATAATAGGCGAAGCCACAGGGCTTGAGATAAAGGACGAAAACGACCTTATGCCGAGAATTTTGGAGCTTGTTAAGATAAAAGAACGTTTCTCGAAATTCAGCTCTGCCCTTGATGAAATGGAGAAAACAGGCTACGGAATAGTTATGCCTGAAATGAACGAGCTGACCCTTGATGAGCCTGAGATAATAAAGCAGGGTGGAAAATACGGCGTAAGGCTCAAAGCCGCCGCACCAGCCATTCACCTGCTGAAAACCACTATCAACACCGAGGTCGCACCTATCGTCGGCTCGGAAAAGCAATCTGAGGAGCTTGTGCTTTATATGCTCAACGATTTTGAGGAATCACCTGAAAAGATATGGGAGTCAAACATTTTCGGCAAGTCACTCCACGAGCTTGTGAGTGAGGGTCTGCACACAAAGCTTTCAAAGCTTCCGGAGGACGCACGCATGAAGATAAAAGAAACTATCGAGCGCATGATAAACGAGGGCTGTTCGGGACTTATCTGTTTTATTCTCTAAGAGTTTCATAAATGAAAATAAACTGATCCACAAAAAAAGCGTTACACTGTGAAAAGTGCAACGCTTTTTATCTTGTATAAAGTGTTAATTTACTCCCTCTGCAAAGCTGATCGGCACACCGAAAAGCACGCCTGCGTTAGGCTGTGAAAGGTCGCCTGTAACATCAGTTATCGCCTTTCTTGCAACATCTACCTGATCGTCTGCAACGGCAACGAAAATGGTCTTGCCCTTTTGTGCAGCGTCCTCACCGCTGAGAATAGATCTCAGAACGCCGATCATAGGCAGATTATCCATTGTAGAAATAGATTTCGCCATTCCCACGCTGTCAATGACCGTTCCGCCTCTTATGCCTGCCTGTGCCAGCGAACGCATGATTTCGTCTACTAACTCGATTCTCTTGATAACCAAAAACAATAACTGCATTTTGATCCGTCCTTTCATCTCTTATTTCCTGAATGACGCAGCCACCCAGTCTTCTTTTTCTCTTATCTCAATAAGCTCAAAGCCCTCTGCTTTAAGCCTGTCAAGCACCTCGTCTTTTCTCTGGTCGATTATACCTGAAACTATGAGCGTTCCGCCGTCTTTGATAAATCCGCCGAAAATTCCGCTCATGCCTATAAGAACATCTGCCACGATATTTGCACAAAGCAGGTCATAGCCTGTGCCTATCTGCTCCACCAGAGCCTTATCGTCTATGATATTTCCGCAGTAAGCTGTATACTTTTCTGCGCTTATATGGTTTTTCTCTGCATTTTCCTTTGCTATCTTAACAGAATTTTCGTCAACGTCCACCGCTGTTGCACTTTCAGCACCAAGGAGCAATGCGCCGATAGAAAGTATTCCGCTTCCGCACCCAAGGTCAAGTATACTGTCGCCCTCATGGAGATTTTTCTCCACAAGCTCCAGACAAAGCTGGGTTGTGTTATGCTGACCTGTGCCGAAAGATGAGGCAGGGTCTATTTCCAGTATCTTTCTCTTTTCACCTTCAGCGACCTTTTCCCATGACGGCTTTATAAGAAGCTTTTCGCCAACGCAAAGGGGCTTGAAATACTGCTTCCAGTTATTCGCCCAGTCCTCTTCCTTAACGTTTTTAAGCTCATATTCAAGTCTGCCGAACTCATTGTTCACGTCACGCTTTTTGAGCGCTTTAAGCTCCAGCTTCATAGCTTCAAGATTTTCAAGACCCTGAGCGTTCTCAGGGAGATAAACTGTCACTGTAGTTTCACAGTTTTTCAGACCCATAAGGTCATCATCTATATAATCCCAGTTGCCGTCCTTATCATCAAGAAAGTCCTGAAAATCTTTTGCGTCCTTGATAACAAAGCCGTTTATACCCATTCCAAGCAGACTTCCCGTTACTGCTTCGATGCCTTCTGTTGTGGTATATATATCCATTTCAACCCAATTCATAATATCAATTCCTTTCGATGATATCATATTATAACACATTTTTGCGATTTTGTAAAGCTTTTTGACTATGATTTATTATACAAAATTAAATATTGATAATTGTATATACTTATCAAATATCAACCATATTAAGTGTAAACAAAAAGCTTCCCGTCAAAAAACGAAAAGCTTTCATGATCATTTTTTCTTATCGTAAGCGTCAAAGGCTTCCTCAACAGTGCCGTCCACCTGCACCTTGCCGTCTTTTAGGAATATCGCCCTTGTGCAAGTTTCCTCGATAGCCTTGCGTGAGTGGGAAACGAACAGTACCGTTACACCAGTGGCGATAACATCATTTATCTTGTCACGGCACTTCTTCTGAAAGTCTGCGTCGCCAACGCTCAGTGCCTCGTCAACAACGAGGATATCAGGCTTGATATTTATATTGATAGCAAAGCCAAGACGCATTTTCATTCCGCTTGAATATGTTCTTACAGGTTGGTCGATATACTCTCCAAGATCTGCAAAATCAATTATATCCTGCTCTATCTCCTTTATCTGATCGTCATTAAGACCAAGCAGATAGCCCTTTAGATAGATATTTTCCATACCCGTCATATCCAGTGAAAAGCCTGCTGTAAGCTCAAGCAATGCGGCAACCTTTCCTCTTACAATGATAGTACCGCTGTTCGGAAAGCTTACGCCTGTTATCATTTTCAGAATGGTCGATTTTCCTGCACCGTTCTTTCCGATAATTCCCACAGACTCGCCTGGGTATATCTTGAAGCTCACGCCTTTAAGGGCAGGGTGCTTCTTTACTCCCCTGTTTTTTGTGAAAATAGCCTTAAAGCGTGCCTTTTCGTTTTTATATAAAAAGTATTCTTTTTTTACGTCCAAAAATTCAATAATTGGCTCAGTCGCTTGATTTTCCATTTAAAAGTCAGTTCCTTTCAGCCTTTGTTACAGAACGTCAGGAAGTATCTTCCTGAACTTCTTATAGGTGTGCGCTCCGAGGAATATCATAAAGATAAACTCCGCATAGAACACCATAGTTTCGGTGGTATAGTTAGAATCAAAAATAAACGTGTCTGTAAGAAAGCTCTTTCTATAGCCGTTTACAAAATAGTTTATAGGGTTGAAATACATAAGCTTTCTCAGCCACAAAGGTGAGATATCATATGTGTTCCAGAATATACCTGAAAGCCAGAAAAGTCCTGTTATAACAGAGTTTATAAGATTTTCGAAATCCTTGCTGAACGCACTTAGAGGAGCAGTCATCCACGAAAGCACGAGGAAGAAAAAATACATCATCAGCGCATAATAGATAAACTGAAGATTGTAAATACTCGGTCCAAAGCCCAGACACAGCAGCACCACATACATTATAGCACACAGCAAAATGTGGATATAAAGTCCCGAAAGTGAAGTAAAGGTCATGATGTTTGAAACAGGGAAGGACAGCTTTGTTACAAACTGCTTGTTGCTTCTTATTGACCTCGATCCTCCAACGATACATTCTGAAATATAAAACCACGGCACATAGCCGGTGAGCATGAAAACGAACTGAGTATACTTCCCGTTAATGAAATGCACTCCACCGTTTCTTTTTAAACCTATCTCAAAGGCAAACCACAGTATAAACAGGGTAAAGGTCGGCTTGATAAGCGCCCAAATCGGACCTAACGCTGCACCCTTATACTTCTTCTTCAGCTCGTTCACCGACAACATTCTTATCTGTCTGAGCTTTCCCTTATGCTCTTTCAATATCTGGGTAAGCCCGAACCAATCAAACTTTTTTCCTTCTATTTTTATCATCTCCGTCAAAAACGCTCTTTTCCCAAAGCGCTGTCGATTATTCTTTCCGTTGACCTGCCGTCGCAGGCAGACATATATTTTTCCGTGAAACGCTCCACGCCCTCACGGTCAAAGCTCTTTTCACTGTCAAGCACAGCCTGTGCAAGCTTCTCTCCCTCCGTCACCAAAGGCGCAGGCATATCTGTTTTATAATCAAGATAAAAGCTCCTGCCCTTGCTGTAGCTCTCAATATCAGGGGCAAATATCACCCACGGCTTTTTATACAGTGCATACTCGAACACAAGCGACGAATAGTCCGTTACAAGCACGTCTGCCACAGGCATGAGCCTGTTTGTAGCAATATCGCAGTTAGTCAGCCCGCTGTGAAGTCTGGGGTGCATTTTTATAATGACTTTCCAAGCCTCCCCAAGCTTTTTTTCAAGCTCTGCGGCATACTCCTCGCCCACGCAATGACAATCCAAAGCATTTCCCCTGAACGTCGGCGCATAAAGCACTATCTTCTTGCCCTTATAGTCGGGATATCTCTCAAAGAACTCACGTCTGCACTGCTCGTTGTAGCTTTCATCAAAGAACACGTCCGTACGGCTGACGCCAAGGGGCTTTACGATATCTTCTTTCAGCCTGAACGCAGACACAAAAGCCTTTACGCACTCTTTACTGCTCACAGTGATAAGGTCAAAATTTCTTGTAACAGAGCCTTTGAAATGGGAAGATATATCCTCCTCGCTGTCATAGCCGAACTTTTTCAATGCTCCGCAGGAATGCCAAAGCTGAACCACTGTCGTTTCCTCACGCTTTTTGCAGGAAGTCACAGGCACAAAATAGTTGCATATGAACACAGCCCTTGCATTTGCGTAAGCTTTCATAAAGCTAATCATATATTTAAGCCCCGAGACCATTCCACAGCTTGAAAGGTCGCAGTACATCTCCCTGACCTTATAGCCACGGCTTGGAAGCTCCGCTTTTATAAGCTCCATGCTCTCAGGAGTAGAAACGCTGTTAAGGTCTGCAAGGATAACGAGCTTTTTGTCTATATCCTTTTTCTTTGACAGCTTGTAGCACAGCGGCAAAAGCGTTTTTTGCAGTGCTGATTTTATGTGCTGTCTTATTATACGTTTGCGGCTCTCCATTATCCCCTAAGAAACCTCTTATATATCTTGCCTGTCAGCGATTTCGGCATTATGAAAATGAAAAACTGAAAAGTGCATGGAACAATAAAGTCCCACAGGTTTGAATATCCCATACGGAATATCTTCCACCTGACATTCACAAAGGACTTTGTGTTCGCCCAGTTTCTTCTCCTCTCATAATTGTTCGCCGTAACTCTGTACATCACAAGCGTTTTGTCAAGATTTATTCCCCTTGCGCCGTCCGCAAGCATTTTCACCACGAACTCATAGTCCTCACAGCGTTTTATATTGCTGTAACCTCCCACGCTCAAAGCACGGGATTTCTTATAAACAAGGGTCTGATTATTGAACGGATTTCTCCGCCTTGCATATTTGTGTATCTCTTTATTGGTCAGCGGCGTTTTCTTTGTGGCTATCACTTCGCCCGTCTGACTGTCGAACTCGTCTATATAAGCCCCAAGCATATCTATCTCAGGGTGCTTTGCCAAAGCATAAAGCGACCTTTCACAGCGGTCAGGCTTAGCGATATCGTCAGAGTCCATTTTGACTATATACTCATTTTTGCAGGCGTCTATACCTCTGTTAGCGCATCTTCCTGTGCCAACATTCTCCTTGAGCCTTATGGGGTGAAAGCACTCGTAATTCTCCTCATAGTAGTCTACTACCTCGTCAAGCTCCTTTGTGAGCTTTCCATCGCACACAAGCACAAAATCGTTCGTCACATAGGTCTGTGACAGCATACTCTCGATACTTGCCCTGAGATGTTCAGGCTTCTCTCCTGCATAAACAGACATAAGCACGCTGTATTCAGGCAACTCCACATTTTTCACTACCATAGCGCACCGTCCTTTTTTCATTCTGTCAAAATTATCCCCACAAATCTGTAAGCTATTCCATTATACCATTAAAACCGCTGTTTGTCAACGCAGATAAGGCTGTTAAAACAACACAAAAAGGGCGACATTTTACTGCCGTCCTTTGTATCAAGACCTTATCCGTCACTTTATGACCTTAGCGCATATCTTTTCGTAATTGTCTATCTTATAGTTGAGTCTGTCGATAGTCGCAGCTATCTCAGCCTGCTTTTCAAGGAGATCTTTTCTCTGCTCGATAAGCAGATTTTTTCTTGCCTCGATAGTGCTGTCGCCCTGCTGATACAAAGCAACATACTCGATAAGGGCTTCTATTTGCAGACCTGCGCCTCTCATGCACTTTATGAACTCTATCCAATTGCATGAACTTTCATCATAGTCCCTAAGACCGCTTCTCGTTCTTGGCACAGGCGGGATAAGTCCTATACGCTCATAGTATCTCAGAGTGTCGGGTGTAAGTCCGAATTTCTCACTAACTTCAGAAATAGTCATAGCTTTCTCCTTTTAACAACACCACATGGGGTTTATGTGATATTGCCTATTGATTTTTCAATTATATTTTACCACCTGGAGTTAGCTCCAAGTCAAGACCTTTTCTATAAAACCGTCAATATGCACAAATTGTCATGCAAAATTTGTTATCACCGACAATATTTTAACGCTAGTCCGACACATTAAGAAAATCTTATGAAACAATTAAGCTAATACTCATGCGAAAACCTCTTCATTATGGTATCATTGATACAGCAAAAGCAAAGGAGCGGTCATTATGACAAAGAAAAACAAAAAGCATATCGTAATCGCCACTGCAATCATTATTTTGGTTGTGGCATTGCTTATATACAGATATTACATTCCTGATATGAAGCCCAAGAAGCAGTTCACACCTGCATCAGTGGAATACACCTATGACGACAGCGTGACTTCATCTCAGCTTGCAGAGTATAATGCCCGGCAGGACTGGCAGCTCACATTGGTGAACAATGACACGCCTATATGCGATAATTGCTCAGTGATACTCACCGCCCTTGACAATGGTCAGGCAGTGGACTGCCGCATTTACCCACAGCTTCAGAAAATGTTTGATGACGCACGCTCGCAGGGGATATATCCAACTATCACATCATCGTTCCGCACCGCAGAGGATCAGCAGGACATACTTGAGAGCAAATATGAACACTATCAGAAAATAGGCTACAGCGACAAAAAAGCGAAAGCCTATGCGGAAGAATGGGTGGCAATGCCCGGCACAAGCGAACACGAGCTTGGTCTGTGCGTTGATATCGCAAGCGGTGACAGCAGAGTTACAAATCAGGAAGTATGGGATTGGCTCGCCAAAAACAGCTACAAATATGGCTTTATAGAGCGTTACACAGCCGAAAAGCAGGATATTACCGGTATTATCCCAGAAGAATGGCACTACAGATATGTTGGCGAAAAGGCGGCAAAGGAAATGTATAAAAATGGCCTCTGCCTTGAAGAATATTTACAGAATGTGTCATAAAAAATTGTGGACGGCCAACGTTTGACCCTACACAAAACAGCGTATATACATCATTTGTAGGGGCTGGCGTTCTCGACAGCTCACTTATCAAAGTTTTTTACATTCACAGCACTGTATCACCCACCGATACAGTGCTTTTATTTTGCAAACTGATTTTTGAGTATCCTAAGCATATCCTTTGCCTGCTGTTCAAGCTGCGACCTGAGATAATAGACACCGAAAGATACCTCTTTCACGCCTTTTATTGGTATCGCTTTTAGCGGACCTTTGTAAGCGTCCCCTATGGCGGGGAAAATCATAAACCCCAGCCCCGCTTCAGCCATTGCAACTGCGCTTTCATAATCTCCACAGAATATTATCTTATCCACCTTGCCGTTCGCTAGTATCCTATGCTGAAAAGCAAAGATCTCATCAGGACAGGTGTGGCGCTCTATAAAAATAGGTCTGCCTGAGATATCATCCACATCAAGGCTATCCGCCTTTGCAAGGGGGTGATCTTTCTGGCAAAGGCACATAAACTGACAGCGGCAAAGCTCCACATAGTCAAAAGGCTGTTTATGAGGACTTTTAAATGACAGAAGAAGCTGTATCTTCTGATCTTTGAGCTGATTGTCTATGGACTTGAAGGGAGTAAGATCTATATACGGCAAAAGATCATCATAAAGCCTGGACATTTCTTTTAGGGCAGGAGTCAAAACGTTCAGCTCCGCCTGATTGTGACAGCCTATGCTTATCCTCACAGGTTCGTCCTCAGGCTTTTCTGACAGCCTGAATTTTGCTGAGCCTGCTATTTTAAGTATCTGCTCTGCGTCTGAAATAAACATTATACCCTCTCTTGTGAGCGAAACGCTCTTGCTCGTTCGCACGAAAAGCTTCACCCCTAGCTCGTCCTCCAAAGAACCTATCTGGTGGCTCACCGCAGGCTGAGTGATGCTCACAGATTCCGCCGCCTTGGAAAAGTTAAGATACTGCGCCACAGCCAAAAAGCACTCCAATTGTACAGTGTTCACAAAAAACGCCCCTTTATGTTTGTTTATTTCCGCAAATTGTTTCGTTCGGTAAACAATTCTTAATAAAAATTAAATTTGATAGTAATCTATAAAATTCTTTTATTCATTATAACATATTTGTATTTCACTTTCAAGTAAAAGTGTGATATTATTAATTAAAGCAAAATGTTAGGTACAAAAATGTAAGGAGGCGAACAATTTGGCGGATAACAGAAAAAAGAACATTCTGCGGTATTCCAAATACATTCATCTGAAAATAGAATGCGAGATAAACACCATGCTCGCAGGCAAGGGTATAACCGCCGCTCAGAGCCATGTGCTTATGTACATAATGGAACATAATGGCGAGCCTGTTTTCTCAACGGCGATACACCACGATCTGAATATTTCCCGTGCGACGGTATCAGGGCTTATAAAAAAGCTCCGTGCAGGAGGATATCTCTCCTATGAGGGCAGTGATGATGACGAGCGTCACAAGAAGATAATAGCAACCGAGAAAGCCTATACCCTCCAGCAGGACATTTGCGACTGTCTTAAAAAGATAGAAACAATGGCTTTCCGTAATTTTACAGATCAGGAGCTTGACGAAATGGAACGGCTCCAGAAAAAAATGATAGACAATACAATATAAAAATAAGCGAGAGGAGGGATCTGGCTTGAAAGAAATACTAGCACAGATCAAACAGTACAAGAAGGACTCCATTCTGACCCCTGTCTTTACCGCACTTGAGGTCTTTATGGAAATGCTTCTGCCTTTTATAATGGCGAAAATAATCGACGACGGCATTGAAAAGGGCAACATGACAAACGTTTATATTTTCGGTGGCGTAATGGTAGTGGCGGCAATGGTCAGCCTGCTTTCGGGCTTTCTTGCAGGAAAATATGCAGCTTCGGCTTCATCAGGCTTTGCCTGCAATCTTCGTGAAGCTATCTACCGCAAGGTGCAGACCTATTCGTTCTCAAACATCGACAAGTTCAGCACCGCAGGTCTTGTAACAAGAATGACAACTGACGTTACAAACGTTCAGAACGCATACCAAATGATAATCCGTATCGCAGTGAGAGCGCCGCTGATGCTCATCTGCTCAATGGCAATGTGCTTTGCAGTAAGCGGCTCAATGAGCATTATATTCCTTGCAGCTATCGTTCTTCTTGGCATAGTTCTCGGGATCATCGTTAAAAAGACGATGAAAGTTTTCACAGAAGCTTTCAAAAAGTATGACGACCTTAACGCAAGCATACAGGAAAACGTATCGGCTATCAGAGTTGTAAAGGCATATGTAAGAGAGGACTTCGAGCAGAAGAAATTCAAGAAAGCCTCAGGCAATCTCTATAAGATGTTCGTAAAGGCTGAGAGCCTTATCGCACTGAATAACCCTGTTATGATGTTCGTTATCTACTCCTGCGTAATGCTCATAAGCTGGCTTGGCGCAAAGAATGTTGTTGCAGGCACGATGAAAACAGGCGAGCTTTCATCTGTTTTCACATATGTTATCTCCGCCATGATGTCACTTATGATGCTCTCTATGATATTCGTTATGATATCAATGAGTACAGCAAGTATCAGACGTATCTCAGAGATACTCAAGGAAACACCTGATCTTCATAACGGTGAGAACCCAGCAAAGGATATGAAAGACGGCTCTGTTGACTTCAACAATGTAAGCTTCTCATACAAGCATGGAAGCGGAAAAATGGTGCTTAACAATATCGACCTGCACATCAAGTCCGGCGAAACTATCGGCATCATAGGCTCAACAGGCTGCGGAAAGACCAGCCTTGTAAATCTTATCAGCCGTCTTTATGACGTTGACGACGGTTCTGTGTGCGTTGGCGGCAAGGACGTAAGAGATTACGATATGGAATATCTGAGAGATCAGGTTTCTGTAGTATTGCAGAAAAACGTGCTTTTCTCAGGCACTATTCTTGACAACCTGCGCTGGGGAAACGAAAACGCCACAGACGCCGAGTGTATCGCAGCCTGTGAAGCTGCCTGCGCTGACGAGTTCATTGAACGCTTCCCTGACAAGTATGAAACTTATATCGAGCAGGGCGGTACAAACGTATCAGGCGGACAGAAGCAGCGACTTTGTATTGCAAGAGCGCTTCTGAAAAAGCCAAAGGTTCTTATCCTTGACGACTCCACAAGCGCAGTAGACACCGCAACAGACGCAAAGATAAGAGCGGCATTCGCAAAGTCTATCCCAGGCACAACAAAATTCATTATCGCACAGAGGATATCAAGCGTTCAGGACGCCGACAGGATAATAGTTCTTGACGGTGGAAAAGTGAACGGCTTTGACACACACGAAAAGCTTGTTGAAACAAACGAGATATACCGTGAGATATATGAATCTCAGGTGAAGGGCGGCGGAGATTTCGACGTTCAGTCAGCAGGAAAGGAGGAAGCTTAAATGCCTAAGCCAATGAATAAAGAAATGGGCGGCAAGCCTAAAATGTCAGGCGACCAGATGAAAGTCCTCGGCAGAGTAATGAAATATATGCTCAAAAACTATAAGTTCTCATTTATAATAGTTGTGGCGTGCATACTTATTCAGGCTGTCACCACACTTGCTGGAATGATGTTCATGCAGTCACTTGTTGATGACTACATCACACCGATGCTAAAGACCTCCAGCCATGATTTTTCACCTCTTGCAAAGGCTCTCGGCGGTCTTGCAGTAGTATACGTTGTGGGCATTGCAGCTTCATACGCATACAACAGGATAATGGTAAACATCGGTCAGGGTACGCTGAGAAACATAAGAGATGATCTGTTTCTCAACATGGAAACACTTCCTATCAAATATTTTGACACACACCCGCATGGCGACATCATGTCAGTATACACAAATGACGTTGATACTCTCAGACAGTTTATCAGCCAGAGCATACCTCAGCTTATAAACTCTCTTGCGACACTTATATCCACCCTCGTTTCCATGATAGTCCTCAACATTCCTCTTACCATACTCTCTATCGCAATGGCATTTGTAATGGTAAAGGTGACCAACGATCTCGCTTCAAAGTCAGGAGCGCACTTTGCGGCTCAGCAGCGTGACCTTGGCGCAGTTGACGGCTTTATCGAGGAAATGCTTGACGGACAGAAAGTAGTAAAAGTGTTCTGTCACGAGGATAAGGCAATAGAAGACTTTGTAAAGATAAATGACAAGCTGAGAGTCAGTGCAAACGAAGCTAACAAGTACGCTAACATCATGATGCCGATAAACGCAAATATCGGAAACCTCAGCTATGTGCTTTGTGCCATTGTGGGAGCTATCCTTGCCATAAACGGCTATGCAGGTCTTACCCTCGGCACTATCGTAACATTTGTATCCCTTAACAAGAACTTCACACAGCCTATCACACAGATAAGCCAGCAAATGGCATTCGTTGTTCAGGCTACCGCAGGCGCAGGCAGAGTGTTTGACCTTCTCGACCAGAAGCCTGAAACAGACGAGGGCTATGTTGAGTTCGTTAATGCAAAATATAACCTGAACGGTGAGCTTGAAGAATGCAAAGAACGTACAGGCATATGGGCTTGGAAGCATCGTCATCAGGCTGACGGCACTGTTGACTACAAGAAAATGGAGGGCGAGGTCGTATTTGACGGTGTTGACTTCGGATATGACGACAGCAAGATAGTTCTTCATGACGTAAAGCTTTTTGCAAAGCCTGGTCAGAAGATAGCTTTTGTTGGCTCAACAGGCGCAGGAAAGACAACTATCACAAATCTTATCAACCGCTTTTATGACATTCAGGACGGCAAGATACGCTATGACGGAATAAACATTACAAAGATAAAGAAGCCTGCTCTGAGAAAAACTCTCGGCATAGTTTTGCAGGACACACACCTTTTCACAGGCACAGTAATGGAAAATATCCGCTACGGCAACCTTGACGCCACCGACGAGGAATGTATGGCAGCCGCAAGACTTGCAAACGCAAACGGCTTTATAGAAAGACTTCCTGACGGCTACAACACTGTTCTCACAGGCGACGGCTCGAACCTTTCACAGGGTCAGCGTCAGCTCATAGCCATTGCAAGAGCGGCAGTCGGCGATCCTCCTGTTCTTATCCTTGACGAGGCTACCTCCTCTATCGACACAAGAACAGAGAGTCTTGTTCAGGCTGGTATGGACGCTCTCATGCAGGGCAGAACAACATTCGTTATCGCCCACAGACTTTCAACTGTCAGAAACTCAGACTGCATAATGGTACTTGAGCAGGGCAGGATAATCGAGCGTGGCACACATGACGAGCTTATTGCCAAAAAGGGCAAGTATTATCAGCTCTACACAGGAAACTTCGCAGAAGAAACAGCATAAAAGGGGCTATTCCGCCCAAAGAAAAAACGCCACGGAGAGAATATCTCCGTGGCGTTTTTGTGCAATAAAAATGCGGCTGACAAAAGCCAACCGCAATAAATCTTATTCTTCTTCCTCTTCGTCCTCATCGAAATCTTCTTCATCGATGCCCATTGGACGAGGCATATCATCTGTCATAGGCTCATCTGCTCTTCTGAAATATGAGTCGAAATCAAAACGTCCCATGCAGATACGCTCCCAGTATGGCTTACCCGGCTCAAGCACCATAACATTATGCTCATGAACTTCGATAACATCATAGATCTTGCCGTATGAATCCTTTACCTGATCGCCCTTTACAACATTGGTCATTATATTCACCTTCCTTGTCATATCTTGAATTATACCACATTATAAGAGCCTTGTCAATCGGCTTGGAAAATTTTTTGCCCTAAATACTTACCTTCTTCACAGCCGACCACTTGCCGTACACTTTGGTCTTGCCAATGGTCTTATAATCCCTTGCCTTGACGTAATATGTCTTTTTGCTTTTAAGACCTTTTATTGTGCCTTTGTTCTTTGAGTTTCCGCTGAGCCACAAGGACTTGCTGTTCTTAAAGCCGCTGTTATCAGCATATGACACCTGATAGCCTGAATTTGAGCTGTGCTTTGCAAGAGTGACCGCTATCTTCTTCCCGCTCTTGTCGCCCTTGGCAGAAACGCTCTGTCCCTGTGGGTTTATCTTGAAAGTCTTTGTTATCTTACCTGTGTAGCTTCCCTTCCCTGTGACAGTCACCTTAGCAGTGCCTATGCCCTTGTTTGCGGAGTAGCTTACAGTATAGTCCCTGTCTTTTTTGAGGGTGACATTTCCGTCCTTTACAGTGACAGCAGGCTTCAGCGCCTTACCTGTCCACACCTGATCTGACACCTTAACAGACGCCTTCCCGACAGATCTTTTCGTTGCTGATCTTACCTTCATCTCAGCGGAATATCCGCCGTATACCCTCTTGCCTGACACAGTTTCATAACAACGTACTTTGTAATAATAATCTGTGTTTGCCTTGAAAAATCCATCTGTAAACTTTCCTTTTGCAGTCGTCCCCACGGCAGAATATTTTCCCTTTGCGCCTGTTTTCCTGTATATCTCATAGCCGCATTTGTTAGTTGATCTGCCAGAAAAGCTGATCTGTATATCCGTGTTATTCATAGAGTTCACAGACAATCCTGATACTCTTGGCAGGCTTATAGAAGAATTAGCGCTCTTTGACACTGCCGCAGACTTTGAGCCGTTCACAGCGTTGTCTTTCAGCGAAGCCTTGCTGTGAGAGCTTACGCTTATGCCGCTTTTTCCTGAGCCGCTTATGCTGTTTGAATTTACACTCACAGAACTGCTGTAATTTGACACGCAAACGCCGTTCTGCTTGCTGTTTGATATCTTATTTGAGCTTAGAGCCACACTACCGCAGTGGTCTGTAACAAGCACGCCATGCTTGCCTGCGCCAGAAACAGTGTTTGAGGTCGCCTTGCCCGAAGCGTTCTTGCTGAACACGATACCATGCCCCACGGCATTTTTAACTTTGTTGCCTGAGCACTCGCCCTTTGAGCCGTTATAAATAAGAATGCCCGTGTCCCCCGCCTTTGAAATGCTGTTGGACTTTATCACAGCGGAAGAATTTGCAGCCACTGCTATGCCATGCTTTTTCGCTGAATTTACGCTGTTTGAGCTTGCAATATTGTTCTCAGAGCCGTTGTAGATATTTATTCCGTTCATTCCAACGTTTTCTATGGTATTGTTCTCAAGGGTATTCCCTGAGCTGTCAGTAAGGGAAGCACCGTTTCTGGCTGAGCCTGAAATATAGTTATCTGTTATCTTTATATTGTCGCACTCGTTGAGAGTAAGACCATTTTTATCCTTGTAATTAACACCGTCCTGCTTTGTAACGAGAATATTTGATTCGATACTGCAATTCTCAGCGTCATTAAGTGCGATAGTGGTTCCGTTGCTCTCGATTCGATTTTCGAGGATCTTTACTCCTGCCACTCTGAAATTATAGTCAGGGATAACACCGTTGTCCTTGACCTCATACCCTGTCAGGCGTATGCCGCTTGTAATGCCATATTCGTCATCACCGCTTACAGAGATAGTGTTAGATGAAATAACAGAGTTTGCGTCGTCATCAAAGCCGTCAACTGCTTCCTCCATAGACTTCACTACAGGGGGATTGAAATTGTTGTTAGGCAGGCTGGACATTGCCTTGAACTCTATACCGCTTGCGCAGTTTGTGATAGTGTTATTTGTTATGGTACAATTTTTATAATTGTACATTATCATTGCCATATCGTCGAGATTCTCAAAAACATTGTCTTCGATAAGGATATCTGTGTAATAGATACCAAGAGTGGCGGAATGAGAACCAAGACCTCTGCAAATGCCAGAGAAAAGATTATTCTTTATGACCACATTTTCGCATGATGTATCGTCAAAAGGCGCATAGCCTGCAAAAACTCTGCTGTTGTTCATGCAATCAAGCTGAATGGCTTCTTTTTTCCTGTAGCCTGTATATCCTGTAAAAGTACAGCCCTCTATGGTGACGTCAGCCGCACCGCCTATCTCCATATGATGACCGTTCTCGTTATTTTTGACGTGCATATCTTTCAGAAGAATATTTCTGCAATGTGCAAATCTGATATTTGAAAAATCTGCGGTATTTGGCCACTGGTCTGTGTTTCCGTTCCAAAGCCCGCCCTCGACGATAACATTTTTAACGCCGTCATAGCCGCCGATACCATTATTATCGCACCTGAGCATAGGTCCATAGGAAATGCACCTTTTTATCTCAACGCCCTCTTCACAGTATATCCAAGTATCGCTGTATACCACAAGTGCAGAAGAAATAAGATACGTTCCCTTTGGTATCACGACCTTTGTGAAAATGCCCTGTCCTGAATTTTCCTGTGCAGCGTCAAGTGCCTGCTGTATCTGCTTTTCGGTCATAGCGTTTCCTGTGTTGTCTGCACCGAAGTCATTAACCACGTTATAAGTGACGATTTCCATGCCGTCTGTATCAAAATACGCACCTGTCACAGCCGTATCTGCCGCTTCTGCCACCGATGTTATAGCCGTAGAGAAGCCCTCTGGAATCACTGTGATAACGAGCAAGAGCGTTGTCAAAAGTGCCGCTATTCGTCTGAAAACGTTTTTTTCACTGATAATTCTGTAGTCTTTAATGTTCATTCTGCTGTGTTCTCCTTAAAGTTCGGCTATATTTTTCTTGCCGCTGACAATTATTCGTACAAATAGTATTATAAATCATTTATAAGTATCTGTCAACAAACGCTAAACTTTTCGTGAACACTGCACAAATTTGGCTGTGCATTTTTGGCACAAAAAAAGCTCCCCTGACGCATAAACGTCAAGAGAGCCTTTAAAGAAAAATATTTTACTGCACTTCCACTTTTTCGCCCATGATAGACCTGATAGCGTGGACACGGCACACCTCTGCACACTTTCCGCAGTTTGTACACTTTTCATAGTCGATAACAGCGTGGTTGTTCTGCACTGTAACGGCACCTGACGGACAGTTTTTCTCGCAAAGCTTACATCCTATACAGCCGTTAGGACAAACAGACCTTGTCACTCTGCCCACATCTCTTGATGAACAGCAGATATCCACAGCCTGAGAGATCCTTCTCACTGCGATAAGACCATTTGGACAGGCTTTTGCGCAAAGCCCACAGCCCATGCACTTTGCTTTGTCGATAACGGCAATACCGTCAACGATAGATATTGCCCCCTGAGAGCAGACCTTGATACAATCGCCGTAGCCTAAACAGCCGCTTGTGCAAAGCTTGCTTCCGTCATAAAACCTGTTGCACGCCACACAGCTCTGAATGCCGTCAAAATCGTATTTATGCGGTGTATGAGAGCAATCTCCCGAACAGCGCACGAAAGCCACCTGTGGCTCTGCTGCAGTCACTTCAACGCCCATTATCTCGGCTATCTTCTTTGCAGCAGCCTCGCCTCCCGGACGGCAAAGGTTACATTCCGCACCCTTGTTCACGATAGCGTCGGCATAGTCTGCACAGCCTGAAAAGCCGCAAGCACCGCAGTTTGCCTGCGGAAGTGCTTCTGCGATAGCGTCAACACGCTCATCCACCTCAACGGCGAAAACCTTTGAAGCCACCGTCAGCAGAACGCCAGCCAATATGCCCAAAGCGGCAAATATAGCCAAAGGGATCAAATATTCCATATCATTCTCCTCTTTCAGAATTTCAGTTTTTGTTGTGTTTTATTATATTATTATCCATAAAATCAAGGGTCATCTTAATGCGGTTTTTGATATTAACGTCCGCTGTTCCCGAATCGTGATCGACCGCCGTTATGATGCTGTCTGGGTAGAGCTTTTTTATACGCTTTATTATGCCTCTTGCACAGGTGTGGCTCACAAGGCAGCCAAACGGCAACAGCATCACAACACCTTTGCAGCCGTTCTTCAACGCTGAACACATTTCTGCACCGATAAGCCAGCCGTCCCCCATTGTTTCGCCAAGGCAGCCAAAGTTTTCACCGTAGCTTTTCAAGGATCTATAGTCTTCCATAGGCTCGAAACCGTTTTGTACAAGTGCAGAATTCATTTTGCACCAAAGCGTTTTCATATAGGCAATAAGGACTTTTGCTCCCACACCTGCCAAGGTTTTTCTTCCGTAAATGTTATCATCATTTGTACAGGAATCGGCAAGGTACATTATGTATGGAACAAAGCCGCTCATATATATATGACAACCGAGATCACGGAGGTATTTCTCCGTTTCGCCGTTGCCGAGAGCACAGAATTTTATGTAAAGCTCCCCTGTTACGGCGATCTTTTTGACCGATCTGCTTTTATCACAATTTATTGTAGCAAAGCTTTCGCATATCTTGCGGAATATGACGCACATTGAGATCGGATCGGCTGCTTTGCCATGTTCAAAGAGCCGTGACAGCCTGCTGTTCCATAGGCGGACTTTATCAAGCGTTTCACCCTTTTTTAGTTCATAGGGTGAAAGCTCATTATAAAGATACAAAAGCAAGTCACTGTAATAGATCGCTGCACAAGCCGTCAGCACCATTTTAGGCGTTATGGAAAATCCGCTGTGTTTCTCAACGCCGCTGACATTAAGTGACACCACAGGAACATTTTGCAGACCGGCTTTCAAAAGAGCTTTTCGCAGCAGCATAATGTAATTGCACGCTCTGCACCCTCCTCCTGTTTGAGGCAGCAACAGGGCTGTTTTTGCGGTGTCATATTTACCGCTTTTCAATGCACATATGAACTGTCCTATTATGAGGTTGCAGGGAAAGCAGACATCATTATTTGAATATTCCCAGCCTGCGTTTATCATTTGTGACCGACTGTATTCGTTCACCCCGATAACGTCGCACTTATATCCGCCGCTAAGAAATGCATATTTAAGCAGCGGAAAGTGGAAGTCAAGCATTGATGGTATCAATATAGTGTGGGTCTTTTTCATCGGCTTTGTAAATTCAACCCTTGATCGTTTCATATCGATAAATTATTATCAGATTATTCCCGAAAAGCCCATAAAGCTTAGCGAAACGATAGACGCCGCAATGAGCGTTGCAGGCACGCCCTTGAAAGTTTCAGGAAAATCGCAGTTTTCTATCCTTGCTCTTACTCCGCTGAAAAGCAAGAGGGCAAGAGTAAACGCAAGTCCTGTTCCAAGTGCGTTTGTGAGGGACTGAAGAAAATTATAGCCGTTGTCTATGTTTCCGATAGTAACACCGAGAACTGCACAGTTGGTTGTGATAAGAGGCAGATAAACGCCCAGTGCCTTATAGAGAGGCGGCATCATCTTTTTCATTACTATCTCAACCAGCTGAACGAACATTGCTATAACAAGTATGAACGCCACTGTTTTTAGATACTCTATGCCAAAATGCTCAAGAAGTCTGTATACAGGATATGTGATAGCTGTTGCGCATATCATAACGAATATTACCGCTGCACCCATTCCCACAGATGATTTCATCTGCTTTGATACGCCAAGGAAAGGACATATTCCCATGAACTGAGAAAGCACAACGTTATTTACGAACACACAGCCGATAAGTATAAGTATGTAGCTCATTTTTATGCCTCCTCACTCTCTGTTCTGCACTGACCCTTGCACAAAGCTGCATTTGGGCAGCCTAAGCAGGATATCTCCTTTGGCGGCTTCTTGTTCGCTATCTTGTTCACAAGTGCGATAAGACAGCCAAGCACGAAAAATCCGCCTGCCGGCATGATGAACACTGTCATAGGGTTATCGCACAGGAAAGGTATCTTGAAACCGAACCATGAGCCTGTGCCGAGTATCTCTCTTATAGAACCCATTGTGAAAAGTGAAAGTGTAAATCCAAGACCCATTCCAAGTCCGTCAAGAATGGACGGGAATATCTTGTTCTTGCTGGCAAAAGCCTCCGCTCTGCCAAGGATAATACAGTTTACCGTGATAAGTGACAGGAATACGCCTAAGGCACTGTACAGCTCAGGTATATAGCCTTTCATAAGAAACTCGATAAGAGTAACGAAGCCTGCGATTATTACGATAAAACAAGGCAGTCTTACAGCCTTTGGTATAACGTTTTTCAAAAGGGATATAACAAAGTTTGAGCAGACAAGCACGAACGTTGTGGCAAGTCCCATTCCGATACCGTTTTTAGCCATTGTTGTGACCGCAAGTGTCGGACACATACCAAGAAGCGTAACAAGCGTCGGGTTTTGCTTTATGATACCCTTTGTAAATTCATACAAATTAGAATTTTTCTCAGCCATTGAGTATCTCCTCCTTATGCTCGTCAAAAAGCTTCACAGCCTTTTTGCACGCAGATTTCATTCCCTTTGAAGAATAGGTGGCAGCGGTAACATTGTCGATAGAATTTTCGTCAGTGTCAACACCAAAGCCCTTTAGCTTTGAAAGAAAACTATCGTCCTGCACCTTTGTGCCAAGACCCGGAGTTTCGCCTATAGAGAGAAATTCTATCCCCTCCACAGTTCCCTCGCTGTTTATACCGATAAGCAGATGAAGTCCACCCTTTGAATAGCCGTCCTCAGTTATCTCGATAACGCATCTGCCGTTATCTTTATCTGTGATAATGGAGTTCACGCCCTCTGTGTCGAACGTAACAGGCGTCTTGCTGTCACCCTCGCCGTCAAGCATTATCTCATAATCGCCCTTGCCGAATATCTCCTCACAGCCCTTTTTCATATCGTCTGTAAGAACACCTGTATTGTCAACATATGTGGCATTATAGGCAAGCACCAAAAGTCCGCTGACAACTATACATATTATAGTCAGCACCAATGGAGGCATTATTTTATCTTTCATTCAGACTTCGCCTCCTTCTTCTTTGTTATAGCCCCTAAAGGCTTTGTTTTTGTTATCATGTCGATATATGGTGTAAGTATATTCATAAGCAGTATGGAGAATGAAACACCCTCAGGGTAAGAGCCGAAGAAACGTATCACACAAGTGATGATACCACAGCCGATACCGAATATCACCTTTCCTGTTTTTGTAACAGGAGTCGTAACATAGTCAGTTGCCATGAAGAATGCACCGAGCATTACACCGCCTGCAAGTATCTGATAGATACCGTCCTCGCCGCAAAGATATGAGAACACGAAAACTGTGCCTATAAATGCAAGAGGTGTATGTACTGAGATTATCTTCATCATTATAAGATATATGCCGCCAATGAGCAAAGCCGCCGCAGACACCTCGCCAAGACAGCCGCCTACTTTTCCAAGGAAAAGGTCGAGATAATTGGCAGGGGCGGAATGTGCCGCCGCAAGAGGTGTTGCACCTGTTACGATATTGTCAGGGTCATAGAAAGGCACTACCCAATGGGTCATGTTGCCTGTGAAAGCAAGCATAAGAACTATTCTTCCCACGATAGCAGGGTTGGCAAAATTCTGTCCCAGACCGCCAAAAAGCTGCTTTACGATTACGATAGCAACGAATGTGCCGATAGCAGCCTGCCAATAAGGCATTGTCACAGGGAGATTGAACGCCAAAAGCATACCGGTCACAAGTGCCGAAACGTCCTTTGTGGAATCAGGTCTTTTCATTATAAGATTGCAAAGCCTTTCCCATATGAGTGCCGTTATCATGCAGAAGCCTGTGAGCATGAGCGCACGTCCGCCGAAAACATAGGCAGACATTGCAAGTGCAGGGCAAAGCGCCACAAGCACATGGGTCATCACCTTAGAGGTAGAAATATTATCCCTTATCTGAGGTGAAGGGCTGACAAGCATTTTTTCCATATTTTCTTACCTCCTTATGTTCTTATGAAAGCTTTTGCAAGCTGATTTTTCTCTGCAAGATCTCTCTTTGCAGGACAGACGTATGAACACGAACCGCAGTTCATGCAAAGACTCACCTTGAGCTTCATAAGAGCTTCTTTGTCACGCCTGTCATAAGCCTTTTCAAGCTCTGTAGGCATAAGATTCAGCGGACAAGCAGAGATACATCTTCCGCACTTTATACAGTTTGTCTGTGTGCACCTGTCCTCGATGCCCTTTTTCTTATCAGCCTTTTCACCAAATGCAAGAATGGCGTTTGTGGTCTTTGTCACAGGGGTGTCAAGCTCATAAAGGCACATTCCCATCATAGGACCGCCAAAAAGGGCTTTTCTAACCTTTTCTTTATCGCAGTCACCAAATTTCAATATATCCTCCGCAGAAGTTCCTATAGGTACTTTCACATTGCATGGAGTAGATACCACGTCACCGTCAACAGTTATACGCTTTGATATGAGTGGCATACCTGTTTTGGAATACTCGCCGATAAAGCCTGCTGTGGTAACGTTCATTACAATAACGCCCTGATCTGACGGAAGCTGACCCTCGCCAACTACACGTCCCGTGGCGTTGAATATTATCACCTTTTCTGCACCCTGAGGATAGCATGACTTCAGCACCTTTACTTCGATACTTTCATCATCAGCCGACTTTTCACGCATAAGCTTTATAGCCTGCGGCTTATTATCCTCGATACCGATAACGACCTTTTTAAGTCCGAGCATATCACGCACTAGCTTTATTCCGCACATAACATCGTCAGCATTCTCCATCATCTCACGGTAGTCGCTTGTTATGTAAGGCTCACACTCAGCGGCGTTTATAACAAGGGTATCGACCTTGTATTTGTTCTCGTCAAAGTTGAGCTTTATGTGCGTTGGGAAGCCTGCGCCGCCCATTCCGCAGCAGCCTGACTGCCTTACGGCTTCGCAAAGGCTCGCCTTGTCTGTTATAACAGGCGGCTTTACGTCAGGTGATACCTTCTGCTCTCCGTCGGTGTCGATCTCCACCATTTTGCACACCTTTCCGCCTGCTGTGAGCAGTTCGGATATCGCCGCCACTGTGCCTGACACAGACGAGTGAACAGGGCATGACATAAAAGCGTTGCTTTCGCCTATGACCTGTCCCACAAGCACTCTGTCACCCTTGGCAACTGTCGGCTCGCAAGGTGCTCCCATGTGCTGTGACATGGATATCTTCACTCTTGCAGGCAGCGGCATGGCGATAGTTTCGCTGTTTTCCGTTCCCTTTTTGTGGGAAAGAAAAATGCTGTTGAGTTTCATAAATTTCCCCCTTATCATACTTTATGACTATTCAAACCTGAATTTATCATCGCTTATACTTATCCTGCTCTTTATACTGTCAGAGCAATAAACTACGCCATTTTCATCAATGGCAATAACTTCTATATCTTCATCACTGAGCCACCTGTCAAGCTCACCGCTTCCGCCAATAAAAATGCAGGTAGACAGAAAATCGGTTTCAATACCGCTCTGCCCTATCACAGTGACTGAAACAAGGTCTGTTTCGCATGGATAGCCTGTTGTCAGGTCAAAAATATGGCTCCATTTTTTGCCCTGTGCTTCAAAATAGCGCTCATATCCCCCGGAAGTGGAAACAGAGCCGCCGCCGCTTGTGAAGCTAAGGCAGATGTTATCGTTATCAAACGGGTCTGTGACTGCGACCTTGAAATCTGTTTTATCCGGCTTCTGCCCATAAAGAAGCGTTGACGAGCCAAAGCTCACCACTGCACAATCAGCTTTTTCGCTATCCAAAAGCTTTTTCACTTTGTCAAGGGCAAAGCCCTTTCCGTCACAGCCCACGTCGATTTGTGTGCCGTTTTCAAGGACACATTCGTTCCCCGAAATCTTTATATTCTCATATCCAACAGCGGAAAGAGCAGTCTGTATCTCACTTTGCTCAGGCACTCTCGGTTCTTCACCGGTGACGTTCCAAAGTGCTGTCAACGCCCCTGCGGAAATATCCGCTCCGCCGTATTTTTTTGTAAGCTCTATGCTCTTTTCTATAAGCTGTGCAGTTTCCTCAGAAAGCTCAAGCCTGCCGCTCTCATTGAGCCGTGATAACTCCGAGCCTTCCTCATAAGGCGAATAAAGCTTTTCCAAAGCCTTTATCCTGTCCTTCACCGCCTCAGCGTCGCCGCCGTATACAGCCGCCGTGCATGGGCAATCCATGGCGAAAAATGTCGCCTCGTCAGGCTTTTTATCTAAGTGCATCATCACCGCTCCGCACACCATAAGAGCCGCCACACACGCTGCCGATACAAACAGCCGCCTTTCAGGCTTTTTCATTTTTATACCTCACTTGAAATTAGTTGAAAAGTGTGTTATAATATCCGAAGTATGATAACATCGGTATCAAAATTCTTATGTGCAAGCGAGCAAAATGTGTTCACACTCTTTGATAAACGCCCTCAGTTCAGGATTTTTCCCCACTGAAACCTCGAGCCTGTTCACCTTTTTTCCTGCCATGCCAAGGATCCTGTCAAGGTCTTTAGGCTGAGCGGAAAGATATTTTACACAGCGTTCCATGGTTTCCTCAGTGTCAAGCTCAAAAAGCTTGTGGGAGTTGTGAGGATTTTCAGAGTAAAGCTTTCTCAAAAGCATATAGGTGCATATTTTCACCGCCATGTCCGTCTGAGTTTCAAGACCCTTTATGCCGCTGTCTTTTATAAGCTCCCTCAGCAGCTCGCTTCCCTCGTCCGGACAGCCTAACGCAGAGTTTTTTTCTCTGACCTTGACTAAACCGAACACATCTTCATAGGAAGCTCCGTAAAGCTTTATAAGAGCAATGATGATATTGACGTTCTGCTTTTTGCCGTGTTCAACGGCTGATATGCAAGACTGGCTGGTGCCAACTGCTCTAGCCGCACAGCTTTGTGTATAGCCGCTTTCTATCCTCGCGGCGGTAAGCTTCTCACCTATCCTGAGAGTCAGCTCATCTTTGCTGTCATTGCTCATGTAATATCTCCCATATATAAAATCATATTGGTTTTTCAACCATTATTCTATTATACTATAAATTTATGTATTTGTAAATATAAAATCTATAAAATGACGTATTTAAGTGAAAAAAATTTGTGCAGGTTTTAAAGCACTTATCATAAAAGAAAAAAGAAAGCAGGTATTTTAAATATGAAAGGCTACAGAATAGCATTTATCCGTCACGGAATGACGCAGGCAAATCTTGACGGACGTTATATCGGTACTACCGACCTGCCGCTGTGCAGAGAGGGTGCTGACCAGCTTTATGAAAAGATAGAAAAGTATGATTACCCTTCGGTGCAGAAGGTCTACACCTCGCCTTTAAAAAGGTGCAAACAGACTATATCTATACTCCAGCCTAACAGGCTTGTGGCTGAGATGCCCGAACTTCGTGAAATGGACTTCGGCAAGTTTGAGAACAAGACCGCTGATGAGCTTATGAACGATCCTGATTATGAGCAGTTCATAAAAGGAGGACTTGACAATCCTCCGCCGAACGGCGAATCAACAAGAGATGTCATAAACCGCTGTTATGAGGCGCTGAACATCATCATTTCCGATATGATGTACGAGGGCCTTACAAATGTTGCGGTATGCACCCACGGAGGTCTTATAATGAATATGCTGGCAGGCTTCGGCGTGCCGAAAAGGAAGCCTATGGACTACGCCTGCGATTTCGGTGAGGGCTTTGAAGTCATGGTGACAGCTTCCATGTGGCAGCGTTCAAACGCTTTCGAGGTAATAGGAACATATCCGCCAAAATATGAGGAAATGCCTGATTACACTGTTGAGGATTATTATACTGACGAAGAGGATAAGTAAACAGTAAAAACAGAAACGAGGGGGGAAAAGGCTTGACAAACAAAGAGATAAAACGATCGGCAAGAAAAAATATAAGCCAGAACATGGGAAACTGCGTATCGCTCACGGCATTTTTGTTTGCGGTGTTTGTATTTCTTGGTCTGTGCGAGCTTGCCCTTTTTATGCTTTTCAAACGCATCGGCTGGGAGTACTTTTTCTCGTGGCAGGGAATAAAAGATCATGTTTCCGTAAGGCTATTCTGGTTTCTTGACCTCATTGTCGTTATACCTTTTGCAGCTTTTGAAATGTGGACTGTCCGCAGATTTTTTGTTGATATTGCAAGAGCAGACAGCTATGTGGGATCGAGGCAGTATATAAACTCACATTCTTATGTATATTATTCCCACACCATGTTTTCTTCCATTATAATTAATTCACTGAAATTATTTTCCGCAGTACCCTTCGCTATCTCAACCTACAGCGTGTATTATTGGGGCTGGGTATGCAAGCTCAGCGAGCTTACCTCCGCAGGTCTTCTTTGTTTCATGTTCTCACTTGGTCTGTCTGTTGTGTTTTTCGGACTTATGGTGCATTACTGGATATCTCTTGCCCTTGCGCCATATATAATGACGCTAAACCCACGCACCAACATTTTTGACGCCTGCGATCTTTCTGTAAGGCTCATGGACGGTCAGCATGGCAGATACATCTCGTTCCTGCTGAGCTTTGTTATGTATGTCCCTGCACTTCTGTTAGTATATCCTGTTTTTATCATCTATCCATATTTCAGACTAAGCTATATAGTGTTTTTGCAGGATATAATGGGAAGCTACTGGCAGGACAAAATGCCGTCAATGATAAAGCGCTGGAGGAAATACAGCAAATGACTGTGACAATAACAAAAGAAGAAAATGAAAAAGCCCTTGAATGTGTACTGCGTTCAAGGGGCTTTTCAAAAAGGCTCATAACAAGGCTCAAACGCACTGAAAACGGCATGACAAGAAAGGGCGTCCTTATCCGCACTGTTGACCTTGTGTATGAAAATGACATCATCATGATAAACGAGGGTGACGGTGAAGCTCTTGACCCTAATCCTGACCTGAAAGCTGATATCCTCTATGAGGACAGCGAGGTGGTGGTGTTCTCAAAGCCGCCTTTTATGCCCTGCCACCCGTCAATAAAGCATCGTGACGATACGCTGGGAAATCTTTTTGCCGCACTTTATCCAAGCCTCGCTTTTAGACCTGTCAACCGCCTTGACCGCAACACGAGCGGCTGCGTGCTTGTGGCAAAAAGTCAGCGAAGCGCCGCAATGCTCCAAAAAAGCTTTGAGAAGACCTATGTTGGAATAATAAAAGACCTGCCCCACTGCGGCGGGCGTATCTGTGCGCCTATCGCAAGGGAGCAGGAAACTATAATAAAACGCTGTGTGAGGGCTGACGGACAATATTCCGCAACGGATTATCTTGTACGCAAACGTCTGGGAGATCTTTCTCTTGTGGACTTCTTTCTTGAAACCGGCAGAACGCACCAAATAAGAGTACACTCGGCTTTTATGGGCTATCCTCTCCTCGGTGATGACCTTTATGGCAAGGCAAGCCCTCTTATAAGCCGTCAGGCTCTCCACTGCGAGAAAATGACTTTTCAAAGCCCTGAAAACGGCAGGATAGTGACTGTTACCGCACCGCTTCCCGAGGATATGCTCTGTCTTATGACACCCGACAGGTGATATCCGTTTCAAGCTCCACCGAGCCTAGCACTTCATCAAGGCGGTCGGCATACTTTAGATAGCTTTGCGGATATTTGTGACGGAAAAGCCGCCACACATCAAAAATATCCGTCCTGTTCTCATACAGGGCTTTGTTCCACACCCCTGTGATGTTTTCTTCAAGACGCTGTTTCACAAGTGCCACAACCTGGTCTGAGCTTTTCTCGTCACGGATATCAAGAGAAGTGTGTGCAAGAACAGTGAGCTTCAATCTGCATACGAGCCTGCCGTTCTCGTTATCAAGCTTCAGGCTGTGGCCGTCAGGGGTTATCCTAACGTCCATGGGGCTTCCATTATATTCGATAATATCAGAATACTGCTCTGCCTTTCCCGTGAGCCACAGACAGCCTGATGCGTCAGCGTGGGAAAGATAGCTCTCAAGCACCGTACCTTTTCGTATAAGGGCGGTCTTTTTTATTTCCAAAAGCGGCTCCTGCTGTTCCGCTGACTTTTCCTCATGGCTCTCCGCAAAATCTCCCAGCGGTTGTTTGATAGAGATAACCGGCATTGCGATATACTGCGGTGATCTTATGCAGGAAAGCAGATCGATAAGGCGGCACTCCACCGTTATGCCGTTTCTCACACCCATTTTTATCACCTGCGTGAAGTTTTCTGAGGACATCGTTCCCCTTGTTAGCTGAACGTTCATAAGCTCCTCTGCGGTATTTTCCGCCAAGCAAAGCTCCACTCCAAGAAAAACATTTTTGTCCTTTATAGCAAAAGAGAACAGCTCCTCCGGAGAGGAAAGATCTATATTTTTATTAAAGCATATTATTTGAAGATGGCCAAAAAATATCTCCCTGCCTATCTGATACTGACAGCCCTCAATGGCGTCTCGGATACTCCTGCCTTTGCAATTGACAGTCTGTATATTGGACTGGCTCACATCGAGAGGAGTATCAGAACCCATACTCTGGGTCTTAAAGACCTGCAGTGACACATTGTATTCCCCATTTTCATAGTCAACGCCCATGGCATGGCAAAGAACACGCTCCTCGATATCCACCTGCCTGCCGAAAGAGGAAGACAACAGCGTCACTGCTGCGATAAAAAGCACAACAGCCACCTGTATCTTACGCTTTTTCATCAGATCTCGCCCCCTTTTTCACAAATATCAGGCATAGAAGCGGTATTACGCCTCCGAGAAATATGAGTGGGATAGGGCTGAGCCCTGCGTATGCGATGCTCTCCCACTTGTGAGGCAAAAGCCAAAAGAGCGTTGCCGCCGCAGGAATCGCCGCTGTTATTATCACGCCCGATCCAGAACCGAGCTTAGGAAAAACATATCTCAGGCATCTGCCTGAACAATGGAAATATACTCCCAGCTTATATACCGAGAGCATTACCCACACGCCCATAACAGCGGCGTCATAGCGTTCTATTATGGCAGTGCGTGAAAATGCCGCAAGTGCGAAGAATGGCAGTTTTGCAAGAAGAGTGTAATCTCCAAGTATCATTGTGATAAAGCCTAAGACTATTTCAACAAGGGCAAGCCTTGTGAGCAGAAAATACACAGACGTTTTTGCTGCATTGCCCTTTGTTGAGGGTAAAAGAAAAACTATCACTGCAAGATAAGAGCTTCTTGCAAGCTCGCTGACAGCAGAATGAAAAATGCCTTTTCCAACGTTTCTTTCCGCAAGGTGAAAATCAACGAATGTGAAATCTTCAAGAGAGCTTATAACAAGGATGGATGTCACAAAGAGAAAAAGTACAAAAAGCACTGTCCCCGTTTTTCCTATGACCCCAAGGCCTGACATTGCAATATATATCCCGCAGGCGGCAACGCTGAGAACTATCATGAGCCGTGGTATATAATCAGAAAAATAATAATCCATAAAATAGGTGAAGGTTCCGATAACATAAAATGACACTGTAAGAAAATATGCAAGATACAATGTACAAACCCCCCTGCCTGCCCACTTTGAACGGCTCACCACAAGGGTGCATGGGTCATCATTAGGAAAGCGCTTGAGGAAAGCCGCCATACCGCATATCATAACTATCTGAAAAACTGTAGACAGCACTGTTCCAAGCATAAGCTCCAAAGCGTTTGCGGTGCTTTCAGGGAGAAATGTCATCATTGAAAAGGCTCTTGTACAGATAAGCATTGCAAAAAGCTGCGATGGCGTAAGCTTTTTCATTGGCTCCCCCCCTTTTCGTCAAGCTTGTATTCTTTAATGGTGCTGTGAGTTTTCTCATATGACCGGAAGCTCCGCCTTGAAATAACGTCCTTTATACCCTTTGAGAAAAATGGCGTAACAGGCGCGGTGTAAGATACTGCAAGGTCGTCCATGGAGTTTATATTTATCATCAAAAGCACAGTGCAAAGTGCAATGCCATAAAGCCCCGAGCCGCCGCCCACCAGGATATACACGAGCCTTAATATAGCCGTCTGCTGATAAAGGCTCGGTATAACGAACGATGATGTTGTGGTTATCCCCACCACTATAAGCAGAGGTGCGGACACAAGTCCGCTTTTTACGGCAGCGTCGCCTATGATAAGACCGCCCACTATAGAAACAGTGCTTCCTACAGCCTTTGGAAGCCGCAAGCCTGCTTCTTTCATTATCTCAAACAGAAGCATTAGCACAAGCACCTCCACTGTCAACGGATAAGGCGTTGACTCCTCTGAAACTGCAAGATTCAGAAGAAGCTTCAATGTGAAGACCTCAGGGTGAAAGCTCGCCAGTGCAACATACAGACCCGGAAAAGCCACCGCTAGAAAGAACGCAATATATTTCAGCCACCGCATAAAGGTGACGTAAAAAGGCTTTTCCGCAAAATCGTCCATGGTCTGAAAATTTTCCGCAAAAAGCGATGGGCAGATAAGCACAAATGGCGTGCCGTCCACAAAAACACATATCCTGCCCTGATTTAGCCTTGTGCATATCATATCAGGTCTTTCGGAATAAGCCATTTGTGAAAACACTGACGAACCGAAGCCTTCGTCGATAAAAGGTTCGATATATCCGCTTGTAAGAACAGTATCGAGCTTTATGCCTTTGAGCTGTTTTCTCAGCCTGTCCACAGCGTCTGAGCTTGCCCGGTCGCTCATGTAGACCATGCACACGTCGGTGGAAGAACGCTTTCCTATCTGCATCATCTCAAACCTCAGCGATGGTGTTTTCATTCGTCGGCGCACAAGAGAAATATTAGTTCTTATTGTTTCCGTAAAAGAATCCTGTGCGCACATTATAGTCTGCTCGCTTGCAGGCTCAGAAACCGACCGCTTGTCGTAACCCTGGATACCGTAAACAACAGCCTTTGAAAGCCCCTCCACAAATATGACCGCAAAGCCCGAAAACAAAAACTGTATGACGTCACCATAATTAAAGACCGTTTTTCTCTCGGCGGCAAGCAGGCTTTCTTTTGTTAGGAAGTCGAATACCTGCTCTGCATTGCCCTTTGACTTTTGTGCAGAAAGCTCCATTATAGGTCTGAAAATAAGCTCTGACATTGCGCTCGTTGAGATCATTCCCTCTATGGATACCAACGCACAGCTTACGGAGCATATCTTCACATTCATTATGTTAAGATCCATTGAATTGCCTGTTATGGTGCGAAGTGAAGTCATGGCAGCGTCAATGGTCTTATCTATCTCAGCGTTTTTGTAGTTCCTGAAATCGGGTGTATTCATTTTGTTTCTCCTACATGAAATTTTGTTGTATTTATTATCTGCGGCTGTTATCAGAATATTCTGCATTAAAGCTGCAAAAAATAGCTTTGACCATATTGGAGGAAAACAAAATGCTGATAGTTTTTTTCAGAGCCGTTATACTTTATATACTCATTGTCATAAGCATACGCCTTATGGGCAAAAGGCAGATAGGCGAATTACAGCCCTCGGAGCTTGTTATAACGCTTCTGCTTTCAAACATCGCCACCCTGCCTATCGAGGATATGACTATACCGATGTCAATGGGCATAGTGCCTATATTCACGCTGGTGTGCCTTGACGTTATACTCTCTCACTGCTCGCTTAAATTCAGAGGGCTTAGAAAGCTCATATGCGGCTCTCCGAAAATAGTCGTGTCCCGTGGGATCATAGATCAAAAACAGCTCAAAGACCTGCGTTTTTCTGCAGACGATCTTTTGGAGTCCCTAAGAAGCATGGGTATATTCGATATAAACGAGGTACAGCTTGCGGTAGTGGAAACAACAGGCAAGATATCAGTCTATCAGAAAGCAAAGTTTCGACCTGTGAACAATGGCGGAATGGGCATAAAAGACTCTCAGACCGACCCTCCGCAGCTCGTTGTCGACAACGGCAGGATAATATACTCCGCCCTTGATCTTATCGGCAAAGACGAAAAGTGGCTCATGAAAAAGCTAGGAGAAAAGGGTATGCCCCTGAAAGATGTTTACATCTGCACCGCTGACCCCTCAGGGCAGATAGTTGCCATAAGAAAAGACAAGGGCAAGAAAAAAGTATAAAGGAGCAATCACAATGAAAAGATTGACCGCCTGCATTATTATCCTCACTGTCATAGCCGCCATGTCAGTGTTCTCCGTATTTGCGGTAAAAAAAGAAAACGATAAGTTCATAAGCCTTGTGAACGCCGCTGAAAACAGCTACAGAAATGAGGACAGCGACACAGCCCAACGGCTCGAAGAACTCGAAAATGCTTGGAATAAATATTATGTAAGAATATCATATATAGCACAATCCTGCACACTTGATGATATCTCCTATGCAGTGGCAAAGCTCCCAGCCCTATTGGAAAAGGGCTCTGAGGAATTCTTGTCAGAGTGCGAGAGCATACGCTCATGGACAGAGAAGATATACCACACTCAGTATCCTCATTTATATTCGGTTTTTTAATGTAGAAAAATTGTGTCTAAAACGTTATCAAAGTGTATGATTTTTTCTTGCGTTATTGTACAAATCTACAAAAATCATACAGAACAAGGCGGTTTCAACGAGTTTTTCTTGACTTTTCTTTCTGCTAATATTATACTTAGAATGTATGAATAGGATAAAAAATTTTATCCTGTTTAGAAAAGAAGTATCAATGGAGGTATGAAATGAACACTATCAAGTTTTGTGCTAAGTGCGGAGCGCCAATAGGTCCGGAAGAAAAATTCTGTGGCGGCTGCGGTGCGTCTATCGCCGAAATGGAAGCCGAAGCAGGCATTTCCACACAGCAGGCAGCACCTGCTCAGGCACCCGTTCAGCAGGCTCAGCCTGTACAGCAGCAGGCTCCTCAGTATGACCAGCAGTATGCACAACCAACAACCAACTACGCTCAGGCAGCAGCTCCTGCGGCTGCAAAGCCAAATCCTTTCGCTAAGCTTGGCGAATGGGTAAAGGGTCACAAGAAGATAACACTTATCGCTGCTGCAGCTCTTATCGTTGTTATCGTTGCGATCATCATTCTTTGCAACATTCTTAAATATCAGGTGATCGACGCAAAGGATCTTTTCAAGTTTGAATTTAAGGGCATTGACGGCTGTGGCTATGTTGAGGCAGAGCTTAACTGCTATGACAAGAGCTACTATTCAATGGCAGACGCTACAAGCGCTCTCGGCGACCTTGCTGACGAGGCAGATCTTGACCTTGGCGACCTTGATGATCTTTCCGACTATGCAAGCTCATCTGACAAGTCATCAAAGGTAAGCAAGTATTTTGCACTTGACAAGAAAACTCTTACAAAAGCATTTAACAAAGCTGATGATTTTACAGAAGCTAAGAAGATGAGAAATGCCCTTCTCAAAACAAATAGCGATGGCGAGTATAAGCTGAAGATCACTTTTGATAAGAAAGCAAACAAGAATCTTAAAAACGGTGACAAGGTAAAATGCACTGTAAAGTACAACGAGGATTCTCTCAAGGACAAGAACATAAAGCTAAAGAACACTGAGTTTGAGGTAACTGTAAAGGATCTAAAAAATGGTGAGGAGATCGACTTCTTCAAGGGCGTTGAGGTCAAGTTCTCAGGCTTTGACGGCAACGGCTCTGCTGACGTTTCATATGACTCAGCATATCCATTTATCTACTATGATTATGACTACAAGTCAGATCTGAAAAACGGCGACAAGTACACTGTTACAGCTAACATAGACGTTTATGGCGCAGAAGAAAGCGGTGACATGACTTGGTTTGAATATGACGACAAGTATTATACATACAAGACAGCCGACGTTAAGGACGGCAAGGTAACAAAGGATTTCACTGTTGAGGGTCTTGAAAAAACTCAGGAGGTCGACCCATTCGAGGGACTTGAATTTGAATGTTCAGGCGGTGTTCCATTTGTTAAGCCTTACTCAGTAAAGAGCGAGTCTATCCCTGCTGCTCTCAAGGACAATGTTTCTTACTCAGTATCATGCGACGATTATATTGGCATCGGCGGCACATTCAAGGTAACTTGCAGCCCTTATTCCTCACTTGCAAGAAATGGTATCACACTTTCCGGCAAAACTGAAACAAACGATTGGGGCGACACTGTTTATGTTAAGGAAATAACAGTTGACGAAACATTCCCTGCATATGTAACAGCTGACAACGGCAAGGCTGCTATGGACAGCTATCAGTCATATATCGACGACAAGATCGAAGACATGAGAAAGGATATAAAGGGTCATTACGCTCCATATCCTGCTGACTTTGACGGCAAGGTAACATCTATCGAGTCTTTTGATTACGTTGACACTTATGTTGCATTCACAAACAAGAAGAATTATGATTCTTGGGAGAACACAAATGCACTCTACAATCTTTACAAGATAACTGTAAAGACAGACAAGGAGAAAAAAGCAGTTTCATTCTATGCTTCGATCTACTGCTCAAATATCGTTGCAACAGGTGAAACATTTACTGAAGAGCCTTACTTCTCAACATCTTACTACAACAAAGAAGCAGATTTCAAGAAGAAGGTAATTGAAGCCGAGGGTTACACAACAACTAAGGCTGGTGCGGCTTCAAAGCCTGCAACTGACGATTCTTCATCGGCTGCAGCAAGCGAAGCAACAACCACCACAACTACAACAACAAAGACCGATTCTTCTGTAGCTGAAACAACTACAACTGCAAAGGATAAGGCAACAACTACTACAACTCTCGTTCCATAAGAGTTAAATAGTGAGAAACACGCCGCGGAAATTTTCTGCGGCGTGTGTTTTTATGTTCTGACAACTCTTGAAAACCTTGTCAAAATGTGATATAATATTTGTTACGATAATAAAAAAGCAGCTCCGAAGAGCCGGAGTTGCTTTATGAAACGATCGTTATTTAAGGCACTGTGAACCATTTTCAAAAAGCACTTTGTTGAGCTTTGCCACATCATAGCCTTTGTTTATTGCGTCAATGAGTATGCAATCACGGGTGTTTTTAGGATAAAGCTGAGCTTCACCCGCAAGGGTCAGAAGTCGCTGAACGGTATCAACATCAAGCTTCATAGCAAGTGCGATAGCGATTATCTTATCCTTGCTTGGAAGTCTTGCTCCTGCAAATATCTGGTATCCATATATTTGATTTAGCTGGGATATTCTTATGACCTCTATCTTTGTCATCTTTTTCTTTTTCACAAGCTCACAAAGATAACGTGCAAAATCCTGTCTGTCAAGAGAATCCTTATTGTTGCTTAGAAAACTGTTGATATCATCGCTTCCATTTAGCTCTTCCATAAGCTGTGTTGTTTTTTTCATGTCACCAGTTCCTTCCTATAATAATTTATTTTTTACATTTTTACATTGGAGATGAGAAATATGTCACAAAAAAGCTTATATGATTTTGAAACAGAACAGATCGACAAAATGTTCGACTGCAAAAACTATCTATTTAAAAACAGCAAGCACGAAAAAGTCATTTTAGAGAGTGACACAGGTGTAAAAATGGTGCGGCACATTATCTATAAGCCTGCTGACGTTTCTGTATATCAAAGGCTCGCATTGATAAATAATCCATATCTTTGCCGTATCTACGAGATCTCCGAAAGCACTGAAGCGTATACTATCTATGAAGAATTCTGCGACGGCATGACTCTTACGGATTATGCAAACGGTGAAACACTAACAGAACACGACGCCCTGAACATTACCTGCTCCATATGCCAGGGATTGTATGCTCTTCACAACAGCGGCATCGTTCACCGTGATATAAAGCCTGATAATATTATAATATGTGACGACAATAATGTCAAGATTATAGATTTTGATATTTCTAAAATTTATAAATCCAATCAACGCTCTGACACCCAGACTTTGGGAACTGTAGGCTTTGCCGCACCTGAACAATTCGGTATGCAGCAATCTGACGCAAGAACAGATCTCTATTCTCTGGCAGTGCTTCTGAACGTTCTTTTGACAGGTGAACACCCGTCGGTCAAAATGTGCGAAAACAAGAAAATTCTGAAAGTCATAAAGAAATGCCTTTCTATCAATCCAGACGACAGATATAGCACTGCGGAAGAGCTGTACAATGTGCTTAATAAGATCAGGAGAAAACTAAAATATGAAAAAATGTCCTAATTGCGGAAGAATTCTTCATGACGATTCCATTTTCTGCTTCGGCTGCATGAGCGAAATAAACAAGAGGCAAGAAATAGTTCTCGCTACCCCAAAAAAAGTGTTTTTAAAAGCAAAAATAACCACACCAATAATCGCTGTGGCATTAGTATCCGCAACTGTTTTCGGGGTGTATACTTATAATAACAATAGTGATAAGACCACGGCTGTGAAAAAAAGCACACCTCGATCTACTGCCACTGTCACCACAAATACACCTGTGACAACTACTCTGCCTCCCGTCACCACTGTCATGACTACTACCACAAAAAAGCGTGAGCCTGACAAGTCCGCCCTTGCGTCAGATATTGCAGAAGGGGCGGCATTAGCAGAGTCAAAAGCCGCCGCAGTCACCACCACTACCACTACAGAAAAAGTGACTGAGCCTGAGATACAGCAGGATATACCGCAGAAAAACACAGAAGATACTCAGCAGGACGAGCCTGTCGAGCCTGAATATTACTCCCCTGATGGTGCAAGTCAGATGACCCTTGACCTGCTCGATTATGTAAATCCTCTCCGTGAGAAATATGGTCTGAAACCACTCCGTGCAAGCGGACAGCTTGATGAATGTCTGCAAAAGAGCCTGTATCAAATGGACGACTACTGCCAAGGCATTGGCGACGTATACGAACATCTCTCTGAGGTCGGTCTGCCTAACAACAGTAAAATAAGACAATTCACAGCAAACAACAGCTGTGTTTCAGACTATGACGAGGCATACACAGAGCTGTTTACTTGGTTAAAAAATAATGCAAGCTTCGGTCTCTCTTACGGTGACAATCTGATCAACGGCTTGGAAGATTACACATATCTTGGTGTTTGCTTTTTCCATGATGATATAGTTCAGGAAAGAAAAGACCATATGTGGAATGACCCGGATAATGGTGAATACGAATCTATGCCGCTATATCAATGCTATGTTTATGTTATGAAATAAGACGACATTATCCGACTTGAAAACTGCGTCAAAGTATGGTATAATACTTACACAAAAGTGTGAAATAATCTGCAAAAAAAGAGGATAGCTATGGACGAACATATAAATAACGGCAACACGACTGAAAACACAGACAAACAGCCATATAACAACTATGACTACTCTGACGAAGAATACGAAAGAATGCGCATTGAAATGGAAAAACGCCGTGCCGAAAGGCGTGCGAGAGAACACAGGCGTGTTATGAAAAACCGTATCATTGCCATAGCAATTCTTTTGGTGATAATTTTTGTGATAGTGAAAGCCTGTGGTGGAAAGTCAGACAACAAGCCTGCTGCTGATTCATCATCACAGACCGAAAGCACAAAGCAGGCGGAGAAAAAGACCACCACCAAAAAGAAAACCTCCGACAACAGCAAAGCAGAGGAAACAAAGCATAAGATAGAGCAGTCAAACGGCATGACCTTTGTTGACGGTATTCTTATTGTGAACAAGACCTACTCCCTGCCATCAGATTATGCACCGGGCGTAAGCACAATTGCACAGAACGCCTTTGACGAAATGGCAGCTGCAGCGGCTCAGGACGGCATAACGCTCTTTGTAAATTCAAGCTATCGTTCATATCAGGATCAGGAGTCTCTTTATAACTCCTATGCCGCAGAGCGTGGCACAGAAGCCGCAGACGAGGTATCTTCCCGTCCGGGACATTCAGAACATCAGACGGGTCTGACCTTTGATGTAAACACCACCGAGAACAGCTTTGCAGGCACTCCCGAAGCAAACTGGCTGGCTGAACACTGTGCAGAGTACGGCTTTATTATCCGCTACCCTGAGGGAAAAGAGGACAAAACAGGATATGTGTACGAGCCGTGGCATATTCGCTATCTCGGCAAGGAAAAAGCCCAGGCGGTAACAAAGAGCGGACTTTGCCTTGAAGAATATCTTGGTGTCACCTCTGATTACAAATATGCCGAAGATCAAAACTGTTCAAGCCTGAACACTTCCGACACCCAGTCAAATCAGCCTGACGGCTACACAGACGGCTATTATCAGGACAACACAAATTACGATTATCAATACTGATACAAATACAAAGCGGACAGCCACAAAAGTGGTTGCCCGCTTTTTTACTTGGTCATACGAAACGTCGAGGACGCTGTCACCTGCAAGAAACTATCTGTTATTTAGTTGTTTTCTGAGCTATCTGTGCTATCGAAGCTTTCCAAACTGCTGTCATCATAGTGGACAGGCTCAGTTGTAAGACCCTTATCTCCTGCCTCTACGGCTTTCTCAGTCATATCGTCAACTATGCGTTTGAAAACTTTGAACGCCTTATCATAATTCTCCTGCATAGTTTCCTTAGAATCGCCCAAAGTCTTAACCGGCGTTCTCATTGAAAGGTGGATATCATTCGGCATATTCTCGAAGTTAAGCTCCTTTGCCATGATCTCCATGTTCCAGCTCATGCCCATATCATCAACATACTTGTTGTCCGGAAATTCCTGTGGCAACTCAGAAGTCATTATTGACTTGAACTCCTCGTCAGTGTTTGAGTCTGTTATAACAAGTATAGACTCGCCCCCCTGAAGCTGTGCCAAGAACTTAGTGCTGTTCACGTTCTGCTGCTGATAATCGTCGCTGTGAGAATTTAGCGGAATCATAATGACCTCAACATGGACATAACCATTGCCGTCAAGATCGTCCGTGTATTTTTCAAAGAACTCCTCCAGTTCCTCCTGACGTGTTTCCAAGCCGTTGTTTGCGATCATAAGCACTGTCAGGTCAGCCTTTTCTCGCCTTGCAGCGTCAATAAAAATAAATGCCGCCACCGCTATGATAAATATTGCAAAGATTATCCACACCTTGTTGTGATAAAAGAAATTCTGCACCTTTTCAAAGCCGTGAAGCTCTCTTATCTGGTCATGCTCTTCCTTTATGGAAGACTCGCTTTCATCGATAACTCCGCTTTTGAGCTTCATAAGCTCAATACGCTCCTGAGCAAGCCTGCGTTCACGTTCCTTTTCTTCCTGACGTTCACGCTCACGTCTTTCAGCTTCCGCCTGCTCTAAAACCTGCCTTTCACGCTCCTCAGCCTCACGCCTTTGCTGAGCCAGCGTGCGCTCATACTCTGCGTCATCAGCGTCCTCCAACAGACCCTGACCCTCCAGACTTTTGTCGAGCTTTGATATATTAATGTCCTTTTCGTCTTTTTTTGACATATCACTGCCGTCCTTTGCGAGATATTTTATATCATATTAGTATAAACCAATAATATTAACTCCGTATTAACAAAAAAGAGATAGCATTTTCATGAAAAATGTCTATATACAATTAAAGATAAATTGTGTATAATATACATAAATCAAATAAATTAAGTTGTGATAATAACAATTTAGTGGAAAGAGGAGAGATAGCAATGCTTGAAAAGATCATACAGAAAAACACAGAAAAATCAGAGATATCCGAACAGCTAAAAGGGCTGAGAGAACAGCTCACACTGCTTGAAAACAAAATAAAGACCGCAGGAATGCCTGTTATAATCACATTTGACGGCTGGTCTGCCGCAGGCAAAGGCTCAATGATAGCAAAGCTCATACGCTCTCTTGACCCACGTTTTTACAAGGTGGTTTCCTATCGTGCACCGAATGAGCAGGAAAAGCGTATGCCATGGCTGTGGCGTTATTGGCAAAGCCTGCCAAAGAAGGGTGAGTTTCTTATCCTTGACCGAAGCTGGTATCGTGACACTGTGAACGCCTTTATGTATGGTGAGATAGACAAGGAAACAAGGGACACACGTCTTGAAGATATCTGCACCTTTGAAAGACAACTTACAGATGACGGATATGTTATCGTGAAAATTTTCCTGCACATTACCGAAGACGAGCAGAAAAAGCGTATCGAAAAGCTGGAGAACTCCTCTGTTACAAGCTGGCGTGTGGAAAGCCACGATATAAAGAACATGGAAAAATACGATAAGTTTTTCCGCAGATATGACAAAATGCTTGAAAGCACAAACACGGCATTTGCTCCGTGGACTTGCGTTGGGGCAAATGAACGTGCCTCTGCTGAGCTTGAAGTGCTGACGGCGGTCACAAAGGCAGTAAGCACTGCAGTTTCCGCCAAGGAGAAGGGCGAACATTATATTCCCGAACCACAGTTTGACACCTGCGGATACAATTATCCTGAATATAAAACTATTGAAATGCCTGCTCTTGCAGAAGTGGATATGAACAAGTCCCTTGACGAAGCGGAATATGAGAAAAAGCTGAAAAAATATCAGGACAAGCTTTTCAAGCTGCAAAATCTCTGCTATCAGAAGAAGATACCTGTTATAATATGCTATGAAGGCTGGGACGCAGCAGGAAAAGGCGGAAATATCAAGCGTATTGCGGCTGCCCTTGATCCAAGGGGCTATGAAGTTCATCCTATCGCTGCACCCGAACCGTCAGAGCTTGCAAGGCACTATCTATGGCGTTTCTGGACACGTCTTGAAAAGAATGGTCACTTTACTATCTTTGACCGCACATGGTATGGCAGAGTAATGGTCGAGCCTATCGAAAAGCTCACCCCCGAAGAACGTGTGAACATGGCTTATCGTGAGATAAACGAGTTTGAAAGCCAGCTTCATGATTGGGGCGCAGAGATAATAAAATTCTGGGTGAATGTTGATAAAGACGAACAGCTCCGCCGTTTTAACGAGCGTGAGAACACGCCTGAAAAGCGTTGGAAGATAACCAATGAGGATTGGCGCAACCGTGAAAAGTGGGACACCTATGAGAAATATGTTGACCGCATGATAACACTTACCTCCACAGATATAGCACCATGGACGATACTTGAGGGCAACGATAAAAAATACGCCCGCATAAAAGCACTGAAAACTATTGTGAAACGCCTTGAAAAGCGTTTGGAAAAAGAAGATAAATAAAAAAAGCGGCGAAGCATAATGCTCCGCCGTCTTTTATTTGCCGTCAGATCAGCATCCGCAGCCGCCGCAACCATTGTCGCAGCCACAACCACCGCAGCCGTTTCCGCAACCGCCACAGCCATTTCCGCAACCGCCGCAGCCACAGCAGAATATGAGAATAAGGATAATGATCCACCAACAACCGCCAAATCCACAACCGTTCATAAATGAAATCTCCTTTTTTATTAAGATTTATAAAGCTGAAGCTTTGCTCCGTTGCTTTATATTACAGTTTATGACGCAGAGAAAAATGTGTTACAAAAAAATCTGCAAGGAGAATTTGTCCTGTGCATAAGAATATAAAAGCGATAAAAATGCGAGAATAACAAGACGCAAAACTGTCAAGAATGTAGCTAAGACAAAGCTTTGTCTTAAACATTTTAAGGGGTGAATTTTATGAACGAACAGTTTTTTGATAGCGACAGCTTTACACCAAGGGCAAGAGAGCTTGTGAAAAATGCCGTCACTCTGGCAGGAAGCTGGGGGCATACTTATATCGGCACTGAGCATATCCTGCTCTCTGCCGCCTATGAGGAGGACTCCACAGCCTGTGCAGTGCTTCTGCGCCACGAGGTCACGGCTCAAAGGATAGAGGAGCAGATAGAATACATCATAGGCAGAGGCACGCCATGCCGTCTTACGAAAAATGACATCACTCCTAACGCTGCCGCTGTTTTAAAAGGCGCAAAAAGGCTGTGTGAGAGCATGGGTGGCGGTATCGCAGGAACGGAATACATTCTTGCTATGATACTCCGCCGCAGTGATTGCTGTGCCTTTGAGATATTGCAGCAGTTAGGGGTGAACTGCAACAAGATGTACAACGATTGCTCATTGTCAGGCAACGAGCCTAATATTTTTTCAGACAGAAATTATCCCAAGCTAAAGACCCTTGAACGCTACGGCAGAGAGCTTACACGCAAAAGCGAGTGCGAAAAATTCGACCCCTGCATAGGCAGAGAAGCTGAAACAGAACGTATCATGGAGATACTCTGCCGCCGCACAAAGAACAATCCCTGCCTTGTAGGTGAGGCAGGTGTGGGAAAGACCGCTGTTGTGGAGGGGCTTGCGAGAAAGATCATGCTTGGAGAAGTGCCGTCTGCGTTGTCCTCAAAACGGATCTTCTCCCTTGATATAACTGCCCTCCTTGCAGGAGCAAAATATCGTGGGGACTTTGAGGAGCGATTGAAAAGCTGTATGGACGAAGCCGCAAAGGCTGGAAATGTGATACTTTTCATTGATGAGCTTCACAACATAATGGGTGCAGGAGCGGCAGAGGGTGCAATAGACGCTGCAAATATCCTGAAACCACAGCTTGCAAGGGGCGGTCTACAGCTCATAGGCGCAACGACTTTTGAGGAATATCGCAAAAATATTGAAAAAGACTCAGCTATGGAGCGACGCTTTCAGAAAGTGAAGATAGATGAGCCTGATCAAAGCCAGACCTGCCGTATCCTCAGCGGTCTTATAGACAAATATGAACAGCACCACAGCGTTGACATCTCCCCTGACCTTATACCATATGCAGTTAAGCTTGCCGCAAGATATGTCACCGACAGATTTTTTCCTGACAAAGCAATTGATATTCTTGACGAAGCCTGCGCCTGTGCGGTCATAGAGCAAAGTGAAAATAATTCTGGCGAGAAAATTTCAGACGCTTTCAACGATTATGTGAAAGGCAAGCTCACCCGTGACGAATATCTCACCGCCATAACAGAGTGCCGTCCAAAGCGCATACCACTTGGAAAAAGGCACATTGACAGCGTTATTTCATCGCTCACAGGCATAAACTGCGCTGATATCGGACAGGACGAAGCCGCAAGGCTCACAGGGCTTGAAGATAAGCTAAGCGAAAGCATTGTGGGACAGCAGACGGCTATAAAGTCACTCTGCTCTGCCGTCCGCCGCTGTCGTGCAGGACTAAAGGGCAGCGACCGCCCCATGGGAAGCTTTATTTTCTTAGGGTCAACGGGAGTGGGCAAGAGCCAGCTTGCAAAAGATCTCGCCAAAACGCTTTTTGGCAGAGATAATGCCATTGTAAAGCTTGATATGTCAGAATACATGGAACGCCACAGCGTTTCAAAGCTCATAGGCTCGCCCCCTGGATATGTAGGCTTTGACGAGGGTGGCAGGCTCACCGAACAAATTCGCCGCAAGCCCTACTGTGTGCTTCTTCTTGACGAAATAGAAAAGGCTCACCCTGACATCTACAATCTGCTTTTGCAGATACTAGAGGACGGCTGTCTTACCGACTCCGCTGGCAGGACAGTTTCTTTCTCCAATGTCCTTATAATAATGACCTCGAATATCGGCGTGAAAAAGCTTGCCGAAACCAAGACCGTGGGCTTTTCAAACAGCAAGTCAAATGGCGAAGCAAAGAAAAAAGCTATGCTCTCAGAGCTTAAAAGCTTTATGTCTCCCGAGCTTTTAGGCAGGATAGATGAGGTGATAGTTTTTAACGACCTTACCCTTTCCGATATGGAAAACATTACACGCCTTGAAATATCCGCTCTTGAAAAAAGGCTCTCCGAACTTGGCTGTACACTCGCCTGTCAGCCAGAGGTATACCCTTTTATCGCAAAGCAGGCACTTTCAAAAAGCGGCTCTGCACGAGAGATACGCCACATAATTACCGCCCTCATAGAAAATCGCATAAGCGATATGCTTATCTCCTCCGCCTGCCGTGACTTTTCTGTTTGCGTATCTGAAAACACCTTAACCGTCGCACAGCACCGCAGACAACTGTGTTCATAGAAATTTTACAAAGTATAGTTGAGGGATATTTTACAAAAGCCCGCCCATATGTTATAATATTTTTATATTGTTGCCCAAGCGGCAAAAGGAGGATAAAAATGTCTGACAGAAAATACAAGCTATATTCCGACTCCACCTGCGATCTGTCGGAGGATATATTAAAAAATATGGACGTGACGCTTCTGGAATTATCTTTTGAAGTAAACGGTGTTGTAAAGAGCAAAAATGACATGACGCTGCCTGAATTTTATTCCCAAATGCGAAACGGAGCAGTAACGAAAACATCGCAAATAGGTATCTCCGACTATGAACAGGCTTTTGAAAAGGAACTTGCCGCAGGCTATGACGTGCTTTATCTTGGATTTTCGTCAGGTCTTAGCGGCAGCTTCAACACTTCCTGCATTGCAAGAGATAGCGTAATGGAAAAATACCCAGAAGGCAAGATAATCTGCATAGACTCCCTCTGTGCTTCAACAGGCGAGGGTCTTTTGCTCATAAAGGCTGACGAAAAGAAAAAGCAGGGTCTTTCCATTGACGAGCTTGCCCAGTGGATCACTGACAACAGGCTTCACCTATGCCATGTTTTCACAGTTGATGACCTGAAATATCTCCACCGAGGTGGCAGAGTATCAAAGACTGCCGCCATAGCAGGCTCTATTCTTGGCATTAAACTGCTTCTCCACGTTGACAACGAGGGACATCTTATCCCAGTTGGAAAGATACGAGGCAGAAAGCAATCCATTGAAAAGCTTGTGGATATGATGTGCGAACGCATGGGAAATTGGGATAATTCCACAGTAGCCGTCTGCCATGGCGACTGCCTTTCAGACGCAGAATATGCAGCCGACCTTATGCGAAAAAAGCTTGGCAAGAAGACCACTGTGCATATCTGCTACACAGGTGCTGTTATAGGCTCACACTCAGGACCCGGAACTCTCGCTCTGTTCTTTATGGGCGACCAGCGATAAAAATACAATACAAAAGCGGACGAAGCCCGAAAACTTCGTCCGCTATTTTTATATGTGATATCAAAGGCCCTTTGCCTTTTTCAAAGTTATACCATTATCTCCAAGCGGGATAGCGTGGTCAAGTCCAACGAACTTGCCTCCCTCCTGCCAAAGAACTTCCTTGACAAAATCATACTTTTCTTCATCCCATGTAACAAAATCGTCCTTTACAAGTCCGCCCGTGTCACCTGAGTTTGCATTGAAGCACCAGAAAGTGTGATTTACATGATTGTCCTTTATGAGCTTTCTCATGTAGGTCATCCAAGTTAGGTTAGGCTCTGTCATAAAGCCGCCCCACTCGCCTATGAGAAGCGGTGCGATATCCTGCTTCTGAATGTAGAACCAGTTGTCTTTCCAGCAATCTTTCATAAGGCTCTTGTATGTGTAATCCCCCTCGAACCAAGGCTGCTGATAAACTGTCGGACCATAGTCGTGCGGCGAGTAAACAAGCTTATCCTGATATTTGCCAAGGTCGATAGGATAGTCCTTTACGCCCCTGAGATTTCCGCCCCACCAGTTGAAATAGTAATCATCACTGTTGGTGGAGGAATAATCCCCGTTTTTCTTGATGTTCTTAGGGTATATTTCGATACCCTCGACCATTATAAGCACATTAGGATTTTTCGCAAGCACCTTGCTCGCTGCCGTTTCAGCCACATACTTCCAGTTGTTTGCGTCCTTTGAATCATTCCATATTGCCGCAGCGTCACCCTCGTTAGGCTTGCCGTGAGGCTCGTTTTTCAGGTCAAATGCAACGATAGTGTCATTGTCCTTATATCTGTCGGCAAGCCACTCCAAAGCATGGTAATAGTCCTTTACAGTGACCTTGTCAGTATACCACAGATTTACAGTGTGACCGCTGGCATTGGTTTCCGCTGAATGGATATCAGGCATTACTTTAAGACCGTTTTCCTCCGCAAGCTTGAGAAAATAATCAAATATCTCAAGGCTGTTCATAGAGTTCAGCTCTTCATTGTATGCGTTATTGTAGTTCGCCTTTGGATATTCGCCCTCCGACCACTGGTTGATAAGCTCCGCTGACATAGGCACTCTTATAAGATTGAAACCGTGGTCTGCAATAGCCTCCACCGATGACACAAGCTCGCTGTTCCAAAGTCCGTCAAAGGTGTTAGTGCCTGTGTTGTAGCCAAACCAGTTCACGCCCGTGAGCCAAACCTCTTTGCCGTCCTTATCAAGTATCTTGCTTCCGTCTGTGTGAAGCCAATCATCACCCTGTTTAGCCTTTGAGGTACGCTTTAGAAGCTTTTTAACGTCCTTTTCCGTGACCTTTTTGTCATTATTCTGATTATTGTTGTTATTGTTATTATTCTGTGATACCTTGCCCTTTTTAACAGTACACTCCACACCGTTTAGCTTTGCAGACTTAACATTGAGCTTTGTTCCAGTTCCGATATTACAGCCGATAGAGGTCGAACCGCCCTTTGCGATCTCGCCATTGTAATCAACATTCGTGACCGTGAGTTTGTTGCCCTTGACCTTAAAGTTGCCGTTCCAGCCGTCACAGCTTTTGAGCTGGTCTATTTCAAGCTCCAGCGTCCACTCCTTGAGGGCTTCATCGGAGTTGTTCTCAATGCCTATCTCCATGCCTGTCATGACCTTGTCGCCGTCCTGCCAACTGTTGTCCCCTGAATAGGAGATGATAAAGCCCTTTTCCTTTTTATCGTCCTTGCTTTCCTGAGAGCTTTCCTCCTCATCAGCATCAGACTCGTCCTCGCTTTCATCAGCCACAGAGTCCTCCTCACTGGTGTCATCGGTTTCTGAAGCCACCGCAGAACTGCTCTCCGCCTTTGAAGCCGAGCTGTCCACGTCTTTTTTACCTGATGTTGCCACCAGTATCAGTGCAATAACAAGCCCCACTATAACAGCACCCATGCCTGCAAAAGCGATAATAAGCTTTTTGTTTATGCCCTTTTTGCCCACATTCTCCTGCTGGCTGTTTACGTCTTTTTTCTCATCACTCATAAGCTTTCCCCTTTATTTTTGATTTTTACATATTTATAAGACCGCCGAGTATTACGCCCGACGGTCGAACTTTCTTTTTTTTGCGACTTATTTTACTGACTGGAGTTTCTCGCTAAGGAACTTCTCCTCAAACTTGTCTGACGGCATAGGTCTGCCGAAATAATAGCCTTGTATAACGTCAGTTTCCAGATCTCTCAGGATATCGAACTGCACCTGTTCCTCAACGCCCTCTGCGCAAACTGCTATATGCAGGTCGTGAGAAAGATTAACTATCATTTTAACAAACACCGCAGTGTCAGGATTTTTTGCGATATCATCAATAAACGACTTGTCTATTTTAATGGTATTCAGCGGCATTTCCTTTATGCAGTTAAGCGAAGAATATCCCGTTCCGAAATCGTCCAGTGCGATCTTCACGCCCTTGTCTGTTATATGCCTCAAAAGCTCCTTCATCTTTTCCATATCATGGATGGCAAGACTTTCCGTGACCTCAAAGCATATCTTCTCAGGGGGTGCGCCTGTTTCGTCAAAAAGTGCGTCTATCTTGTCAAGAAAATCAGGCTCTATTATCTGACCTACAGACAGATTGATGTTCATTCTTAGGTCAAGCCCTGCGTCAGCCCACTTTTTGCACTGTCTGCCTGCGATCCTTATCATGTTCTCGCCCAAGAGATTGATATAGCCAAGTCTTTCCGCCATAGGGATAAATTCGGCAGGGGAAACCTGACCGAACTCAGGTGGATTCCACCTCATAAGCGCTTCACAGCCAACAAGCTTCTTTTCGGAGCTGCTGAATATAGGCTGATAGTATGCCGTGAAATGTGCAAAGCCGTTTGTGATATCCTTGTGCATGAGCCTTTCAAGTTCGATCTGCCTTGAAAGTATCCTGCCGATAGTTTCATTATAATTTATAGTACAATTCTTGCCCTGCTTTTTCGCATATGAAATGGCAAGGTCGATTCTTTTAAGTACCGTATTTACAGTATCATCGGGCTTTGGAAACTTCGCCACGCCCATTGAACAAGTGCAATAGCAACTGCTGTTAGCTATCTGCCACTCCGTGTTGAACTTATCATGTATGATCTTGCATATCTCGTCGATCTCGGTCTGATCCTGATCTCTCAGAAGCACAACGAACTCATCGCTGCCAAATCTAAAAATGCTCAGCTTTTTATTCTTCTGGGCAAAATCCTCAAAAAATTTACCTATCTCTTTAAGAAGTCGGTCACCATTATTATGACCATAGCTGTCATTTATGTTCTTGAAATTATCAAGGTCAATGAGCATAACAGTGCTGTTCTCATCGCTTTCAATAATGCCCTGTATACTCTTATCAAGACTTAATCTGTTAAGAAGACCTGTGAGATTATCGTAAAAGACCTGCTTTTCGATGACCCTCTCATAATTTATCTTTTCTGAGATATCATTAAGTGTGCAAAGTCTGATAGTTCTGCCGTCATGCCATTTTATGAGTTTTTCCGACACATTGAACCATTTGTTCATGATCTCGGAATAATAATCTCCTCCAAAAAGCATTCCTTCCTTATGAGCAGGAAGCTCACACCAAGTTTTGCTGAAAACGTCACTTTCCTTTTTGCCGACCAGTTTCCCAAAATACTGTTCAAAGCACTTGCTGGCAAAAACTATCTCACCACTGTCCTGTGCCACTGCAAGCACATAGGAATTCATATTATCCATAACATCAGTAAGCGTGCGAGTAGTGCTTTCAGCATGTTCAGCCGCTCTCCTAGTATGGAGCATACCAGAAAGTATGTATGTCAGACGTGAGGCTAGCTGTATCTCCTCAGGTGACCATACTCTCTCAGTATCAGAGGACAAAAGGTTGAAATATGCAACATACTTATTGGTGTCCTTGACAGCACAAGTGAGTGAACAAGGATACACCACTCCACGCAGGGATATTTCCTCCGCATCTCCATTCGGATGAGCCTTATCCGCAACGTGGATACCGGTTTGCATAAGTGCTTTTTTCATTGCATTGTATCTATTTCTATTAAATTCTTTATCAAAAGCATATACAGTATATTTATGTGTATCAGCGATCAATTCATAACTCAAAGGTTCTGAGTTTTCATAGCCTGAAACTGTTACCGTAGCCGCATTGACATAAAGTGCAGAGCAAATACTTTCGAGAAAATTCTTGCACACATTATCAAATATGTCATCGCTTTCAAGTATTTTCAAAAAGCTCTCGAACTTTTCGTTATAGGTCTTATCTGGTATGTCCATACAAACAGCCCTCCTCTGCTTATATAAATACGTCTAGCGTTATTATAACATATTCTCCGTAAAATCACAAGGGGAATTATAGAAATTTATTTATAATATACAAAACAAATGGCTAAATTTATATATTATTAAAAAGCAAGCCCCGTAGTTAAGCTTAAAAAGTTTAACTGACGGAGCAAATGTGACCGAACCGATAAGCCGAGTTTTGTCGAGTGCGATAATCTATCTGGACTGTACGTCGCCGCACAGCTCTAGCCACCTATAGCCCCAAGTCTGACGAGCAGCCATTGACTTGCAAGCTACCATTGGTGTTGCATCGGATAAGGTTTACATAGCAATGACGTCTCCGCCATTCTGGTGGGCTTTTACCCCGCCTTTCCACCCTTACCAACAAAAGTTGGCGGTATATTTCTGTTGCACTGGCTCTAAGGTCACCCTCGGCTGACGTTATCAGCTATCCTGCTCTATGATGCTCGGACTTTCCTCATAAACCTAGAACGTTTACGCTATCGCATAGCTCGCTCACACTATGATTATATCACATGAATGACGAAATGTCAAATAAAAGCCTGCATAGACAGTGAGCATTCTTTTATAAAAGAAAATCATGCAAAACGTCTCACACATATTTACAATTTACAGAAAATGTGATAGAATTAAAATAACCAAATCAAGGGAGCGTAAAAAAATGAGAACTTGTCCTCTATGTGCAAAGTGAGGGCGAGATCGACACTTGGGATGAAATAACATTGGATAAGCTAAAAAGCAACCTCAGCGACGTTGGACTTCCCTCAGACAGTGAATTTATAAGGGGTAAGCTATGTAATGAACTGCTGCAAAAGCTATGATGAAATATTTGAGTATGCAAAAAAAGAAAATTTTTCAAACGTGCTTTTCACTGATGAAGAAGGCACACTTACAGTTTATTCCCAAAGGCTGGATTACAAATATCTCGGCTGCACAATATATGATATGTGTCGTAGCCAGCTAAAACCTAACGGTGATTATTCATCCACTTCCGAATACATCTGCGAAATCTGGCTGATGAAATAAGCAAAATTAAAGTTTACAAATCATCTTATAATTAGCCTTGATATATTGTTTACAATGCGCAAAAAATATGTTAAAATTAATTTATGCTTTTACCGGCAAATAATCTAACAAGGAAAAAACATCTATGAAGTTCAATATCAAAAAGGTCGCAGCCGCCTTTTTAAGTGCGGCAATGCTCACCACCGGCTCTGCTCAGCTTTCTGTTTTTGCACAGCAGACGCTTAAATACGAAGCTGAAAACGGCACTTTAGGTGGCTCTGCCTATATCCAAACAGACAGCTCCGCATCAGGCTCTAAGTCGGTGCGCTTTTCAGACTCTAGCTGCACATGGTCACAGACTGTTACAGTCAGCGAAAGCGGATACTACAAAATAAAGCTTTACAGCCGCGGAGAAGGCTCGAATAAGATAAACAACCTTTCTGTAAACGGCTCAAATGCAGGTACTTTCAGCAGTGCAAACGGCTCTGCCTATAAAGCGTCCACAGTGAATGGTATTTATCTCAAAAAGGGTCAGAACACTGTCAAAATAACAATGTCGTGGGGATATTTTACTCTCGACTACATAACCATTGAAAAAATGAGCGTTTCAAATGCCTACACTGCCGCTGAAAATCTCGTTGACCCATACGCTTCACAAAGCACACAGCGCCTTTACAGCTATATGAAAGACGTTTACGGCAAAAAGGTCATAACAGGACAGTATTGTGACGGAGGTCTTAACGGCTCTGAGTTCAAAGCTATAAAGTCCGCCACAGGTCAGACCCCTGCTATGCTGGGTCTTGACTTTATGCGCTATACTCCATGCCGTGTCCAGAACGGTGACACCTCCGATGCTGTCGAAAAGGCTATCGAGTTTTCACGGGCAGGTGGAATAGTAACATTCTGCTGGCATTGGAACGTCCCTGACAAATATCTTCTCTCAGGTACAGACGGCGGAAATCCACGTTGGTGGGGTGGTTTTTACACCAAAAACGTTGACCGCTCAAAGTTCTCGCTTACCAAAATAATGAACGGCTCAGACCCTAAGGGCTACAACACTCTTATGAGCGACGTTGACGAGATCGCCAAACAACTCAAACGTCTTTCTGACGCAGACGTTCCGGTACTGTTCAGACCGCTCCACGAGGCAAGCGGCGGTTGGTTCTGGTGGGGTGCAGACGGCTCGGAAGCCTACAAAAAGCTTTGGCAGGCAATATATGACAAGCTCACGAATGAATACAAGCTTGACAATATCATATGGGTATGGAATGGTCAGGCGGCAAATTGGTATCCTGGCGACGAATATGTTGACATAATCGGAGAGGATATCTACCCCGGCACAAGAGATTATTCAGCCCAAAGCTCAAAATATCTTGAAGCCACAGACTGTTCACCAAGCGGAAAAATAGTTGCCCTTACAGAAAACGGCTGTCTTTTCGACCTGGACAAAGCCTTTGATGCAAACACCGCATGGTCATATTTTGGCACATGGAGCGGTGAGTTTTGCATATCAAGCTCTGAGAAATATACCGAGAAAAGTATGTGGCAAAAGGTCTATAACAGCGACTATGCCGTGACACTTTCAAGTCTGCCCGACCTGAAAAGCTATCCTATCAGCAGTGACAATACACAGATAACTCTTGACTCCACGTCAAAAGAAGTCACATACGGCGACAGCATTACCCTAAAAGCCAGCGTGACCTCAGGCACCCCTCAGACAGTAACATGGAAAAGCTCCAACACAGCCGTTGCCACAGTAAAAGACGGTGTTGTGACCGCCACGGGCAAAGGCACAGCAAAGATAACAGCCTCCCTGCCTAACGGAAGGTCTGCCGTCTGCACTGTAAAGGTCACCACAAAAAAGCTTCCAACATCAGGCTGTTCCTATGCAAGCACTGCACAGTACACAGGCAGTGCAATTATTCCGACAGTCACTGTTAAGGACGGAAGCAAAGTTCTCCGTCAGAACATCGACTATCGTGTGATAGTCACGAACAATGTTAAAATCGGTCACGCTAACATCACTATCTCAGGCATGGGCAACTACTACGGCAGTTATACCGCAGGCTTTGACATTATCCCTGCCAAGCAGACCATACAAAAGCTTGAAACAAGATACAAAAGCTTCTTTGTGGATTGGACGCAGAAAGGCTCTGCCACAGGCTATGACATTCAGTATTCCACCAGCGCAAACATGAGCGGTGCGGCTTCTAAACACCTCACTGCCAATAGGCCTGATACCATAACAATAAGCGGTCTGACAGCCGATAAGACCTACTACGTCCGTGTGCGTTCCTACACAAACGTTGGAGGCAAGACTTATTATGGTCCATGGTCTGACATAAAAAACATAAAGACCGCAAAATATGATATCACAAAAGCTTCTGTTTCTGGCATTTCCACCAAGGCATACACAGGCAAGGCTATCACCCAGAGCCTTACAGTGAAATACAACGGCACTGCCCTGAAAAACGGAACTGATTACACAACTTCCTACTCAAACAACAAAAAAATCGGCAAGGCAATTGTCAAGATAACAGGTAAAGGCAAATATGGCGGCGTTATCACAAAGACATTTACAATAAATCCTGCCAAGCAGGAGATACAAAAGCTTACGTCTAAATCCAAAGCATTTTTCGTGGATTGGGCGCAGAAAGGCTCTGCAACGGGCTATGAGATACAGTATGCGACTAACTCCAAGTTTACAAATGCAAAGAAAGTCACCATAAAAAACAACAAAACCGACAAGACCACAATTTCAAAACTTAACGGCAACAAGAAATATTACGTTCGTGTCCGTTCCTACACGACAGTGAACGGCACAAAATATTACGGTGCATGGTCGGCTTCAAAGAGCGTGACTACAAAAAAATAAAGAAAAAGTGATTATCCATAGCAAAATAGAGGTCTGGCTCAAACGTCAGACCTCTATTATTTTTTATTCGCACACAAAAACACCCCGTATCATAAGACACGGGGTGAAATTTTTGTTATCTATTCAGATATCCTAAACTTTGCAAGAATTACTTCTTCTGTGCAATAGCAGCCTGAGCAGCAGCAAGTCTAGCGATTGGAACTCTGAATGGTGAGCAAGATACATAGTCAAGACCGATCTTGTTGCAGAACTCAACAGATGTTGGGTCGCCGCCGTGCTCACCGCAGATACCGCAGTGGAGCTTTGGATTAACTGGCTTACCAAGTTCAAGAGCCATTTCCATAAGCTTGCCTACGCCGTTCTGGTCGAGCTTAGCAAATGGATCGTTCTCGTAGATCTTTGCATCATAGTAAGCATTGAGGAACTTACCAGCGTCATCTCTTGAGAAACCGAATGTCATCTGTGTAAGGTCGTTTGTACCGAAGCAGAAGAAGTCAGCTTCCTTAGCGATCTCGTCAGCTGTAAGAGCAGCTCTTGGGATCTCGATCATTGTACCAACCTCGTACTCAAGGTCAGAACCAGCAGCCTTGATCTCAGCGTCAGCAGTCTCAACAACGAACTTCTTAACATACTTAAGTTCCTTGATATCATTTACCAGTGGGATCATGATCTCAGGCTTAACTGTCCAGTCTGGGTGATTCTTCTTAACGTTGATTGCAGCCTTGATAACAGCCTTTGTCTGCATCTTAGCGATCTCAGGATATGTTACTGCAAGACGGCAGCCACGGTGACCCATCATTGGGTTGAACTCGTGGAGTGAAGCGATGATAGCCTTGATAGTCTCAACAGGCTTGTTCTGTGCCTTAGCAAGAGCCTCAATATCAGCCTCTTCTGTTGGTACAAACTCGTGAAGTGGTGGGTCAAGGAATCTGATAGTAACAGGGTTACCCTCAAGTGCCTCATAAAGAGCCTCGAAGTCAGCCTGCTGCATTGGCTCGATCTTAGCAAGAGCAGCTTCTCTCTCTTCAACTGTGTCTGAGCAGATCATCTCTCTGAATGCAGCGATTCTCTCAGGATCAAAGAACATGTGCTCTGTACGGCAAAGACCGATACCCTCAGCACCCAGCTCTCTTGCCTTCTTAGCGTCAGCAGGAGTATCTGCGTTTGTTCTAACCTTCATTGTTCTGAACTTGTCAGCCCAGCCCATGATCCTGCCGAACTCGCCGGCGATTGTAGCGTCAACAGTTGGAATGATACCATCATAGATGTTACCAGTTGAACCGTCGATTGAAATATAGTCACCCTCGTGGAACTCCTTGCCTGCGAGTGTGAACTTCTTGTTAGCCTCGTCCATAACGATATCTGAGCAGCCAGATACGCAGCATGTACCCATACCACGAGCAACAACGGCAGCGTGTGATGTCATACCGCCTCTAACTGTAAGGATACCCTGTGAAGCCTTCATACCTGTGATGTCCTCAGGTGATGTCTCAAGTCTTACGAGAACGACCTTCTCGCCTCTCTCGTTCCAAGCCTCAGCGTCATCAGCTGTGAATACGATCTTACCACAAGCAGCTCCTGGAGAAGCGCCAAGACCCTTGCCCATAGGAGTAGCAGCCTTGAGTGCCTTTGCGTCGAACTGTGGGTGAAGAAGTGTATCGAGGTTTCTTGGGTCGATCATTGCAACAGCCTCTTCCTCAGTTCTCATGCCCTCATCAACGAGGTCACAAGCGATCTTAAGAGCAGCCTGTGCAGTTCTCTTACCATTTCTTGTCTGAAGCATATAAAGCTTACCGTGCTCAACAGTGAACTCCATATCCTGCATATCTCTGTAGTGATCTTCAAGTGTCTTACAAACCTTGTTGAACTCAGCGAATGCCTCTGGGAACTTCTGCTCCATTTCAGAGATGTGCATTGGTGTACGAACACCGGCAACAACGTCCTCGCCCTGTGCGTTTGTAAGGAACTCACCGAACAGACCCTTAGCACCTGTAGCTGGGTCTCTTGTGAATGCAACACCTGTACCGCAGTCGTCACCCATGTTACCGAATGCCATGGACTGAACGTTTACTGCTGTACCCCATGAATAAGGGATATCGTTATCTCTTCTGTATACGTTAGCTCTTGGGTTATCCCATGAACGGAATACAGCCTTGATAGCGCCCATGAGCTGCTCCTTAGGATCAGTTGGGAAGTCAGAACCGATCTTAGACTTGTACTCAGCCTTGAACTGGTTAGCCAGCTCCTTAAGATCCTCAGCGTTCAGCTCAACGTCCTGCTTAACGCCCTTCTTAGCCTTCATCTCGTCGATAAGCTCTTCAAAATACTTCTTACCAACTTCCATAACTACGTCAGAATACATCTGAATGAATCTTCTGTAGCAGTCCCAAGCCCATCTTGGATTACCAGACTGAGCAGCGATAGTCTCAACAACTTCTTCGTTAAGACCGAGGTTAAGGATTGTATCCATCATACCAGGCATTGATGCTCTAGCACCTGAACGTACAGAAACGAGGAGTGGGTTCTCCTTGTCACCGAACTTCTTGCCTGTGATCTCTTCCATCTTTACAATGTACTCGTTGATCTCTGCCATGATCTCAGGATTGATCTCACGGTTGTCCTCATAATACTGAGTACAAGCTTCCGTTGTGATCGTAAAGCCCTGAGGAACAGGGAGACCGATATTTGTCATCTCAGCAAGGTTAGCACCCTTACCGCCGAGAAGCTCTCTCATGTTGGCATTACCCTCAGAGAAAAGATAACAATACTTCTTTGCCATTGGTTTTTTACCTCCAAAAATTTTTTGAATTCCGAAGCGTGCGGACACAATTATCCCGTCGCCCACGGTTACATATATATTATAACAGATTTAAAGCCAAATTACCATAGGTTTTTCTCACTTTTATACATAAAATCTTATACAATATTTGCTCACTTTTTATGTGCAATATGACAGTTTTTAAATATCAACACATAAAAAAGCCCTGCTGAAAAACAGCAGGGCTGAAATGTCTATTTCGTCGGTGGAAGCAGCTGCCTCTGCAGAAAATACCTACTTATGTCCGATACCGCAGACAAACGGCAATTTATGATATGCCGTACATTTATAATGCGCTGAACGGGGTGCGCCACGCTTATTTCTAAGCCACCTATATCATACCATATCCGCAAGCATTTGTCAATAGCAAAATGCAAATAAAAAGCCCTGCTGAAATCAACAGGGCTGAAAAGTCTATTTCGTCGGCTGGAAGCCAAGATACCCAAGATACCTGTGACTTATGTCCGAACTCAGCAGACAAACTGTGATATATGCGGTCTTTCGACACTTTTATTGTAGCACATCTGCCTGCATTTGTCAACAGCAAAATGTAAAATAAAAAGCCCTGCTGAAAAAAGCAGGGCTAAAATGTCTATTCTGTCGGCTGGAAGCAGCCGCATTACTGCGGAAAAATAAGCTACTTATGTCCGAACTCAGCAGACTCGCTGAAATATATCAGGTTTATTAAACAACTATATTATAGCATATCCGCAAGCATTTGTCAACACCTACACCACCTGAAAAAGATAAAATTTCAGATAATCCGTTTCAGGCACATTGAGAAGTATCGGGTGATCAGGGGCTTGCTGTCTTGCTTCAATAAGCTTGAGCTGAACGCCTGCGTCCTTTGCAGCACTCATTACCATTTTCACAAACAGTCTGTTCTCCATAAAATGCGAACATGAGCAGGTGGCAAGATATCCGCCCCTTGGCAGAAGTCTCATTGCCCTGTAATTTATCTCCTTGTATCCCCTCTCAGCGCTTCCCACTGTCTTTCTGCTCTTTGTGAAAGCGGGCGGGTCGAGGATTATCATGTCATAATCAGCCTTTTCTTCAAGAAGCTTCGGGAGCAGGTCGAAAACGTCTGCGCAAAGAAAATCCATTCTGTCAGTCAGACCGTTTCTCTCAGCGTTCTCCCTGGCCGTATCAACAGCGAACTGTGAAACGTCCACCGCCGTAACGTGCCTTGCACCGCCCATTGCCGCATTGAGTGCGAACGAACCTGTGTGGGTAAAGCAGTCAAGGACTTTCTTGCCCTTTGCTATCTTCGACACCGCAAGGCGGTTATATTTCTGATCAAGGAAAAATCCAGTTTTCTGACCGTTCTCAACATCGACCTCATAGCGTATGCCGTTCTCCGTTATCTCAGTGATATTTGACGGTGGTTCAGGGAGAAATCCAGCCCTATACCAGCCTTTGTACTGCTCCAAGCCCTCCAGCTTTCTGATAGCGACATCGTTACGCTCCATTATGCCCGAAATTTTAACTCCGTCTTTCTCAAGTTCTTCAGCAAGAAGCCTGAATATCATATCCTTTATCATATCCATGCCGTAGGAAAGCACCTGCGAAACAAGTATATCTCCATACTTGTCGATAGTAAGCCCCGGCATGCCGTCAGCCTCACCAAAAATAAGCCTGCAAGCCGAAAAATCGTCCCCCATAACAGTTTTTCTGTAATCTATAGCATAGCGGATACGTCTGCGGAAAAAGTTTTCCGAGAAATTTTCATTTGCGTTGTCAGATAAGATCCTTATCCTTATCTTGCTGTTAAGGCTGAGAAAACCAGTTCCAAGATAAGAGCCTTTTTCAGAGAAAACATCGCAAAGCTCGCCGTTTTTCAAGCCCTCAGGCTCGTTTCTCAATTCGTCACAATACACCCATGGGTGACCGTTTTTCAGGGACATTTCCCCTTTTTTCGATATAGTGAACGCAGGATAGATTCTTTTGCTTTTCATTATTATACCTCACAATAATTTATACATTATCCACACAATATAAAACAGACCGTAGGGGACGACGCCCTCGGCGTCCCACCACTCTATGTTCTGTGTAAAAACATCAGCAATATTGCCTTAAAGTATAATTATAGCACAATTCTCTCTATTCTGCAATACATATGTATCGCCGCACCCGAAAATTTTCAGATGCGGCGTTATATGGGGGATTATAACATCAGCACTTTGTATTACAAAGCACCAAAATGAAGAAAGCTTATTTGTCAGCAGGGTCAATAAACTCGATAGGGTCTATCCACTGACCGTTCTTTTTCAAGCCAAAGTGCAAATGAGAAAGCTCTGCCGCTTCCGCCTGAGCAGTGTCGCCCACAGCACCTATGACCTCCCCTGCATTCACCTCGTCGCCCTCCTTGACGGACATTTCCTTTGACAGATTGTAGTAATGTCCTACAATGCCGTTTCCATGGTCGATAGTCATGCAGTTGCCCCACAGAGGGTCGTCCCATATCTTTGTAACAGCGCCCTTGTTCATCGCCTTGACAGGCTCGCCAAGGTCAGCTTTGATATCAACGCCATCATGGGTTTTCCAGTAGCCGAGAGTTTCCGACTTCACAAGCTCGCCATTAGAAAACGGCTCTAATATCTCACCGTTCACAGGCATAACATTTGGCTGCGTCTGAATGTCCACATCCGGCTTGGAGCTTTCGTCCTTTTTAACGTCCGTTTTCTTGTTATCAGCCTGCTTTGGCGCAGTGCTGTCAACGCTCGAAATAGTCAGATTGTCGGTGATATCCTCCATAGCCTTGTTATATGCAGCTATACCCGCACCGCCAAGAGCCAGCAGACACGCCGCAAGTGTAATGTAAACACCCTTCGCTCCCAGAGCCTTGCCTGCGTGTGAATTTCTGATACTGAATTTTTTCATACACACAAAACCTTTCTCCGATATGATTTCCGCAGCCACTGTTGCGCCCACGGCAGTCTTATGCTATCGGCGGCATAAGTCCTCTGGCATTATTTTTGACATATACGGGTAAAATATTCACAGCAAAATAAAAATACCGCACCTGAGTCTTCACTCAAGTGCAGTATTTCCTATTTCCGATCACATTTATGTAGGGGACGGCGCCCTCGACGTCCCACAAAGTCCAAATTATCCCTATCCGTTTTGTATCTTTCTTTTATCTCCTCAGCACTACCTATCCTGCGACCTCTTTCTCGCAAACTTAAACACTGCCCCTGCGATACCAAACACCGCCGCAATGCCTATCAGACAAATACAGACTATAACATCATAGCGATTGTTATCAGCACCTTTCAGTGAAATTATGTCAGACAGTTCCATGCCGTTCCACGCATTGCTCAGCACAGTCATCGCCGCTACCCATACCGCAGATGCCACAAAGCAAAGAGCCACCTTGTAAAAGCCGTTCACTTTCAGATACCTTATAATAAGGAACACTGACCACACCAATGCCACGCAAGCTACCGTAGCGGCCATGCCTTCACGAAGGTCTACCACGTCACCATATTTCAGAGTACCATAAATAACGCAAGCAAAGGTCAGCACCGAATCCGCTGCCATGCAGATAAGCCCCTTGCAGTTTCCTGCATACTTTTCAAACACATCACTCCTCAGTACGAAAGGCAGAAACACGACAGCTTCCCCCAGAAGAGTTCCAAGAACCGCCATAACAAACCAATCCCCATGTGAATAAACGCACCCTGCAGCATAAAGAAGCATAAGCGAAACTGTTGAAGCCCCAAGCGTCCACAATGCCCTATTCTCCCTCACAAGCACAGGCACATTTATAATAGAAAACGTCAGCATAAGCGACGTGATAAGCACCATAAACCAGCCAATGCCACCATGTGCCACATTATAAATTAAGCTCGGTATTATCGCTCCAAGGTAGCAAAGTCCTGTTATGATAGTATACCCACGAACGAAGCGTTTATAGCTTTTCACCATAAGGTCGGCTTCCCTCTGCTGACGATCCTCGCTTGCAGTGCAAAGCTCATGCTCAGAAATGTGCAAGACCTCGCATATGCCTGATATCATGGTTATGTCAGGATAAGATATACCACGTTCCCACTTTGACACAGCCGACTCTGTAACATAAAGCGCCTTTGCAAGCTCTTTCTGTGATAAGCCAAGTTCTTTCCTTTTTGTCTGAATAAATTTTCCCAGTGTAGATTTATCTTCCATTTTCATCGTCACCTTTCAGCATAATTCAGAGTGCGCTCTCTATGGTCAACATTATAGCCCACGGTTTTGAAAATGTCAATAAAATCGGGCTGGACTGTCAGTCAAGCCGCCTATTTACGCACTTTGCAGCACCTCCGCCAACACGCAGACATAAAAAATCGCCCTGCTAAAAAGCAAGGCGTTACTGGAGCGGGTCAGAGGGGTCGCACCTCCATCTCCTTTCAGGAAGAAAAGTATTCTAGTAGTTGAAATAAACCCGCAAAAAATATGAAGTCCTTACTCATCGTAAGGACTTTTGTGGAGCGGATTACGAGGCTCGAACTCGCTACCTCCACCTTGGCAAGGTGGCGCTCTACCAGATGAGCTAAATCCGCATTTGGTGCTTCCGGACGGAATCGAACCATCGACACGAGGATTTTCAGTCCTCTGCTCTACCGACTGAGCTACAGAAGCAAAACAATGGCGACCGGAATGGGGCTCGAACCCACGACCTCTAGCGTGACAGGCTAGCGTTCTAACCAGCTGAACTACCCGGCCATTGAAAAAAATAACTTCAAACTTTTCGAGTTCAGCTCTCCGAGAATGAAGAATAATTATTATCGTTGACAGGCAAATCTCTTTACCTGTCACGAAATAATTGGTGGGAACAACAGGGCTCGAACCTGTGACCCTCTGCTTGTAAGGCAGATGCTCTCCCAGCTGAGCTATGCTCCCTTTTAGCTGGTTTGTTGTTTTCAGGACTTTGTTTTGTTGTGTCCCTCACAACAGTATCTATTATACACTATCCCGCCCTGTTTGTCAACACTTTTTTTGATATTTTTTATGTTTTGTATCATTTTACAATGCTCGCCCAATATTTTTAAAAACTTATGTGCATTTACAACACCAAAACCGCACTTTTTGCTCTAAAATGGGCTTTTTCATCATACTTGCCCACAAAAAATCCGCCGAGCCACACGCCCGACGGATAATTTTTTTCAAACATTATTTTTTATCAAGCTGTTTTTTGAGCTTTTCCTGCTCCTGCTCCATAAGCTTCATAAGTTCCTCCAAAGAAGCTGACGCTGTCTTTGTCTGCTGTGCAGGCTTTGCCGCAGGTTTTGCCGCAGGTTTTGCCTTTGGCACAGGCTTTTTCTCAGGCTCAGGGGCTACAGTATCCTCAGTTGAAGCCGCCTCGTCAAGAAGCTGTGAAGCTCTCTCGTAGTAAGAACGGTCTATCTCAGCACGCTCTTCCTTTTCCGCAGGTCTTTCAAATATAGTTTCCTCGACCTCTTCTACTTCCTCGATAACTTCCTCCGTTTCAGCCTTCTCTTCACCCTCAGGCTCAGCCTTGTGGTGAGAAGCTATCTCGTCGTCAACGTGCTTGCGATGTTTTGCGATCTGCTCGCCCTCGTTCTCGCCGCCGAACAGGAAATCGTCAAGAGTAACGCTCTCTGCAGGTTCTTCCTCGTCATCGTCCTCTTCCTCATCATCTGAAGAATGAGTAGCGATAGCAATTATAAGCTCGATAACAACGAGCAGGAATATAGGAACAACAGCGCACACTATCATGCCGAATGTTGACGACATAAACGTAAGCACCTTGCCTGCTGTCATGTAATATGTAGAAGCTACGCCCACAACGTTCTTTGAGCTTATCTCATAAAGCTTTGCAGGGTCTTTTTCCTGATAAACAGTGTAAACAACGCCGTTGTTATCGTCAGTTGAAGTGATGTCATAAAGCCAGAACACGCTTGTTCCAATATCAGGCACGTTCTCGCACACAACTGCCTCGCCTATCTTGTCTGTACTAGGGGTCATGTTCGATGTGATAACAAGTGCGCCGTCAGGAACTCTGTCACCCATGCCGTCACCATTCATTATGTACAGGCTGTAGCCTGCAATGCTCGGTGTAACGTTCTTGTTTTTGAAAACACGTCCCACTCCCACAACTATAAGCATTTCCAGAATAATAAAAACAATAAAGAATATCAGCACGTTCTTGCCTGCTGATGACTTCTGCTTAGTAGCACTGCTCATACTAAAAATAACATTCCTTTCCGAGATATATCCAAAATATCATATTTATCGCATTAATACATTCATTATATCACAAACCGCCGCAAATTTCAACACATTTGAGCATATTTTTTGCTTTTGAGAAAATTATTCATTTTTGTAAAGTATTATCGTGATAGTATACAGTTCGTCATTTTTTATGACCGCATATTTCGAGGTAGACCAATCTCCCCCAGCCTGACTGTATGCACGCCTCAGCACGTCAAAGATAACACTGCTATTCTCATCAAAGAGAGTATCCACAGCCTTGTCATACATTTCACTGTCAGCACATTTTAGCCTTGCATATCCACTGTCAGCCATTGCTTCCGCCACAGAACGGCACATCATCTGAACGACATCATCACCGCTTTGAGCATACAGACCGTTTCTTCTGTAATAATTTGCCCCCGTGGAAAATGCCTCAGGATAGTTCAAAAACTTATTATCATCCGCTGTATGGTCTTTTGCACACTCGGCATCAGTGATGCCAAAATAGTCATAGCGGATATAGTCCTCACCTGCATCTGTCACAGGATCGTCCCAAGTGAGGTCAACGTTCGTCCATTCACCGTCTATCATGACCTTGTTCCACAAGTGTGGCTGAACAGCTCCGCCGTCATAGGCTTTGCCTGCCACAGGTATGCACTTTATACCTGCCTTAGTGCAAAGTATCTGCATAGCCTTTGCATACCCCTCGCACACAGCCTTACCCTCTACAAGACAGCCATATGCAGAATAGCAATTTTTTGCTGTATCGTCATAGTTACACTCAAGAATTATGCTGTCGTGGAAATACAGCACCTTGTCATAATCCGACCAGCCCTGCTCAATGCCTGCAAGTATCTCCCCGACCTTTTTATCCAGCTTTTCTTTCTCAGCCTGCGCTTCCTCAGCGGTCTTGTCATATGTGACCTCCACAGATGTCACATATCCATCTCCGTCAATGCAGATAGTATACTGTGAACCCATATAGTCGATATAAGGACAAGCCGAAGTAAGCATGGAGATAAATGCGCCGATATCGTCCTTGCTTATAACTCCCTCAGCCAGCTCCACAGAGCTTTCAAATCCGCTCAGCCCTTTGTAAAGCTGTGAAAACACACGTTTTTCGTCAGTACAAAGAAAATCGGCGATATATTCTGCCGTGTCAGGTATCTCAAGTGCCGTAAAACTCTCGTTTCTGCTGTCAAGCCCTGTTTCAGTATGTCTTTCCGAACTGGCTTCAACATACGCATGAGTGTTCACAAAAGTATTTTTTGAACGGTTTTTATTTTTCTCTCCCGTTCCGCCTAAACTGCACCCCGATGTGCAGATAAGCACTGCCGCTGTGAGTGCGGCGACCATTTTCCTTTTTTTCAATTTTTGTCCTCGATTTTTACACAAAATTCTGTCTGTATCTTTCAGCCCTTAGTCCGTGACCTCTTCATTATCTCTTTTTATCACAGCCCTGAGCCGTTCTATTTTCTTTTCATGTATTGACAGCACCTTGAACTCCACGTTTTCCCAATGCACCGTCACCTTTTCGTTATCCTCTGGCACATGACCCAGCAGGTCCATAACAAATCCACCGATAGTGTCATAATCCACCTCGCCGTGATACTCCTTGCCAAGAGCCTCCATAACGTCGTCAAACGCCGCTGTGCCTACCATATCATAGCAATCAGAAGATACCTTCTGTATCTCCTCCGTTTCGTCATCATATTCGTCCTGAATACTACCCACGATAGTTTCAAGCAGATCCTCCATAGTAATGATACCGGCTGTTCCGCCGTAATCGTCCACCACAACTGCTATCTGTGTCTTATCTTCAGTGAACTCTTTGAAAAGCTCACCACACTTGTTGCTTTCAGGCACAAAGGTTATATCTCTCATAAACTCCTTTACAGGACGTTCTTTCTTATCCTCTTCAAAAACCAGCCTGAGCAAGTCCTTTGCGAATATAACACCACTTATGTTGTCGGCATTGTCGCAGTAAACAGGTATTCTCGAAAAGCCCTCGCCTATAACAAGCTTCACAGCCTCCGAAAGCGTGGAATTTTCTTCTATAGCAACCATTTCTGTGCGGTGTGTCATAACTTCACGAACTTCGATATCGTCAAAATCAAAAATGTTGCTTATCATTTCCGCCTGACTTTCCTCGATACCGCCCGTTTCGTTTACAGCGTCCACCATCATGAGTATCTCTTGCTCAGTGACAGAGTCTGCCTTGTTTGTGGACTTAATGCCGAACAGCCTTAAAATTCCTGCCGAAACCGCTCCGCTCACAGCAGCCAATGGGCTGAATACCGCAAGAAACACTTTGTATACGCCGCAGTTGTTTAAAATGAACTTCTCGCCCACCTTGCCTGAAATGCAAAGCTTTTTCGGTATGCCTATGCCAAAAGTGCATATAACAAGGGCAAGCAGACAGCTTATTATAACAAATGAACATATGCCGCTAACATAATACGGTGCCTGATAGTTAAAAAGCGTATAAAGCCCGTCAGAAATCGGCTCGTAGAAGAATATGACTCCCACCACCGAAACTACGATTATCATAATAGAACGTGCAATGAGGTTTGTTGCAACTACCCTGCCCGTTCTTTTCAGCAAAGCCGCAAGTTTTATAGCTTTCGGGTCTTTGTCCTCCTCAGCCATTTTCTTTAGCTTAGCGTCATTGAACTCCACAGCCGCATTTTCGCACAAGGTAAGAAAAGCCATAAGCAATATTACCGCCGCACAAACACCTATTCCCGTCCACAGTCGCCCGACATCGTCCATAAAAAAAATACCGTCCCTTTCACATAGGCGAAAAAGCTCGCCTTTTTATCATATACTATTTATTATAGGCAACATATGCTTCTTTGTCAATAGATATTGTCACAATTTTTCACATTCTGCCTGAATTTCATATGGGCAATTTTAGTTATGAAAAAAGCAGACAAGCCGCAAAGCCCATCTGCTTACATCAAACAATATTATTTCTCTGCCGCACCTATCTTGGAAACTGCGTCCCTAGTAGTGTTTACGTCCTTAAGGCTCTTTGTAAGCACCTCAGCCGCCTCAGAAAGCGACTTGTTAAGATTTTCAGAAAGTGCCTCACGGATAGCCTTGTCCTTAGCCTTAGCCTGCTCAACGATATCAGCCGCCTGCTTGTTAGCCTCTGCAGCTATCTGCTTTGCATAGTCAGCCGCCTGCTTGATGATCTCCTCCTGAGCCACAAGCTTCTTAGCCTCGTCCTTAGCCTTCTTTACGATCTCCTCGGCTTCCTTGTTGGCCTCAGTAAGGATATTTTTCTTATCTCTTGTCATATCCTTTGCACGCTTTATCTCACCCGGAAGGTTAAGTCTTATGCTGTCGATGTATTCACGCATCTGCTCAACATCGATCATTTTTTTCTGTGAAAACGGTACGCTTGAAGACTTGTCAAGCAGTTCGTCCATAAGTTCAAGTATTTCCTCTACCGTCATTTTAAACACCCTTTCATTACTGATCTATATTATTGGCAGGCTTATAGAGCCTGTCAGTGATCTTGCTCTGTATCTGTTTCGGCACGAAGCCTGTGATATCTCCACCGAAGCTTGCGATCTCCTTTACAACGCTTGACGAAAGGAACATATTCTCTCCCGTAGTGGTGAGAAACACCGTTTCAGCGTCATTGTAAAGCTTTTTATTTGCAAGAGCCATCTGAAACTCATACTCAAAGTCAGACACAGCCCTAAGTCCCTTTACGATAGCATTAGCACCCGTCTTTTGCAGATAATCCGCCAGCAGACCGTTATAACAATCCACCACCACATTATCAAGGTGCTTCGTGGCTTCAATTATCATTTCCATTCTTTCTGTAGGTGTGAAAGCAGCCCTTGATTTATTAGCATTAAAGGACACCAGTACTATCACCTTATCGAAAAGCTTTGAAGCTCTGTCGATTATATCCAGATGGCCCAGCGTAACAGGGTCAAAGCTTCCCGGGCAAACAGCGATACGCATCAATAGTCCACTTCTTTCATTGGTATCTTATAGACCGTCAAAGCGGTCTTTCCATATTTATATCTCTTATGAAGCTTAAGACTGCCGTAGCTTTCTCCAAGCTCAAGCTCCTTTTCATGCTCGCACACAATGATAGCACCATCATTGAGCTTGCTCTCCACAAGCTCCAAAGCCTTTTCAACTATGCCCATTCTGTAAGGCGGGTCGATAAAAACTATATCAAGCCCGGCTTTGGCAACTTTAAGATATTCCAGACTATCCATGCAAAGCACACGGGATTCCTTATTGAAACCGCATGAAGCCACGTTGTCCTTAACGATAGCCACAGCCTCAGGATTGCTGTCCACGAAAACGCAGTGACTAGCCCCACGGCTGAGAGCCTCTATACCCATTTGACCGCTGCCTGCAAAAAGGTCAAGCACGGAACTTGCGGGTACATCGAACTGGATAATGGAAAAAACAGCCTCTTTTACCATATCTGTAGTTGGTCTTGTATCCAATGACTCCAAAGTTTTAAGCTTTTTTCCTCTGCATGAACCTGTAATAACTCTCATAAAAAATAACTCCAAAATAAAAGTATACAATCATTATACTATATTAATTACCATTTGTCTAGACTATTCGCCGATATTTTTTTATTTTTTATACCACACACAAAAAGGGACTTCACAGCGGAAGTCCCTTTAGTTATTTTAATTACGTACTCTAAGAAACAAGTCCTCAGTTAAGATTACTTTCTCTTAGAAACTACGATAGCTGCACCTGCGAGAGCGATACCTGCAAGAGCGATGCCTGCTGTTGCGCCTGTAGCTGCTGTTTTGTCAGAAGCTGCATTTGAAGATGTAGCAGTTGTTGTGCCTGTTGTACCAGTCTTTGAAGAAGTTGTTGCGGCTGTGCTGTTAGCCTTTGAATCAGTCTTGCTGTCAGACTTAGAATCTGTCTTGGAATCATCCTTTTTGCTGTTTGAATCTGTGCCAGAAGTAGCAGGAGCAACAGGAACAGCGTTAGCAGCCCATATCCAGCCCTCGTTTGTTGAGCCGTCATCGAACTTCTGAGCCTCAGCGTTTACAGTACCTGACTGAGCGATAGAAATTGTGTAAGAGCCGTCGCCGTTGATAGCAGTATCCTGGCAGTCAACGTTTGTGTCGAATCCACCTGCGCCACCTGCGATACCTACGCACTTGTTAGGGAAGTAAGCTGGCTGTGCAACCTTATCCTTTTCTTTGTCATCTGGATTTCTGAAATCCCAAGTGCCGTCAGCTTGGAAAGATACACCAGCATTGCCTGTTGTGTCACCAAGACCTTCAATTGTGAAGTCAATAGTGATGTACTCACCAGCGCCTGCTACAGTGTAGTCAGTGATCTCTGATGTGAACTTGCTGTTCCACTTGTTGATGATCTGGAAGCAGAGCTTGTCTGAATCAGTCTTGCCAGGAGCAGCACTTACGTTAAACTCCTGTGAACCGATCTTTACCTTAAGATCCTTACAAGTAACGACCTGACCATTTACAAGAGCCTCATCGTTATCGTTGTACTCACATGGGATATCTGTAGCGATGAACAGATAGTTGTAAGCTGTTGAATCAGCAGCGAAAGCTGTTACTGCCATAGCTGTTGTAGCTATAGCTGCTGCAGCCATGCCTGCGAAAATCTTTGTAAGTTTCATTTCTAAAACTTCCTTTCTTAAATAACTTTAAATATATTGTACTTTATTTACCGAAAAAATTCAATCGGCTGATTTAACAAATATGATATCGTTTTCTTATGCAATCATGACAATTTGTACTATTGATTTTTAGAAATATAGCCCAATTTTCGCACTTCACAAAACTTTTTTATCTTATGTAAAAATACTAAACCGTCATTTATCAAGCTTTTTCTTCTGCACCTTTCCGGTCACTTTCAGCACGATACCTCTAGGAGCAAATTTAGACCCTGCATAAAGTGCCTTTATAGACTTCTCAGGGATAATGATGAGTTTTCTGCCGAACATTCCCTCAAGAGCCTTTTTTGCACAAAACTGCGGTGTTATGGAGCTTACGCCGAACTTGCAGTTTGCAACGTCATTGAACTCCGTATCCACAGGGCCCGGGCATACCGCACAAACGTGTACCCTGCTGTTTCTCGCCCTCAACTCCTCATATATTGCGCTGGTAAGGCTCACAACATAAGCCTTTGAAGCATAGTATGTTGCCATCATAGGACCGCCATACATAAGCCCTGCCGAGGAAGCTATATTCATTATATAACCCCTGTCAGCGGCAACAAAGTCTTTCAAAAACAGCTTTGTAAGCATATGCACCGCTGTAATGTTGGTGTCTATCATTTTAAGCTCAGTGTCCAGAGGAAGCTCATCAAAGCTGCCCACTGCGCCAAAGCCTGCACAGTTAACAAGCACCGATATTTTCTCGTTCTTTGTTTCCTCATAAAGCCGCAGACATTCTTCCCTGTCGGAAACGTCGCAAACTATCACCCTTGTGTTGTCACCAAGCTCCTCCGCAAGCTCTCTGAGCCTTTCCTCTCGTCTTGCGCTGAGTATCACACGAAAGCCCCTTGCAGATAGATTTCTCGCTATCTCTCTGCCAATTCCCGAGCTTGCGCCTGTTACCAAAGCCGTCTTAGCCATTTATATCATCCTCCGCCCTTTTCAGGGATATTATTTGATTTTTGTCATATCAGTATATCACATTAGTATCACCCTGTCAAGTGTGAGAAAGATGTAAAATACGCAGAAAAGCATCGCAAAAAACTGAATAAAAATGTCAAAATCTCTTGACATTTACTTTAAAGTATGGCATAATGTTAATATAATTTTAAGAAATAGAATAAAATTAAACTGAGAAATCAAAGAACAAAGAACAAGGAGATAAAAAATTATGAGTTGTACCCTTTGCATACTTGCCGCAGGTCTTGGAAGTCGCTTCAAAGGCGGCATAAAACAGCTTGAACCTTTCGGACCAAACGGCGAGATAATAATGGATTATTCTATCTATGACGCCGTTGAGGCAGGCTTTGACAAGGTCGTATTCATTATAAGAAAGGATATCCGTGATGCCTTTGATAAAATGATAGGCGACCGTATCTCAAAGTATGTCAAGATAGATTATGTCTATCAAGAGCTTGACTGTCTTCCGGAGGGCTATTCCGTACCTGAGGGACGTGTTAAGCCGTGGGGTCACGGTCACGCAGTCTGCTGTTGCAAGGGCGTTATAAATGAGCCTTTCGCAGTAATAAACGCTGATGATTTTTACGGTAAGGAAGCTTTTGTGAAGCTCCACGATTTTCTCTGCAATGAAAACTCAGATCGCAAAAAACTTCATCTCGGCATGGCAGGCTTCATACTGAAAAACACTCTAAGCGACTTCGGTGCAGTGAACAGAGGTGTCTGTGAAGTGAAAGACTCTATGCTCACAGACGTTGTTGAAACCTACAATATCCGCCGTGAGAATGACGGCAAGGTCTATTCAGGCAAGGAAGAAACAGCCGAGCTTGACGAGAACTGCTATGTGTCAATGAATATGTGGGCTTGCCCTGACGGCTTTATAGATAAGCTCAATGGTATGTTCACAGACTTTATGAAAGAAAATAAAGACAGCCTGACAGCGGAGTTTCTCCTCCCTGCGGGTATCGATACAATGATAAAAACAGGTGTTGCAGACTGCAAGCTTCTGGAAACTCACGATAAGTGGTTCGGCGTTACATATAAAGAGGATAAGCCAACCGTTAAAGCCGATATCGCAAAGCTTATAGAGGCTGGCGTTTATCCTGAAAAGCTTTGGAAATAAAACTTTTTCAAACAAATAAAACAGAATAATTTGTCAACAATAAGTCGGGCAGAACAAATTCTCCCGACTTTTTTGCGTCTGTTTGTAAAAAGTGAAGAAAATCCTTAATTCGACTAAAAAGCACTTGAAAAAGGCTGTAAAATGTGTTATGATAATCTTTGAAACGGATCTGCATTTTTGCAGGTCAGGAGAGATAATATAAGAGGTAGTATAATGGAAAGCCAACACGGTAGCAATTTGAAAAATATAAGAAAAAAAAGAGCCACAGCACAGCAAAGCATAGTGTCATTGAGTTGTCTTGTGTGCATAGCATTTGCGGCAATATGGGGCTTCCATGCAGGAAGCGGCAACAGCAGGGCTGTGGAAGCAAAGAAGATGTCAGCTTCAAGCTCCGTGGGAGAGAGCGAAAGCTCCGAGAGCAAGGCAGAAAGCTCTTCTCTGGCAGAAAGCACAGTCGACGAGAGCGGCATTGACGAAAGCCTTACTGACAGCTCAGTTGACCATGATGACGCCGACGACCTTTCCGACGCAGTTTTCATAGGCGACTCACGAACAGTTGGTCTGCAAAACAACTGCGATAAGCCAAAAGCAACGTTCCTTTGCTCTGTGGGAATGCACATCGACACCGTTATGACAGAACAGAACATCACCCTCTCAAACGGCAATGCAGGCACTGTTATCGACGCTCTTGGAGAAAGACAATATGGCAGAGTGTATATAAACCTCGGCACTAACGAGCTTGGCTGGCCTTATATTGACACCTTCAAGGATTATTATACACAGCTTATCACAAAAATTCAGGAGATACAGCCTGACGCTGTTATCTATGCTGAATCTATCCTCCCTGTAACAGCTTCAAGAAGCTTGCAGGGCGACGCCATAAATAACACAAATGTAGCCACATTCAATCAGGCTATCTCAGAGGTGGCACAGCAGACAGGTATAAATTACCTTGACTGTACCTCCGCTGTAGCAGGCGCAGATGGCACTCTTCCGGAGGAAGCCTCCTCAGACGGAATACACCTTATGAGCGAATACTGCGACAAGTGGCTCAACTATATAATCGACAACACATAAGAAAGGAAAGAAAAATTATGAAAACAAAGAAGATACTCTGCACTCTTATGGCAGTTATGTGCATTGGCACAGCAGCACTTACAGGCTGCGGTTCAGACTCTGACAGCAGCACAGCAGGCTCCGCAAATTCAGCGGCAGCCGCTCAGACAAACGAAAGCGTTGACGTAACAGCCGTTGCGGACAAGCTCAAGAACGGCATAGAGTTCAAGGACGAGCTCGCAGAGCTTGACGAAGCAAAGATAGAAAAGATAATCGGCATATCAGCAGACAGCTATACAAAGGCTAAGGTCTATGTAAGCTCATCAGGAGGAACAGCCGAGGAGATAGACTGCTTTGAAGCCAAGGACGCAGACAGTGCAAAGGCTATCGCAGATACACTTACAGCAAGAGTCGAAAGCCAGAAAAAGGTTTTTGAAAACTATGTCCCTGAGGAAATGACAAAGCTTAATGACCCTGTTCTTGTAACCAACGGCAATTATGTTTACCTCTGTCTTTCAAACGACAACGATAAAGCAAAAGAGATAATAGGCTAGGAGTAATAAATATATGCTTTTTTCAAGTACAACATTTCTGTTCGCTTTCCTGCCTATTGTACTGATAACGTATTATATCGTCCCACGCATAACACGCAATCTGGTGCTGTTTATCTTCAGCCTTGTGTTTTACGCATGGGGCGAACCTGTTTATATCGTCCTCATGATAGCCTCCACTATCGTTGCGTATATAACAGGACTATTGGCAGACAAACAGCGTAAAAACGCAAAAAAATACACTCCGCTCATTGCAATGATAGGAGCGGTTGTGTGGAACATTGGGCTTCTTCTGTTTTTTAAATATACCGACTTTTTCATCGGTGCGGCAAACAGCATTTTCGGCACGCAGATAAAGACCTTGGGTCTTGCCCTCCCTATCGGTATCTCATTCTACAGCTTCCAGACCCTTTCATACGTTATCGACGTTTATAAGGGCGAAGTAAGAAGTCAGAAGAACTTCCTTGACCTTGCCACCTATGTTGCCCTTTTCCCACAGCTTATCGCAGGTCCTATCGTAAGATACATCGACGTTGCGGAACAGCTCAAAAAGCGTAACGAGAGCATAGAGCATTTCGCACAGGGCGTGTGGAGATTTTCCATAGGTCTTGGCAAAAAAGTCATTCTCGCAAATACTATCGGCGAGCTTTTCGACACTATCTCAAACTCGGCACAATCCGAACTGAGCGTTGCCGCAAGCTGGCTGGGCATAATAGCCTATACCTTCCAAATATACTTTGACTTCTCAGGCTATTCCGATATGGCGATAGGTCTTGGCAAAATGTTCGGCTTCGACTTTCTCGAGAACTTCAACTACCCTTACATCTCCACCTCTATCACAGATTTCTGGAGACGCTGGCATATGTCACTTTCAAGCTGGTTCAGAGATTATGTCTATATCCCACTTGGCGGTAACCGCAAGGGCAAAGCAAGACAGTGCCTTAACATCATGATAGTGTGGTTTCTCACAGGCTTTTGGCACGGTGCAAACTGGAACTTTATGCTATGGGGCGTGTACTTCGGTGTGATACTCCTATGTGAAAAGCTTTTCTTAGGCAAAGCCCTGAAAAAGATACCTGCATTTTTCCAGCACCTCTATGCACTTCTTTTTATAGTCATAGGCTGGGGAATATTCTCCTATGAAGATTTCGGCAAGCTCACACAGAACTTCAAAAATATGTTCGGCGCAGGGGGACTTCCTCTCATAAATCACCAAACAGTGTTCTGGCTCGCACAGTATGCAGTAACAATAGTAATACTTGTGATAGCTTCAACACAGCTTCCTAAAAAGCTCTGCCTTAAGCTTCAGATCAAGTGTCCTGAGATATGCGGCTGTATACTCCAACCGCTGTTCGCATTAACACTTTTGGCAGTTTCCACCGCCTACCTTGCAGGTAATTCATTCAATCCGTTCCTGTATTTCAGATTTTAAAGGAGGACGGCAGATATGAAAAAACAACTTAAAAACTATATTATGATAGTGTGCTTTCTACTGTTCATATTCGGCTTTGCAGTGGCAAGCTTTATTTCCGAGGATCGTGAATTCTCCGAAAACGAGAACCGCTATCTACAGCAAGCCCCTGAATTTTCATGGAAAAAGCTTGAAAAAGGCGAGTTCACATCGGATATCGAAAGCTATATGTCCGATCAGATATTCATGAAAGACCAGCTTGTGAGTCTTAAAACAGTTACCGACCGCACGCTTCTGAAAAACTATCAAAATGGCGTCTACTTCGGCAAGGACGGCTATTATCTCCAAGACTATCAGGAAAACAGACCTCTTATCGAGAAAAATATAAGCTGTCTTAACGATTTTGCTGACAGCCTCGATAAATCCGTTGACGTAAGCTTTCTTCTTGTGCCGAATGCAGTTTCCGTTATGTCAGACAAGCTCCCTGCGGTCACACAGACCGACGATCAGCTTGAAAGCGAAAAGTATATAAGCTCTATCCTCAGCGACAGGATAAACCTCTGCTTCCCATATGACCAGCTCAAAGACGCCGCAAAGTCCACGCAAGTTTTCTATAAGACCGACCACCACTGGACAGCCGAGGGAGCAAAAGTGGGATTTGACGCACTTATGACAGCCATGAATGAAGATATCCCACAGGTATCCTACAATATAGAAACTGTAAAGGACTTTCATGGCACACTTTATTCAAAAGCCCCAACAGACTTCTCCGCTGCTGACGAAATGCACTTCTACACAAACCCTGACAACAGCGTAAAGGTAAATTATGTTGAAGAAAACAAACAAACAGACACCCTTTTTGACGATTCATTCAAGACCAAAAAGGATAAATACTCCACATTCATGGGCGGAAACTTTGCCCTCACGGAAATAGAAACAAACGGCGAAAGCGATGAACACGTCCTTATTATAAAGGACAGCTACGCAAACACAGTTATGCCATACTTTGCCGACAAGTATAAGCACATCACAATGATAGATATGCGTTATTACCACATCATGGATAAGACCGTCAGCGAGTATGTAAAAGACAACGGCATAACAAAGGTCATTTTCCTTTATAATATGGACTTTGTGAACACCGATAACAACTTCATATGGCTTGAATAATTCATAAGCAAGCAGGGGCGGCCTTTGGTCGCCCGCTATTTTTATCACACCCATATATAACGTCAACGTCAAACCCACAGAAAGAAGGACATAAAATGACACTTACCCCCTACAAAAGAAAAGCCTTTTATTATGAAACAGACCGCATGGATATAATCCACCATTCAAATTACGTCCGTTGGCTTGAGGAAGCCCGTGTTGACCTTATGGAACAGCTTGGCTGCCCTTTCCACGAAATAGAAGAACGTGGCATAGTTTCCCCTGTCCTCTCTGTTGAAACACACTATAAATATCCCGTCCGTTTCGGAGATGAGTTTGAAGTGCGCTGTAAGCTGTCAAAGTTCAACGGCTGTGCCTACGAGCTTGACTACGAGGTCTTTGATCTTACCACTCAGAAAACAGCCTGCCTTGCCCACACCTCCCACTGCTTCACCAGCCCCGACCTTAAGCCTGTAAGACTAAAAAAACATTATCCCGATATCTACGAGAAATTCCTATCCGCATATCAGGCAAGTGAAGAATAAGCAAAAAAATGTACAGCTCCCGAGTTTCTTCTCAGGAGCTGTACTTATGTGTAAAAAATGACAGACGTGACCTGTCACGAAGAAAGCAATCCATCAACGCCCTCACGCCACTTTTCAAAGCTGCACAAACCGAGCTTTGCCCAGCGGCATTCCGAGCATAGTATATCAAATGCCTTTTTATCCATTTTGCTTCTCAGCCTTGTCAGCGCACTGCGATAATTCTCCACTGAGTGACATTCTATCTCAGAAAGTCTGCAAACCTCGCTGTCTTTCTGTGCCACCGTTCCGCCACAGCCGTCAAGCAAACAACCGTCCTCCGTCCTGTTAGGGCAGTGCTGACATATCATATCTCCGCTGCACACAAACCGCACCGCAGTGTCCTCGCTCTCCAATCTGTCTTTCACAGACTGCATATTCACTGAAAAACCGTCACTGTAGCCTTTTCCCTGAAAAAGCGGCAGGCACAGCAGATGATGAAATCTAAGCTCAGGCTCTCTTGTAAGCATAGCAGCCTGTCTTTGCAAGTCTGCTTACAAGCTCGATGCTGATAAGGTAAGCAGCAACAACAGAGATAACGTCCTTTACAAGATAAGGAACAGAAACAAGAAGGATAGACTTGCCAATAGAGATATTAGCAACGATAGCGTACTGGATAGCACCGAGCAGGTGGTCGCAAGCAAGACCTGCGATACCAAGCACGATAGCGATGACCTTACCGCTTATCTTGTCAGAGCAGAACTTTGCGCCAAGACCGCAAAGAAGAGCCATAACAATAAATCCATATATAAATCCACCTGTATACCCTACGATAATGGAGAAACCGCCTGACCAGCCTGCAAACACGGGCACACCGATAGCGCCCAGCAGACCATAGACCAGAGCAGACACAGCACCGCCCTTCCAGCCGAGAAAATATCCTGCCAGAGCCACAGCGAAAGTCTGGAGTGTAACAGGAACGTGAGTAGGAAGCGGAATAGTTATCTGCGAAAGCACAGCGATTATAGCTGTCATCAGACCGATACCGACTATTTGTTTTGTTTTGTTTTTAGCATTGTTATTCATTGTAAACCTATCCTTTACTTTTTATTTGACAATTAATATTGTATCACATACCAAACCTATTGTCAACCGAAAATATTTATTTTGGTATACAATTATAAAGTGTCGGTAAACGATAGTTTTATACAAATTTAATAACAAACAGTAAAAACACGGCATTGCCCTTCCGAAACGGACACCGATGGCGTCGTTCCCTACAATATTTCGGGCAACTTCCTACCACCGCAAAATCGCTACACTCGGTGCTGTCTTTTACTTCATACTTGAGCACAACTCTGTTCAGCTTTGCCAATTCCTCATTCCTCACTTCCCCTTGTGCATTTTGCCCTTAAATCCTACTAAATTGATAGAATTAATATCAGTTTTCACAAAAATGCGAAAAATCATCTTAAACCTATTGACATTCCTCTATGGGTGTGGTATAGTATAGATACGCTAAAACATACTAAACGACTAGGATTAATATGAATTTGAAATGAGGCGTTGAAAATGAATGTAAAAATACTGAAACTGAAAACAGCGTACGATTCACGAATGTGTATGTGCTGTATGAGTTGCTGTTAAAATCAGCATAAAGTTCAGTAACAAAAATTTTTATCGGATTTAAAAAACATCAATTTAATGAAAGAGGTAATTTAAAATGAGCGCAATAAACGAAAGAAATCTTAAATTTGAAACACTCCAGCTCCACGTTGGTCAGGAAACAGCAGACTCTGTAACAGACGCAAGAGCTGTTCCTATTTATCAGACATCATCATACGTTTTCCACAACTCACAGCATGCCGCTGACAGATTCGCTCTTAAGGACGCAGGCAACATCTACGGCAGACTTACAAACCCAACTGAGGACGTTTTTGAAAGACGTATCGCAGCTCTCGAGGGCGGCACAGCAGCTCTTGCAGTTGCATCAGGCGCAGCAGCAGTAACATACGCTATCGAGAACGTAGCCCTTGCAGGCGATCATATCGTAGCTGCAAAGAACATCTATGGCGGCACATATAACCTGCTTGCACACACTCTTGTTGATTACGGCATCACAACAACATTTGTCGATCCGCTTGACCCAGCTAACTTTGAAAAGGCTATCAAGGAGAACACAAAGGCTCTATATATCGAAACTCTTGGCAACCCTAACTCAGACGTAGTTGATATTGAAGCTATCGCAAATATCGCACACGCACACAATATCCCACTTCTCGTTGACAGCACATTCGCTACTCCATATCTCGTAAGACCTATCGAGTACGGCGCAGATATCGTTATCCATTCTGCAACAAAGTTTATCGGCGGTCACGGCACAACAATCGGCGGAGTTATCGTTGAAAGCGGCAAGTTTGACTGGAAGAAGTCAGGCAAGTTCCCACAGCTCACAGAACCAAACCCAAGCTACCACGGCGTAAGCTTTGCAGACGCAGCGCCCGGCGCAGCATTTGTAACTCGTATCCGTGCGATCCTTCTCCGTGATACAGGTGCAACACTTTCACCTATCCACGCATTCATCTTCCTGCAGGGTCTTGAAACACTGTCGCTGAGAGTTGAACGTCATGTTGAGAACGCACTTAAGGTAGTTGACTTCCTTAACAAGCACCCAAAGGTAGAAAAGGTAAATCACCCTTCAGTATCAGACGATCCAAGCCAGCAGGCACTTTACAAGAAGTATTTCCCTAACGGCGGTGGTTCTATCTTCACATTCGAGATAAAGGGCGACGCAAAGACAGCTCAGAACTTCATCGACCACCTGAAACTCTTCTCGCTCCTTGCAAACGTAGCAGACGTTAAGTCACTGGTTATCCACCCAGCATCAACAACACACGCAGAGCTTAACGAAGCAGAGCTTGCAGATCAGGGTATCAAGCCAAACACTATCAGACTTTCTATCGGTACAGAGCATATCGACGATATCATCTACGATCTCAGTGAAGCATTCGACGCTATCTAAAAACTTTGCCATTACGGTTTTTACCTAAAAATACAGACCTCAATATAGAAACGGCTGACAGGCGAAAAGCTTGTCAGCCGTTTTTGTACCCATAAAAAAAGCAGGGCAACAACAAGCCGCCCTACCCTTCTAACGTAAAGAAAAAAGAAAAGTCAATCGCCGCAGGCGATACCATAATTTCTAACTCCTCACTACTTCTCCAACTCAGAGATCTTATCAACTCTCCTCTGATGTCTGCCACCCTCAAACTCCGTTTCAAGGAAAACGTCAACCAGCTCGATAGCCAAGCCTGCACCCAGCACTCTCGCACCAATACAAAGCACATTTGCGTCATTATGCGCTCTTGTATACTTAGCAGAGAAATAATCCGAACAGCAAGCCGCTCTTATTCCCTTTATCTTGTTTGCGCTCATTGACATTCCAATACCAGTTCCGCATATGAGTATTCCCATTTCGTATTCTCCCGAAGCCACTTTCTCGCAAACTTCCTTTGCCTTGTCAGGATAGTCCACTTTCTCTCCTGCCTGAATACCAAAATCAGTGTATTCCACACCCTTTTCGTCCAGATGTGCCAGTATCTCCGCCTTAAGCTCAGGACCTGCATGGTCGCAGCCGATAGCAATTTTCATATTAATTTCCTCCTATTTATCCCTATGTGCCTTATCCTTTTCCGCCTTTGTAGCCTGCAAATATGATACCTCCAGCCTGTCTGCCGAAACCATTATCTCAGGCTGAGCCTCCACCGCAAGACACAGCGACGAAGCCCTCTGCAGCCTGTTCACATAGCTTGCAAGCTGAACATTTTCGTTGTCAGCGAAATATTTCGCCTTTATCTCTGCCGCACAGTCACCCACAAGCATTGTCTTTTCAGAAAATTCTCCCGAAAAAACTTCCTCCTCAGGGCAAACTCTGTCAGCGGATATCCTCGTGACAACGCCGTTTTTGCACTGAAACTCGCCTGCGTAAACTATCTTAGGCCTTGCCCTCATAACAGAAATTATCCTGCCCTCAAAATCTATGCAGTTGTAAGCCAGCGAAAGCAGAGTGGAAACTCCTGCGCTTTTTAAACTCTCACAGCCGAAGCACATTCCCTTTACAGCCGCCACGCCTATCCTAAGTCCCGTGTAAGACCCCGGACCCTTTGCAATAGCCGCACAATCAAGATCAGTATAAGTAAGCCCTGTTTCCTCTAGTGCCTGCTTCACCATAGGCAATATCACCTGGGAATGAGTGAGCTTTGTGTAAACATATTTCTCCCAAAGGAGCTTCTCTCCGTCCGTCACCGCCACTGAAGCGACCTTTCCGCTTGTGTCAATAGCTAATATCTTCAAATCTATCATCTCCCTCAGGTGCAGTTATGCTTATCTCCCTGCTGTCCTCGTCAATGCGCTGAATATCTATCCTCAAAGCGTCCTCAGGCAGCTCCTCAGCAATATTCTCCGACCATTCCACCGCAAGCACAGTGTCTTCGTCCATGTAGTCAAAAAAGCCTGTAGTTTCCAGATCGTCCGCCGAATTTATGCGGTACATATCAAAGTGTATAAGGCTGAGCCTGTCCCCACGGTATTCGTTCACCAACGCAAAGGTCGGTGAAGTCACCTCGTCGCCAAGTCCCATGCCAATAGAAATTCCCCTGGTAATAGTAGTCTTTCCTGCACCAAGACCGCCGCTGTAAGCGATAAGATCGCCGCCTTTCAGCCGTCTGCCTATCTCCTCACCCAAAGCGATAGTTTCCGCCGCAGATGATGTTTTGTATACCTTTGTCAACCTATCACCTCATTTGACCGTCATCTTCCGTGTAGCCCACAATAAAAAGGCTGTTTTTATTCATAAGCTGATAAATGCTCTCCACCTCTGTCTTGTCCGCCGCTGAATTGTAGCAGTTGTAAACATACAGCCTGCCCTCCTCTTTAACAGCTAAAACCGTGTGAATACCGCTGAAAACATTCAACCCGATATGGTAAGAAACTATCACAGGCTTGCCCTCTTCAACAGCCGCCTGAGCCTCATCAGCCTTATAAAATCTTTTGTATCCCACTCCCATTGCCTTAAAAAGACCGCTTATTTTCCTAGGATTAGACCCCAGCGAGCCGTCCGCCGCAATAAGAGCATTCTTTTCAAAATCATAAGCAAGCTTTGCCATGTCAGGCTCAAAGCCCTCGTAGGTCAGGTAGTTGTAAGCCGCAATGACCTCACAGCCTACCCCTGCGAACCTGGATTCGCCAAGCATCAGATCGCACACAGGGGGATTTTCCTGCCCGTATTTCACAAAGCCCTCTATCTTTATGCCCTTGTTGTGAGCATAATTTTCCGCAGCCCTGCCGCTGTCAGTTTCCTTATAAGTGTCCTCAAAAAGCCGCCACTTCATATCGTCCTCCGAGCTGTCGCCCTGAATATCGCTCTCATCACCGACCTGCGAGCTTTCGTCAACTTCCATGCTGTCACTATCCACTGCAGAGCTTTCCGCAGTAGTGGTAAAAGCCGAATCATTGAGCCTTTCACTGTCCGCCTTGTTTCCGCATGAACTGAGCATTATCCCGAGAAACAGAATGACCGCAAGAATTTTCATCACAGCTCACCCTTGCTCTTAAAATAGTTGAGCATAAGATCCACCATTCTGCCATAGGACTGCTTGCCGTCCTCAACGCCATTGAGCTTCAGAGATTTTTCCATAGCCTTGTCAGATATCTCCCCCACTGCCTCGCTGTCGAAAACAGTGTCCTTAGCCTCGTCAACGCTCCGCCAGTAGTCCCAGTTTGCTTCCATATCAGCCCACACCTCGTCGCAGATAGAGCTGTCAAATTCTATCTTCTTATCGTCAGAAGCGTAGTCAAAAATCTTGTTTCTAACCTCGCCAAGCGCCGCCAGATAGCCCGAATAGCGGTAATCCGCATTATCCGATCTGTCGCACGCCATAAAGGCTATAAAGTTCGCCTCGTCCTCCTGAATGTAGCCTTTCGTATGAGCAAGCTCATGACAAATGGTGTCAGGAAGCTTCGCCTTATACATATCCTGATTGTAGTTAGCCTCCATGGAGAACGGGAAATAGATGCCCATAAGGTCCATTTGGCTCATAAAGAACGAGCATTTTATAGCTTTCGGAGTGACATAAAATCCCCCGAGGTTTTTAAATTCGCTTCCAAGCCCACGCATAGCCTCCTGAGCCGTCTTGTCAAGGTCAGCGGTCAGCACGAATTTTCCCTCGCTGTCACGCTCCACCTCTTTGCTAAGCGCATTTATCTCCGTAACAAGCTTATTGCCAAGTGCTTCAAGCTCCGCCTTAGTGTGCTGTTCAGTGGGTATGCCGTTAAGTTCCGCAAAGCTTGAACAATGATAAATAACAAAGCAGTTAAAGGTCTGCACCGTCACCACAAAAGTGACTATCCACATATAAACAAGCCCGAAAATTTTCGCAGTTTTCTTTCTCTTGCCTTTTCTGACTATCACAAGCACCAGCATAGCCACCAGCGAAAGCGGAATACCGAAAACCGCCACTGCAATAAGCAGTTCGCCAAAAGAGAACGGCAACAGCGAAGTGAGCCTGCCATATGTATTTTCCCACAAAGGGAAAACGTGAGCCGTATACCAGTCGCAGAACGCCGTACTTTTCCAGGCGGCCACGTTCAGCACCACGCTGACTGCCACAAGGCAAACGCAGGCAATGACCTGCCAAGATAGATGTTTTTTCTTGCCGTTCTCAGGCATTTCCACACTTTCCGCACTCTTTTTCACCGCTGTATCTGTCACTGCCGCTCACCTCGGTTCGTATATTTTCACTTGCTATCAAAACACATTTGCTTGCCCGCCGAAGTAACAAGCCAACGGTAACAACATGGTTAGAATAACCATAAAAACTATCCTATCACATCTGTAGGGGACGACGCCCTCGGCGTCCCGTTATTTCTCGTCCGTTGAATTAACGGAGAATATCACAACAATGTCGCCCGAATAATTCGACATCAAGAATATGACAATCACGGCATTACCCCTCCGAACGGGCTGTCGCATTTCTGAATATCACGCCACTCTGCACACACGGGCGAACGCTGTTCGCCCCTACAATGTTTCAGGATAGTTTGCTCCGCCGCAAAATCGCTACGCTCTTTGCGGGGTTACATTTGCTAAGGGAGAGGGTAGGCGGTGCAGATTTTTCACTCCGATATTACTTTGTGATAAGGCACAACTTTTGCGTGCTTTTTTTCATTAAATCTGCACCTAGTCGGCTTACGCCGAATGAGGCTCTGCCTCATACTCCGCTTAGGGCTTTGCCCTAAGAACCCACAAGCCCTCTAACGCCGGGCTTGAGCCTGCGTTTTAGTGCTCGCTACGCTCGGTTCTGAATGATCGGCTCGGTCCAGCTATGCCAATTCCTCATTCCTCATTCCTTATTTAACCCCCTGCTCCTCACTTAAACGGCTTAGAACAATCCGTAGATATTGCCCTCATTATCGCAATCGATATTATAAGCCGCAGGCTTCTTGGGCAGACCGGGCATTGTCATAATATCGCCCGTATAAGCTACCACAAATCCTGCACCGGCTGAAAGCCTTACATCTCTTACTGTTATCTCATAATTCTCAGGCTTGCCAAGCTTTGTCGGGTCGTCAGACAGTGAATACTGCGTCTTAGCCACGCAAACAGGGATATCCCCGAATCCAAGGTCAGTGATCTCCTTTATAGCCTTTTCAGCCTGCTTTGTATAGATCACGCCGTTTGCACGGTATATCTCTTTCGCAAGTATATCAAGCTTATCCTTGATAGGGAGCTTCTCGTCATAAAGTGGCTTGAACTCAGACGGCTTTGTTTCGATAGTCTTGCAAACCTTTTCCGCAAGGTCGATACCGCCCTCAGAGCCTTTAGCAAATATCTCAGCCAGTGAGAACTCAACACCCATTTCACCGCAAACTCTCTCGATAACAGCCAGCTCAGCCTCAGTATCAGTATGGAATCTATTTATAGCCACCACTACAGGCACACCGAACTTGTGCATATTCTCGATATGAGTTTTCAGGTTTACGATACCCTTTTCGAGAGCCTCAACATTTTCGTTAGTAAGCTCAGTTTTCGGAACACCACCATTGTATTTCAATGCCCTTACAGTAGCCACCAGAACTACGCAACTTGGTTTAAGGCCAGCGTATCTGCACTTGATATCAAAGAATTTCTCAGCGCCAAGGTCAGAGCCGAAGCCGGCCTCAGTGATAGCGTAGTCAGCAAGCTTCAAAGCAAGCTTTGTGGCTCTTACTGAGTTACAGCCGTGAGCAATGTTAGCGAATGGACCGCCATGGATAAGAGCAGGATTGTTCTCAAGCGTCTGAACAAGGTTAGGTTTCAGAGCGTCTTTCAGCAAAGCAGTCATAGCACCGCAACCGCCTATATCCTTAGCATAAACAGGCTTTCCGTCAGTTGTGTAAGCAACGAGTATCTTCTCAATTCTAGCCTTAAGGTCAGCCAGATCGGAAGCTAGGCAAAGAATAGCCATTATCTCAGAAGCGACAGTTATCTGGAAAGAATCCTCTCTAGGAATACCATTCACCTTTGAGCCAAGACCGATAACAATATCTCTCAGCGCTCTGTCATTCATGTCAAGGCAGCGCTTGAAAAGTATCCTTCTCTGGTCAATGTGAAGCTCATTTCCCTGCTGCATATGGTTGTCGATAAGGGCGCAGAGCAGGTTGTTAGCCGCAGTTATAGCGTGCATATCTCCTGTGAAGTGCAAATTGATGTCTTCCATAGGAACGACCTGAGCGTATCCGCCGCCAGCCGCACCGCCCTTGATACCAAAGACAGGACCAAGCGAAGGCTCTCTCAGAGCGAGCATAGCTTTCTTGCCTATCTTGTTCATAGACTCAGCCAATCCAACGGAAATAGTGGTCTTGCCCTCTCCTGCAGGCGTAGGGTTTATAGCGGTAACAAGAATAAGCTTACCATCTGGATCATTTTTAGTTTTAGCATAAAGCGACTCAGAAAGCTTAGCCTTGTAGTGACCATAAGGCTCATATTCATCTTCTGAGATGCCGAGCTTAGCAGCGACCTCCCCAATTTTGAGCATTTTCGCCTGCTTTGCGATTTCGATATCTGACAGCATTTAGATCAAGTCCTTTCGGAAAAATTTTTAGTATATCGGTAAAGACCCATATAAAATATCATACGTTATGTATTATATCACATATCCGTGATGATTTCAATATTTCATATGTAAACAAACTATATAAACCAACACATTTTCGAACATCGCCCCACAAAAATAGCCGCCCCGCATTCCGCAGGACGGCTCAAAATAACTATAAGAATTATTTCTGAATATCGTTATCGTTAAATGGATCTCCACATTCCGGGCAGAACTTAGGAGGATTTTTAGGATCTTCAGGCTCCCAGCCGCACTTGTCACACTTGTAAAGCGGCTCTGATGCAGGCTTTGGCTTTCCGCACTCAGCGCAGAACTTGCCCTTGTTCACTGCTCCGCATGAGCAGGTCCAGCCTACCGGCTGCTCAGGCTTTGGTGAACCGCAGTTTGCACAGAACTTTCCTGTGTTCTCTGTGCCGCATGAACACTTCCAGCTGTCTGCTGCCGGCTTTGGCTCAGGCTTAGGCTGTCCGCAGTTAGCACAGAATTTTCCTGTGTTTGTTGTTCCGCAAGCACAAGTCCAGCCGTTCTCAGGTGCAGCCTGTGTTGGTGCAGCCGCTGGTGCTGCCTGCTGTGGAGCTGCCTGTGCAGCCTGCTGATTCATCATGTTCTGCTGCATCTGCTGCTGATACATTGTTGCGTCCATTGGCTGACCCATCATGCCGCCTGCCATGCCCATTCCCATGAATCCTGCCATAACACCGTTTGCGTTGCTTGCCGCTGCCTCTCTTGCCTTGTTGATAGACATTCTGTCCATAGCATAGAGCATTGAAGGATCACTTCCAACAGTTTTTGCCTCCTGGAATTTTGCGATCCTCTGCTTTGACTCTTCGTCCACGTTCAGCTCAATAGCAAGGCTTGTTATCTTAACACCCTTTGTAGCCCACTTTTCTTCAAGCTCTGCATTCATTGCTTCAGCAAGCTCATCAGGATAAAGACCAAGCTGATCGTATGGTATTTTCTGAGCGGATATCCTTGTAAGAGCCTTCTGGAACTTAGGTGTCATGTCAGCCTTAAGCTGGCCGAGAACTGCCACGCCGTCAGGGCTGTCAACAGTAAGTACCTTATTTACGTTCTGAACAACGTTCTCATAGAAGTTCATAGGGTTTACGATCTGAAGTTCATACTGACCATGACCCTGTGCGTTAAGAGTGAGGTTCATCTCGCCATCTCTGAAAGGTATCTTGCCGAAACCGATCTTGTTTCCAGGCAGAGGTCTGAGGTTTATGTAGATAAGACGCATGGTGTTCATAGCCTGACCGCCTGCTGTAAATCTTCTGCCTATCTCCTTGATAGAAGCGCCAAGGTCGCCCCAGCCGCCGCCAAGAAGTGACGGAGATACAGTTGAATCATACTTATACTGACCTGCTGTTTCCTGTGTACCGATAACAAAATCGTGTACTCTGCCATTCTCGATAAGCAAAGCCGCCTGATTTACCGCAACGTCAAAGCGTGAACCGTTTGAGATAACGCCCTCTGTGCCGTTGTTCACAGTCTTTCCTCTCTTAACAAGAGTAGCCGGCTGGCAGAGTATCTTAGTTGACATATCCTCACATCTGAAGTACTCTACTACCTGATCGGCAAATGTTGAGCCGACTGCTGATGTAAACATCTTAATAAGTCCCATAGTTAAATTCCTTTCGTTGTCTGTATTATTTCACCCCAAGGGGTTTTAAACTTGTCTATCTCAGCATGGATATCCTGCTGACTTTCCATGTGCGCTCTACAGAGCTGTGTATCTCAGAACCGCAGTAAGGACACACTGAACCTGCGGTGTCCACAGGTGCTCCGCAGAACTGGCATATAAGGCTGGCGTTTTCGCCCTCTATCCCCATTGAAAGATAGTATGAATAATCCGCCTCATAAATGTGCTGTGCCTTTATCCCGTTGAGCTTGTATTCAAGAGATACCTGAAACTTTGCCGTTGCAGCGTCATGATCTCTATGATAAGACGCCACCTGCGACTTGTGGATATGTATATCGTCATAATGCTTTGGCGTAACCGTTGAGGAGTTGTCTTTTGCCATCGTGGCTGCTCTCTGCTTGAACGCTTCGGTACAGTATTCAAGCTGATTCTCGCTTGCTTCTCCGTTTATAACAAGAAAATATTTCATCACAGTGTTTTCCACTATGCTCCTTGCTATATTTTCATCATAGTCAGGAAAATCTCTCTTTATGTTGTTCACCACATTAGGATCAACATAAGTAAACTGCATGGCGTTGTTCTGTCTTTCCTCAGTTGCGTCATTTATGGTCCTTAGCAGGTCGTTGGCACGGCTCAGTTGTCTGCCAATGGTGTTCGATACCGCTTTTTTCACAGAATATATCACCGCTATACCACCGCCTATGGCGACCGCTATAACTATTATTTTTATTATAAGCGCCGTTGATATTTCAGGCATTTAGCTGATACCCCCTACTAGAATATTCCCATTATCTGAAGTATAGCTCCGATAATATATCCGCCCACGCCCCCAAGAAGCGAGTAAGCCACAAGCTTTCCCTTGCTTATAGGCAGGTTTCCGATAAATTTACCTGTCTGACCATTCATTGCAAAGAAATAAGGCTTATCCTGATAGGTTGTATACAAAAGCCATGTTGGAAGCATAGCATATTTAACATCCTTTATCTCGGTGTGCTTTTCATATGACTGAACGTTTACGCTGTTGTAGTTACAAGTATTTCTAAGTTCGTCACGAGTTGTGTTCTCGATACGTTCTTTAGCCCTAGGCAGGCACTTATCCTTATCCTCGTCATATCTTTCTGCAAGATATCCCGAAAGATAACCCGGGTTGAACGCTGTCATTTCCGAGTAATCAAAAGGCTCGATAGAGTCCATAGCGTCATCGTCAGTCTTTGAAGAAGCGTCCACAGGAACAGCTTTGAAATCGAGATTTCCGTTTCTGTAAACTGAATAATACTTTTTCTCAGTGTATCTGTAATTTCCCGAAGTCCAAGTTCTAGTGTTTATGCCCTCCGCAGTAATAGAGCCTTCGCAGTTTCCTGAATAGAGCCAAAACGGGATATAAACGCCCTGCATCTTGTCCACTACCCTATCGCAGTTGAAATCTTTCGGTGTAAGAGGCTTCTTGCTGAATTTTTGGAAAGCGTCCATTACCTGATTTTTCGGCACTTTAAAAGGTATAACATAGTCAGGGGAGAAATTGTCTATTATCTGCTCTCCCATTATTACCGCATTTCCGCAGTAAACGCAAACCGTTGCTGCAGTTGAGCGGTCGGTGATTATCTCCGCTCCGCAGTGTGAGCAGGTATATTTTACAAGGTCATTTCCTACAGTTCCGTCATTTGACATACTGTATTCGTCCTTATCGACCTCTTCATGCTTTTCAACATTATCCTTGTTCAGCTCTTCAGCCTTTTTAGCGTCACCGCCTGCTTCTTCAAGGTCTTTCAAAGTAAACTGTCCGTCGCAGTATTCACATGCCCAGCAGTTTTTGTCAGCGCTCCAGAAAAGCTCCGCTCCGCAGTTGGGGCATTTATAAGAAATATTAACAGCCATTTTCCGTACCCCCTATCAATCGTCTTTTATCTTAGTCTTATCAGTGGTGGTACGCAGATAGGTGTCGTTACGCCCATTGAGTTTAAGATTACTCTTTATGTATTTATCTGCCTTGGTAGCTTTCTGTTTTGTGCGGCTCATTGAAACAAGCACAAAGCCTGTTATAAGTCCTCCCGGTATAGCAAAGCACATATTTGTTCCCACGCTCACACTGCTGTCGGCATATGCCATGACAGGGGTGAAAAACAAATTGCAGGAAATAAGTGCAAAGCCTAATGTGCGGTATAGCTTTTTCAACATTTTTTCTCCTCCCAACTCCATATTTTACATAAAGCTAAAATATGTTCACATATATTTATGATAACAGAAAACGCTTTTCGTGTCAAGAAATATGTCATACAACGTTCAAAAAAAATTCTTTTTTGTCCATTTAAACATATTTTTATACCTTTCATTGGTGTTTTTAACGATTAACAGCCGTTCTGTCAGGAATCAGCGTTATTCAGCGGTTTTCTGCTCGTCAAGGTCAAGAGATATCAGAGGGTTTGCGTCATTGGCAACCTTAGGCAGAACACCGTCCCACTTATCGATGGTCTGATACTTTATAAGCTCGTTTGAAAGAGATTCAGAGATAGTCTTGTTGGCTTCTGCCTGAGCTTCAGCCTTGGTCTTTATGGAAGTTGCCTCAGCGTCTGCGGCAATAACCTTTTTCTTAGCCTCCGCCTCAGCTACAACTATAGCCTGTTCCTGCTCGGTCTTTGTTTTCAAAAGATTCTGCTCTGCTACCTGCTTTGCCTCTATGGCTTCATTAAATTCAGATGAGAAATCAAAATTCACAATGTTGAATTTCTCTATCTCGATACCGTATTCGTCCACCTTTGAAACGAGCTGTTCCTTTATTTCCTCGCCCACCTGCGCTCTGTCAGTGATAAGCTGTTCAGCCGTATATTTTGCACATACCGACTTCATACATTCCTGCACTGTTGGCATAAGGATAACGTTCTCGTAATCTGAGCCGATATTCTTGAAAATGCTTGCAGAAGAAGCCGACTTTATTCGGAAGTTCACCGCTATGGTAGAGTTCACAGTCTGCAAGTCCTTTGAAACTGCGTCAGCGTCAGCCTGATAAACTTGTATCTTGTTTGACACTGTTGTTACACGCTGTGCAAAAGGCACTTTCAGATGCAATCCTTCGTTGAGCGCAGTGTCTGATACCTTGCCGAAGGTCGTCACAACTCCCGTACAGCCTGCCGGAACTATGGACACGGAGGATACGACCACTATTATAGCCGCAACTGCCGCCGCACAAATGCCAACGATCTTTCCTGTTTTTCTTGTTGAAATGTCAATGACCTTTTCTTTGCTCATGATTTTTTCCTTTCATATAAAACAAAGTCTTTCGACTTGCCGTCTAACCAAAGGTTTTCTGTCCTTTGGTTTAATATGATTATATCATAAGCCTTAAAAATTAGCAAAGTCCGACAAAGTTCGGGGAAGTCAGCGGAAGTCAACAGTGAACAGATTTTTTGATTTAGCTCACTGTATCTCTTGCGATCTCACATATTCTCGTTCGTCCAAATCCGCTCGTTATTTATGGGCGAAAAAATTCGGCACAGGTCTATAGTCATATTTCAATATATGTAAAAGCTAATATGTTTATATCATTGTCTGCAAAAAGGCATAAAAAAATCGGACTCATTTTACTGCGTCCGAATTTTTTATCAATGTATTGATGAGAGAGCGAGCGACCCAAGGCCGCCCCTACAGATAGGTTTGTTAGCTCTTTTTCTTTGCACTGGATTTTACCGCTGTGAAACTCCACACAAGTCCAGCCGCGATCCAGAAGTATGGTGATGATGTAACAGAACTTATGTTGAAAAACGCCTGTATCAGATAGCAAAGAACTGCCGCCGATACTGCACAGCTCGTCCAGCCGTTTTTGCCTTTCATAAAGCCTGCTACGAGCTTGCACATTTTTACTATAGTCATAATGAGGAATACTATTGTAAGTGCGAAAATGATGAGTCCTCTTGACTGCAAAAGGTCGATATACTCATTATAAGAGCGGTCTATTATAGCACCCGACTCGAATATCGTTCCCCAATTGTCTGGACCGGTTCCCCAGATAAGGTTTTGCTCGGCAGTATACATTCCGTCGTCCCACAGATAAGGATATATCCACTGTTCGGTATCATCGCCTCTGCCGGTGCCTGTGATAGAAAGTCTGTCGAAGCTGTCATGGAAGATTATTTTCTCGTCCATAAGTCTGAACTCGTTTGAGGCGAAAAGTCCGGCAAAGATCCCTCCTGCGACTATAAAAGCCACAAGGCAGGCTATAAAAGGCTTCTTATCCTTTGCAAAGCCCGACTTTACAGCGGCAATAATAAGAGATATAACATAAACCGCACCAAGTCCCAAGATAGCAGGGACAACGCAGGCGAGGATATCAGCCGCTGTCATAAGGGCAAGGGAGATAGCATAGAATATCTTTCTTGCCTTTTTATCATCATAGAGCATACCATTAAGTGCAAAGGCAGATATCACTGTAAGCACTGCCGCCAATGCAAAAGGCGTACACAAAAAGCCTGTTGCGATATATTCCTTTGTATAGGTCATACCGCCTGATGAGAAGCCCGAGAATATCTCTTTGAAATAGTTTGGAACTATTTTTGCAGTGGCAGGTATAGCCTGCAAAATTCCCACGATAGCTTCAAATGCGCCTATTCCTACGATAAAGTCTGAAAGCTTTATCCTGCGGTCGTCAGCCGTAACTGTCATTCCTGCGGCAAAAAGTCCCCAATAGCCAAGTATGGTGAGCATACCCTCGGAGCGGTCGAGATAGCCGTAGAAAGATGTGAAGATATCCGCTGAAAGCAAGCAAGATATCACCGACAGAAGCACCACCGCAAGTGGTACGATAAGGCTCTTGTTGTCTCTAAGCTCCACCTGCTTTTTCATGTTGGCAATAAGGAAAATGATAAATCCCACAAAGCCGACCGCAAGCACAGCGGCAGATATAAAGAATATAAATTTTTCGTTTAAATAAAGAGTACGGTTGACGCTTTCGTCCATACCGTATTTGATGTTCTGCGTGAAATAATACGGAATAGTTATAACGCACAGAACAAGCACAGCGATAATGCTGTAAACTCCGCACAGCTTTTGTGCAGATTCGGCAGACATATTCAGAATAAAATCCGACTTTTCCGAACTGCCGAAAAGGTGCTTTTTACCTTGATTGGTAGTGACCTCTTTTTTCTCTTTTGCTTTTGACATAAAAAATCCCCCAAAAAGCATAGATAATTTATTATTTTATGATTGAAAATTAAAAATACATCGCCGCAGGCGATACCTTAATTCCTCACTCCTCATTCCTCACTTAAAGCGAAGCGGTGCGGGGAAATAAAAAAGCAGGCAAACCCTAAAGTCTGCCCGCTGTTTACACAATTTACTTTGCGTATTCGATAGCTCTGCTCTCACGGATAAGATTGACCTTGATCTGTCCCGGATAATCCATTTCAGTTTCGATCCTCTTAGCGATCTCACGAGCAACGAGCACCATTTTTTCATCGTTGATCTTCTCAGGCTGTACCATGATACGAACCTCACGACCTGCCTGTATAGCAAAGGATTTCTCAACGCCCTCGTAGGACGTGCAGATCTCCTCAAGCTTCTGGAGCCTCTTGATATAGTTCTCATAGTTCTCGCTTCTTGCTCCCGGTCTAGCGGCGCTTATTGCGTCTGCCGCCTGAACAAGTGCCGCAACAACAGTTCTTGTTTCAACGTCGCCATGGTGAGCCTCGATAGCATGAATAACTTCAGGACTTTCCTTGTACTTCTTACATACGTCAACACCTATCTGAACGTGCGAGCCTTCTATCTCATAGCTGAGAGCCTTTCCTATATCGTGGAGCAGTCCTGCTCTTCTTGCCAGATTTGCGTCAACGCCAAGCTCTGACGCCATCATTCCTGCAAGGTGAGCGACTTCAATAGAGTGGTTAAGCACGTTCTGTCTATAGCTCGTTCTATAGCGCAGACGTCCAAGAAGCTTAACAAGCTCGTGGTTCACGCCGTGAACATTGGTTTCGAGAATAGCTCTCTCGCCCTCCTGCTTGATCTTCAGCTCGACTTCACGCTTAGCCTTTTCTACCATTTCCTCAATGCGTGTAGGGTGTATACGTCCGTCCTGGATAAGCTTTTCAAGTGCGATCCTTGCGACCTCTCTTCTCACCTGATCAAAGCACGAGATGGTGATAGCCTCAGGGGTATCGTCAATGATAAGATCAACGCCTGTGAGAGTTTCGATAGTTCTGATATTTCTTCCCTCACGTCCGATTATCCTGCCCTTCATCTCATCATTAGGCAATGCAACGACTGACACTGCCGATTCAGACACCTGATCGGCAGCACACCTTGAGATAGCAAGCGAAATATACTGTCTGGCCTTAGCCTCACAGTCATCCTTAACCTGATTTTCAAAGTTTGTGACCCTCACAGCCTTTTCATGCACCAGATCCTCGTCCAGCTTTGAAAGCAGATAATCCTTAGCCTGATCAACAGTGAACTGAGATATCTTTTCAAGCATATCCAACTGTGACTTCTTGATCCTGTCAGCCTCAGCTACCTTTTCGTCAGCATTTTTCAGCTTGTTCTGGAGAGTTTCTTCCTTTTTCTCCAAATTATCGAGCTTTCTGTCGATAGACTCCTCTTTCTGCTGAACACGTCTTTCCTGTCTGGAAACTTCGATCCTTCTCTCTTTAAGCTCTTTTTCCGTTTCCTGGCGTGACTTGTGGATCTCGTCTTTCGCCTCGATCAATGCCTCTTTTTTCAGAGTTTCAGCGTTTTTCTTTGCGTCGTCAACGATACGCTCCGCTTCCTTTTCCGCAGAGCCTACAGCAGCTTCGGCTGTCTTTTTGCGATAGCTTATACCCTGTTTGAAGCAGATAAATCCGCTCACACCGGCACCAAGAACAAGAGCAACTACACATAGTAGAATAGCAATACCTGGTTCCATGTATAGCTTTCCTCCTTCTTAGAAAGTATGGATATCCATATTTTGTGCGTAAAAAACGCATGAAAAAAAGATATCCACCTGATATTAAATTGTAAAGATACAAAATTGCAAAATTTATTTTATAAAAAACATCAGAATAATACAAAAAACTATACTTCATCTTTCAGTTATATAAAAATTATAATGCATAATATTATTGTATAATAAAACTTCTCTGTTGTCAAGAATTTTTTTAGTTAAATCCACAAAATTATATATTTTCTAACAAACCCCTTGACAAGCGGGTGAAGAGGTGTTAAAATGTTAGTTGAAGCAAAAGATAAAGTCTTTTGCAGTTATACTTGAAAGCTTTGACGGGGAAGCCCCTCGGCGAAAGGTCTTTTCAGAGAGCGCCGCACGTTTTTATACGGGCTGTGAGCGGTGCAGGACTATGCAGAGTGAGGATACCGCCCCTGAGTGCGTTTAATACACGCCGCAGGCTCAGCGTTAAAGGAGCGGCTAATGAGTTGTGCAGGAAACTGCGCATAAAGTTGGGTGGAACCACGATATCATCGTCCCATAGGATATTTGTATCCTATGGGACTTTTTTGTCATGTAAGAGGGTGATGATACTATGAAAGACAGGAAAGCCATGAAAACAAGGCGTATCCTTGCGATCATTTGCTATACCATTGGGTTTTGCGCTTATGGTGCAGCGGGATATGTTTGCTGGTTGTCATGGAACGGGACTATATCCGACAAGCAAGGGTTTCTCACCTTTCTGCCCATATGGATAGTATCATACTGGTTCAACACATTTTTCTCTCAGCTTGTTTGCAGGGTGAAAAAAGACGGCTCCAGGCAATGGGCTATCAAAAAAAGGGCAAGGCACGTTTTGAGCGACATTTCAACGGTGCTGAGCGTAGTGCTTCTTTGCTTCTGGATATATGTGTATGTTTCGCAGTATACTGAACTGCTGAACTTCAAATAATATGCCTGTAGGGGCGACCTCAGTTTGCCCACAAAAAACGTGTGATATGTGACGCATTACAGAAAGAAACAACGTGTTTATGCACGTTATAATAAAGAATTACAATATTATATAAATCGGAGGAATCAAAAATGATCAAGCTGAAATTAAAAGACGGCTCTGTCCGTGAGATCGAAAAGGCAATGCCTGCAAGCGAGATAATCAAGGATATCGGCATGGGACTTTACAAGGCTGCCTGCTGTGTAAAGCTGGACGGTGAAGTTTTCGACATGAGAACTGTCGTTGACCATGACTGCCATTTTGAGGTCATGACTTTTGACTCAAAGGCTGGTAAGGAAACTTTCTGGCACACGGCTTCTCACCTTATGGCGCAGGCTGTAAAAAATCTTTATCCTGAGGCAAAGCTTGCAAGAGGCCCTGCTACAGACACAGGCTTCTACTATGATTTTGAGGTGGAAAAACCTTTTACGCCTGCTGACCTTGAAAAGATACAGGCTGAAATGAAGAAGCTTGCAAAAGAGGGCTATGCTTTGGAGCGTTTTGAGCTTTCTGCTGACGAGGCTATAAAGCTCATGGAGGAAAGACACGAAGATTACAAGGTAGAGCTTATCCACAAGCATGACGATAAGGGCGAAAAGCTTTCATTCTACAAGCAGGGTGATTTCGTTGACCTTTGCGCAGGTCCGCACATAATGAGCGTTGCACCTATCAAGGCTGTTAAGCTTCTTTCATGCACAGGTGCATACTGGGGCAAGGCAGAGGACGGCAAGCAGCTTTCAAGAATTTACGGAACTGCATTCCCTAAGGCTTCAATGCTCGATGAGTTCCTTAAACAGCAGGAGGAAGCTAAGCTTCGTGACCACAACAAGATAGGCAGAGAGCTTGAATATTTCACAACTGTTGATTGTATCGGTCAGGGACTTCCTGTTATGCTTCCAAAGGGCGCAAGAGTTATCCAGCTTCTTCAGCGTTGGGTAGAAGATGTTGAGCAGGCAAAGGGCTGTCTGCTTACAAAGACTCCGCTTTTCGCAAAGAGAGATCTTTATAAGATATCAGGTCACTGGGATCATTATCTTGACGGAATGTTCATTCTTGGCGACCCATATGACGAGGAAAAAGAGTGCTTCGCACTTCGTCCGATGACTTGTCCGTTCCAGTATCAGGTATTTCTTAACAGACAGCGTTCATACAGAGAGCTTCCAATGAGATTGACAGAGACTTCTACGCTGTTCAGAAACGAGGACAGCGGCGAGATGCACGGTCTTATCAGAGTAAGACAGTTCACTATCTCTGAGGGTCACTACATTCTCAGACCTGACCAGCTTGAAGAGGAATTCAAGGGCTGTCTTGAACTTGCCAAATACTTCCTTGACACTGTTGGACTTCTTGACGACTGCACATTCAGATTCTCACAGTGGGATCCTGCTAACCCTAAGAACAAGTACGAGGGTACGGCTGAGCAGTGGGAGCACGCACAGGCTGCAATGAAGACTATTCTTGACGACCTTGGCGTTGATTACGATATCGGTATCGACGAGGCTGCGTTCTATGGTCCAAAGCTTGACATTCAGTACAAGAACGTTTACGGCAAGGAAGACACGCTTGTTACTATCCAGATAGATATGCTTTTGGCTGAAAGATTTGGTATGTACTATGTTGACAAGGACGGTCAGAAGAAGCTTCCTTACATTATTCACAGAACTTCACTTGGCTGCTTTGAAAGAACACTTGCTTATATGCTTGAGCATTTCAACGGCGTTCTTCCTCTGTGGCTTGCTCCTGAGCAGGTAAGACTTCTTCCTATCAAGGAGAGCCATGCTGAATACGCTCAGAAGATAGCTGACAGAATGACTGCTATGGGCATGAGAGTAACTGTTGACAACAGAGATGAGAACATTGGTACTAAGATCAAGGCTGCAAGACTTGAGAGGATACCTTATATGCTCATCATTGGCGACAACGAGGTAAACAGCAACACTGTTACAGTTCGTTCAAGAAAAGAGGGCGAGCTTCCTGCAATGCCTGTTGACGAGCTTATTGCTAAGCTTGATGAGGAGATAAAGACTAAGGCGAAGTAATTGGTAGCAAAACATCGAAAGGTGCGTAAAAACGACGTTTGTGGCAACAGACGGGACGTCGAGGGCGCCGTCCCCTACAAATTAATGTATGGGCGAAAACTGTTGTGAGCCTTGCCAAACAACAATTTTCGTTCGCCCGTTGGCTTTTGCTGTCAATGTGTTTTATACAGACGTTTTATGCGATACCGCACAGGGGGAGTTTCTCTTGTGCGGCATTGCCGTTTATAAAAATATGGGGCGGACAGGATAAAATCCGCTTCGGGAAAGAGGTAATAGATGAAATCAGATATGATCTGGACGCTTGTGGCATTTGCATTCTATTTGGCAGGAATGCTTCTCATAGGTGCTGCATATATGAAGAAAACAAAAAGCTCCGAGGACTTTTTCCTTGGTGGCAGAGGACTTAACGGCTGGGTAGCGGCACTTTCTGCTCAGGCTTCTGATATGTCGGGCTGGATGCTCATGGGTCTGCCTGGCGCTGTTTACGCATTCGGAACAGGTCAGATATGGATAGCTGTAGGTCTGCTTATCGGCACTATACTTAACTGGGCGATAGTTTCGGGCAGACTGAGAAGATACACTATCAGGGCGAACAACTCAATGACGCTTCCTAAGTATCTTGAAAACAGATTTGAGGACAAGCACAAGATAATGCTTTTGGTATCGTCGGTGGCAATCGTCATATTCTTCCTTGTTTACACAGCGTCTGCTCTTTCGGCAGGCGGAAAGCTTTTCAACTCTATATTCGGTATCGACTACAAGATATGCCTTACTATCGGTGCGGTAGTAATTTTGGGATACACTTTCATGGGTGGATTTATGGCAGTATGTGTAACGGACTTTGTTCAGGGTCTGCTCATGCTGGCAGGAGTTGTAACTATACCTATCATTGCGTTTTTCCTTGTTGGAGCAGGAAACGTTATGGACAACATCACCGCAAGCGGTGTTGAGGCACATCATTATCTTAACATATTCAATGATGAAAAGGGTCAGACCCTTTCAGCCATCGACATAATCTCTCAGCTCGGCTGGGCGCTTGGTTATTTCGGTATGCCGCACATTCTGGTAAGATTTATGGCGATAAGCTCTGAAAAAGAGGTAAAAAAGTCAAGAGTTATAGGCTGTGTATGGTGTGCCATATCACTTTGCTTCGCTTGCTTCATAGCTATCGTGGGCAGGGCTTATCTTGTGCCTGCACTTGCAAACAACAAGTCTGAGAATGTTTTCATCGAAATGATACAGAAGGTATTCAACTCCGATATTGGTCTGCCATTCGTCGGCGGAATTTTCCTTTGCGGAATACTGGCTGCCATAATGTCAACGGCTGATTCGCAGCTGCTTGTAACTGCCTCATCGGTATCGGAGGATATTTACCACTCATGTATCGCACCTAAGGCGGAGAGCAAGAAGGTACTGCTTGTGAGCAGGATAACAGTTCTTGCTGTAGCGGTAGTGGCATACATAATAGCACTTGACCCTAACAGCAGTATAATGGGTCTTGTTTCAAACGCATGGGCAGGTCTTGGAGCTTCGTTTGGTCCGATAATACTTATGTCCCTTTATTGGAGGAGAACAAACCTCGCAGGTGCGGCGGCAGGCGTTGCCAGCGGTGCGCTGTCGGTAATAATATGGGATTACATACCTCTTGCAGGCGGACAGACTTTAGGTGATAAGACGGGGCTTTACTCATTGGTAGTAGGTTTTGCGGTAAGTCTTATACTTATCATTATTGTGAGCCTTTGCACAAAGAAGCCGTCCGAGGAAATGCTGAAGGCATTTGATGATGTTAAAAATGGTATAAATTGCGGCTGTGATGAAAAAGCATAACAAAGTAAAAGGTCCATGGATACGCCCACGGACCTTTTGTTTTTTATCTTTTAGCTATCATACTTTTCCTTATTTTCGCATCTGAAATCCGTAAACACCGCTTTATTGCCTTTATCCTCATATTTCTGAGCATAAAGACCAATAACAACTCCCGTGAAATTACCTGCAAGCTCAGTAGACAAAAATTTCGTTTGAGCTCCGCCCAAGTCTATATCTGCCGAATGCGTTTTCGCCGAGAAATTGTATGTAAAGTTGGAGGCATTACAGCAAAGCATAGCCGAGCTTTCTCCCTGCGGCAATGCTATGACATGATCCTCATGGCGAATATCGCCTATGCAAAGTCTGCGGAACAGCTCGACACCTTTATCCGTGCGTCTTAATGCTATCTCATAATGCTGATCGGGGGTCATGTAGAACACCAATCCTGCTTCGCCCTCGGTTATCTCGACTTTGCACTCCACTGATAAATTCATTTCTTTCTGTCTTATGCAGACAAAAGCAGGCGAGCCGTCTGCCTCAAAGATCGTATGCTCATTCGGAGTAAGCTCAAAACGGTGATCATCAAGATAATAAAGCCCCATGTCAGGGTTTTGCATAAAGCACCACTCACGTCCGACTTTGGTATTCTCAAAAGTGTATTCCTTCCAAAACTCCTGCCTGATATCCCTGAGTTTGTCAGTTTCGACTTCCTTTCGAGTTGTGCCGTTATCACCCATTGTGAACCAGCCGTTCTTGTCGAACGTCACCGGTACGAGATAGACTTCTCTGCCTGTAATGTGGTGCATCACCCACATATTTATCATTCTGAAAGCAAGATGAACACACCAGAAGCTGCCGTTTTCGTCCTCCACAAGATCACCGTGACCGCACCCTTGTATCTCGTATCCACCGAGATTTCTGTTTGTGAGGACTGGGTTGTGAGGATAATTCTCAAAAGGACCGTAAGGGGTCTTGCCCTTGGCGTAGACTATCATATGACCGTATTCCGTACCGCCCTCAGCCGCCATAAGGTAGTATTCGCCCTTTATTTTGTAGAGGTGCGGGCTTTCAAGGAAACGTCCGCCTGCACCTGTCCATATGGTCTTGCTTGGCGTGAGCTTTTTGCCTGTTTCGATATCTATTTCGCACTGTGTAACGCCATGGTTGCCCTCATCGTCTTCACCATTGGACATAAAGTAGGCTTTGCCGTTCTCAAAATACAGTGACGGGTCGATACCGCCCTGCTGAACATAAACAGGCTCAGACCATTCACCGTGGATATCGTCAGTATAGACATAGAAGTTTCCGCCATTTGTGACGTTAGTCGTTACCATGTAAAATCTGCCGTTATTGTATCTGATAGTTGGGGCATAGATGCCGCCCCAAGAGCCTGCGCCTTCCAATGGGAGCTGACTTTTTCTTGTGAGAACATGACCTATCTGCTTCCAGTTCACAAGGTCGTCGCTTTCATATAGAGGAACGCCCGGAAAAAACTGAAAAGAGCTGCAAACAAGATAATATTTGCCCTCAGCCTTACAGATGCTAGGGTCAGGATAAAAGCCTGATATGACCGGATTTATGTACTTCATATTGTGACCTCCGTTTATATTTTACAGATATTATAATCTATTTCAGATGGCTTTTCAATATCTTCTCGTGCAGGATCGGTGAATTTTTGTGCAAATGAAAAACAAATTTCAGTTTACGATCTTTGCGTTGGGGTAAAGCGATCAATTGATACGGATATCTAAGTGGGATAGTAGCTTTGACGGGCGAACGATGTTCGCCCCTACAGTTTTTTTGTGGGGATATATGTTAAGTTAAACGTTTTTGATAGCGTGTTCGGTATAAAAGTTACAAATTGTAATTTTTGCTCCGACATTTGTTCGTATGGCATATAACAGTCTATATTTTGGGGATATATTTGAATATAGAACTTGTGTTCCTTGTGAAAACAAACAAATATTTTAGTCATTTCGGCAAAAAGCGATAAAATCTGTTGCCAAATTGTAACCTTTATGATATTATGAAGTTGATATACGAAAACGTATAAGATAATTCTGTCAGTTAGGGGGCGTTTGGAATGGAAAAGGGGCTGAAAAAAGTTTTTTCGGCTATGGGCGCAGTATTTTGTGCTGTTATGATGATAATGCTTTGTCAGGTGACAAATGCGGTGAGCTACAGCGAACAGACCGTCACTGTGGACTATGATTATCAGGTCATAGACTCTTTTGAGGGCGTTGACGCTAAATACGTTCTTGGCTATTCCGACACCGGTTATTATTGCTGTGCAGGATATGTTTCACGTTTTTATGAAGAAAAGTTCGGCGTTACAGTATACAACATAAACATGGTGGACGACAAGCCTAGCGTGTACTGCTACGGCAAAAGGGCGGAGCTTCGTGAAGTGAAAACTCCGCAGGCCGGGGACATAATGCAGGACAAGGATTACTCTCATGTTGCCATTGTAAAGGACTGTCAGGGAACTACAGCCACGCTTATCGAGCAGAACTACAAATGGACTTGGAACGACACTGTTTACACTGTGAAAAACAGAAAGGTACTTACTAACAATCACTATTTCTACAGACTTTACATAAACGGCGTTGCGCAAAGTCTTGACATCGACACGACAAGACCTGTTATCGCAAACGCAGGCTGTGAGAACATCACGGGAAAAGGCTACACTGTTAAAGCGGATATTTCTGACAACAGGGCTGTGGCTTCGGTAAAGGTATCCACTTATTTTGAGGGCAACAAGGCAAAGACTATAAGCCGTGTTTACACATCGGCGGTGAACTCGCTTTCACACCCTGTAAAGGTGACTGACCTTGGGAGCAAGGACGGATATTATATTACAACCATAACGGCTACTGACGAGGCCGGGAACAGCTCTGAGCAAGTCATAAAGACTTATGTTGACACAACTGCGCCGACCATATCGGGGGCAAAGGTGGAGAACATCACAGCAAAGGGCTTTGATGTTTCTTGCAATGTGAGCGACAAGAGCGGAGTTTCAAAGGTGGTCTTCCCTGCTTACCCTACAAAAAATGGTGAAAGTGCAAAGAAATACGCAAGCGGAAAGCTTTCGGGTGGCAAGGCTTCGGCTTATGTTTCTGCTGAGGACTATTCAGTAAAAAGCGGTGAATTTACCGTTAAGATAACGGCTTATGACAAATACGGAAACAGCTCAGCAAAAACTATAAAGGCTAGCATAAAGCCTGCGGTTTCGGTAACATTGGATAAGGCTTCACTGACTCTTGACAAGGGCAAAAGCAGTGTTATTTCTGCAAAAATGGGTGGCGGAAGCGGTCTGACGGACTTTGTTTCCTGGAAGTCTTCTAACAGCAAAATTGCTTCTGTGTCAGACGGAAAGGTCACTGCAAAAGGGGTTGGCAGAGCAACTATCACGGCATACACAACAGGAGGGAAAAATGTTAAATGTACCGTCACTGTAAAGGGTAAAATCAGTGACAGCAGTATTTCGGCTATAAAGACGCAAAGCTACACAGGGAAGGCGGTTTCTCCTGTGCCTGCAGTGACATATGGTGGCAAAAAGCTTGTAAAGAACACTGACTACACTGTGAGCTACTCAAAGAACACAGCCATAGGTCAGGCGAGCGTAAAAATAACAGGCAAGGGCTTATACAAAGGCACAAAAACTGTGAACTTCAACATTCGTCCTGCCACAGTGACGGAGCTAAAAGTTTCTTCCACCGGTGAAAAGAGCGTTAAGCTTTCTTGGAAAAAGGTAACGGGTGCTGACAGCTACGCTATATACAGATATGACAACACAAGCAAGAAATGGCAGAGGATAAAAACTGTAAAGGCTGTGAGCTTCACTGACAGCGGACTTGCTCGTGCAAAGGGGTACAGCTACAAGGTAAAGGCTGTGAAAAAATCGGGCGGAAAAGAATACATTTCAGCTAGCTACTCAAAGGCTGTAGAGGCTGTCACAAAGCCTGCAAAGGCTTCATGCACGGCTAGATCAGCAGGCAGCGGCAGCATTGAGGTATCATGGAAAGTTGTTGGGGGCGCAAGCGGATATGAGATATACTCCTCTTCAAATGGCAGTGATTATGTGAAGTCGGCAAAGGTGGGTGGCTATCAAAAGAGTGCTATCGTATCAGGATTTGAGCCTTACTCACTTAGAATGGTAAAGATAAGGGCTTACAAAACTGTAAACGGAAAGACTTCTTACGGGGCTTTTTCGCAGGCTGTTATGGTTATTGTCAGGTAGGCTGGATACAGAAACATATGATATAAAATAAGCAAGCGATAGGTGATATGCGGGCGACCAAAGGTCGCCCCTACGATAGTTCAAGCATTGTAGGGGACGGCGCCCTCGACGTCCCGATTTCGGAACGTTACCATTTGTAAGATCGCAAAAAACTTGTGTAATTTCGCCATATAACGGTCGCCACTACGATACATGACTGGTACGCTACACAATTGAGGTAAACCAAACGAGCGAACAATGTTCGCCTCTACATTTTTTATTACTACACAAAAAAGGACAGCACTTTGGAAAAATGCTGTCCTTTTTCTATATTCATATAGGTCTATCTTTCCATTTTCCAGAACTCTACAGAGTATGGCTTAAGCTCGCTGCCGCCGCCAAAATCATGGATAGTGCCTGTGAGAAGCTCCTCTGCCTGACCGCAGCCTGCGTCAAAGTGAGCTGTGAAAGGCTGATCGTCAGCGTTTATAGCAACAAGGACACGCTCACCCTCGAACTCACGCTCGATTATACACTGCTTATTGGTAAGAACAGGTATTTTGATAGAGCCATAGCAGAGAGCCTTGCTGTTTTTGTGTGCCTCTGCCATTTTTGAGATAAGCTCTGTAAGGTCGTTCCACTCAGGCTTTTCAAAGCTTACACGGAGAGCAGGGTCGCCCTCGCTCTTGTTTGCCTTTGTTCCCCACTCTGAACCGTAATATACACATGGGATACCAGGCATACCAAAGAGCATTCCATAGATAAGTGGCAAATGACGCTCATTTGTGAGCTGGCTTGCTATTCTTGAAACGTCGTGGTTATCAACAAAGCACAGCAGGTGCATTCCTCTGTATCTGCACCAGTTCTCAGGTCCGAACTGATTTTTCAGAGAGTGGCATATCTCGAACATATTCATGCAATTGAAGCTTGAATAAAGTCCCTTATAGCACTCGTAGTTCGTGCAGGAATGGAGCATTTCAGGATTTACCCACTGAGCGTAATCACCATGTAGAAGCTCGCCGATAAGGACGAAATCCTGCTTGAGCCAATCGCAATGCTGTCTAAGGCGCTTCAAGAAGTTCTTATCAAGGCAATATGCAACGTCAAGGCGGAGTCCGTCTATATCAAACTCCTTGACCCAATTTGTTATGCATTCCAAGATATGATCCACTACCTGCGGATTGTTAAGGTTTAGCTTAACAAGGTCAAAGTGACCCTCCCAGCCCTCATACCAAAGTCCGTCATTATAGTTGCTGTTGCCACCGAAATTGATATGGAACCAATCTTTATATGGTGAGTTCTCACGGTTTTTCAGAACGTCCTGAAAAGCCCAGAAGCCTCTGCCGACGTGATTGAAAACACCGTCCAAAACTACCTTTATGCCGTTTTCGTGAAGCTCTTTGCAGACCTTTGCAAAGTCCTCATTTGTGCCAAGACGGCAATCTATCTTGCGGTAATCTCTGGTATTGTAGCCGTGAGTGTCGGAATCGAACACCGGTGAAAAATAGATAGCGTTGGCACCAAGCTTTTTGATATGAGGTATCCAATCTATTACCTTTAATATTCTGCTTTCCTCTTTGCCGTCATTCTCAAATGGCGCACCGCAGAATCCAAGAGGATAGATCTGATAAAATACACTTTCGTATGCCCACATAATATTATCTTCCTTTCTGATACTAATAGAAAATGTTGTTCGCAGGTAATATAGATCTGCCGAAAAAGGGCTGGCGAACGATGTTCGCCCCTACAGGGGTGGCATGACGTTTCTAGTCCTTAAATTTCTCAGCTTATTTATATTTTATGAGATATCTGCGAAACTATAGTTAAACTGTACAAAATACAACAAAAGGCAACACCGCACAAGGATTGTGCGTAAGATGCGCCGTCAGATTTTTCGTCAGATTGTGCTAAAGCGACGCAGGAATACTAACGTATTTCAAGGAGCTTTAGTGCGATATGACGGAAAATCTGCAAGCAGATTGCGTGCAAAGCCGACAGGCGTGCCTTGTGCGGTGTTGCCTTATTATTATATCAAACTTTGGCATATTTCTCAATACTCATTTTTCATTAATATAATCCACACTTTTGTGCATTTTGTACAACTATTGACAAATCAATCGTGAAATGATATTATATTTATAACAAATGTCAAGGGTTGATTTTTGGTAAAGGCAGGGATAAAAATATGAAGAAGATACTTGTGCTTTTCACAGGCGGAACTATCGGGAGCATTACTACTGACGGCATAATAGATGTTGAGCGAGAGGGAAAATACGCTGTTGTGGAGGCTTACAAGAGTGCATACGGCGATGATGTGGAATTTGAATGTCGACAGGTACTTAATATACTCAGCGAAAACATGGGGTTTTCGGGGTGGGAGAAAATGATACACGAGATAAACAGCATTGACACGGCTCTATACTCGGGAGTTATCCTCACCCACGGAAGCGACACGCTGGCTTACACTTCTGCTCTGCTTGGAATGTATTTCAGGCATTTTGATATACCCCTTTTTATTATCGCAAGCAACAAGCCCATTGGCGAGAAAGGTTCAAACGGGCTTTTCAACTTCACCTCGGCGGTAGGTCTTATAAAAGAGGGAAAATACAAGGGCGTTTTCACGCTGTACGAGAGGGTCATGCTTCCTACTAGGGTGATACCAGCAGACACCTGTCGGGACAGGTTTGGGGTATATGGTTATGACGGCTTCAATGATTTTTCGGTTTTCAGCGGAGTGAGCGAGAATATGCTGTCACGCCCTAGGGAACGGATCTTCCATAATGATGTCAAATTTGGGAAGCGTGTTCTTTTTATAGAGGGTTATCCTGCAATGGACTTTGGGTGCTTTGTGCCAAACGAGGACACGGCGGCGGTGCTTTACTCACCTTATCACAGTGCGACGGCTTGCACTGACGTTTCAGAAGGGAAAAGCTATGCACTGACGGAATTTATCAAGCGGTGCATAACAAAGAACATCATGGTGTATATTTGCGGTCTGAAAAGAAAAGTGCCTATATACTCCACTGTGGCGGAGATAATAAAGGCAGGCAGCATACCAATATACACCACCTCAGCGGTGGCGGCTTATATGAAGCTTCTGCTTGCTTACAATCAGGAGGAAATGCCTGTGAAAGAAGTCATGGGGAAAGACCTTTTCTTTGAGGAGGTAAAATTCTCATAAACATTGTTTCAGTTATTGACAAAATGCTGAGCTTGTGATAAAATCAAAGTATATTAAAATAGTATATTTAGAAAAAAATACAACGGAGGTAATAAAAATGGCAGACACAAAAATTTCAGACTCAGTTATTTATATTGGTGCAGACGATCATGACATTGACCTTTTTGAGAGCCAATATGTTGTGCCAAACGGCGTTTCGTACAACTCTTATGTTATCATTGACGAGAAGATAGCGGTAATGGACACTGCTGACCCTAGGGTAACGGACGTTTGGTTTGACAATCTTGAAAAGGCTTTGGGCGGCAGAAAGCCTGATTATCTTGTTGTTCAGCACATGGAGCCTGACCATGCAGGAAACATCAAAAAGCTTGCGGAGAAATATCCTGAAATGAAGATCGTGGGAAACGCAAAGACTTTCCCTATGATGAAGCAGTTTTTCACTATTGACGGACTTGACGATAGGTCTGTTGTGGTAAAAGAGGGGGACACGCTTTCTCTTGGAAACCACACACTTCAGTTCGTAATGGCGCCTATGGTACACTGGCCTGAGGTAATGGTGACATACGAGCAGAGCGAAAAGCTGTTGTTCTCTGCTGACGGATTTGGAAAGTTCGGCACACTTGATGTTGACGAGGACTGGGCTTGCGAGGCGAGAAGATACTATTTCAACATTGTGGGCAAATATGGTGCACAGGTACAGGCGCTTCTTAAAAAGGCATCGTCGCTTGACATAAAGATGATACTTCCTTTACATGGTCCTATACTCAAAGAAGATCTTGGTTACTATCTTGGACTTTACAACACATGGTCAAGCTATCAGCCTGAGAGCAAGGGCGTATTCGTAGCGTATGCGTCGATACACGGAAACACTGCAAAGGCGGCTGAAATGCTTGGTGAGATGCTGAAAGAAAAGGGTGCTGAGAAGGTAGTTATCAGCGATCTTTCAAGAAGCGACATGGCAGAAAATATCGAGGACGCTTTCAGATATGACAGGATCGTACTTATGGCAAGCAGTTATGACGGCGGTGTGTTCCCTGTTATGGAGGATTTCCTTATGCACCTTAAGTCAAAGAACTATCAGAACAGAAAGATAGGTCTTGTAGAGAACGGCTCATGGGCGCCTACTGCGGCAAGAGTTATGAAGGGCTATGTGGAAAACTTCAAGAATGTTACCATTGCTGAGCCTGTTGTGACTATACGCTCTACGCTTAATGAGGCTTCGGAAAAGGCTTTGGGCGAGTTGGCTGAGGTCATGGCTAAGGGTGAATAAATTTCGCTCAGTCAGATAAATCAGACACAAAAAAATGCGGGCGGCCAGAGGTCGCCCCTACAATAATGTTTTGCGGTTATCTTAAATCGCTAATTAATACAGATATGAAAAAGGCAGGACGTGCGAAACGTTCTGCCTTTTGCCTTTTGTGTTATATCACATTGCCGTCTGTGGTGATTATTCTTACTGCCACGGGGATATTTTTGCCGCTGTCGGTGACTGCTTTTCTTACTGCGTGTTCTATTCCGCCACAGCATGGAACTTCCATTCGGGCTACTGTTATGCTGCGGATATTGTTTCTTTTCACTATCTCGCCAAGCTTTTCGGAATAGTCTGTGGCATCAAGCTTCGGACAGCCTATGACAGTTATTTTGCCTGTCATGAAATCTGAATGGAAGCTTCCGCAGGCATAGGCTGTGCAATCCGCAGCGACAAGCAGGTCTGCACCGTCAAAGTATGGTGCGTTCACAGGTACAAGCTTTATTTGCACAGGCCACTGCATAAGCTGTGACGGAGTTTTTGCTGACGGGGTATCTACCGGGGCTGGCTTTTTGGCAAAGGTTTTCATCATTGAGCCCGGACAGCCATGGAAAACCGGTTTGCCAAGACGTTTTTTGTTTTCTTCCACTGCCTTTTCGTCATAGGCGGCAGCTTCTCGCTCAACAAAGGATATGGCGTTCGTTGGGCAGGCTGGAAGACAATCTCCAAGCCCATCGCAATAATCGTCACGCATAAGCTTTGCTTTGCCGTCCACCATGCCTATTGCGCCTTCGTGGCAGGCTTTAGCACAAGCACCACAGCCATTGCACTTTTCTTCGTCTATTTGTATTACTCGTCTTATCATATGGTTACCTCCGTATTTTTATCGATATCTTTCGTTTCGGCATAAAGCTCTTGACTTTATGCTATGATTATAATATAATCTTATCACAAAGTCTGTTGTAATTACAACAAAAGCATAAAATTATTTCGTAAAAATGAGGAAGATAAAATGGATAATAAATACATCAAGATAATAAAAGACACTCCCCTTTTCCGCGGCATGAGCGACGAGGAGATAGCTCAGTTTCTCAGACCTGACGGCAGTGGCATAAAAAGCTTTCGCAAGGAAAGCTATATTTTTCACGCAGGAGACAAGACCGCTTATTTTGGCATACTTCTGGAGGGCAAGGCGCTTATCGAACGTGACGAGCTTTGGGGTGGCAGGAGCATAATCGCTCCTTTAGAGGCAGGACAGCTTTTCGGAGAGGTCTATGCCTGCACAGGTGAACCGCTGGGGGTGAGCGTATGCGCAAAGGAGCAATGCACAGTGCTGTTTTTATCCACTGAGTCTATTATAAAGGAAAGCTCGACGCTGACGGCTAGGCTTCTAAAGATAACGGCTATGAAAAATCTCAGGCTCAACGAGAAGATACAAGTGATAACCCCCAGGACTATCAGAGAGCGTGTTATGGCTTATCTTTCTTCACTTGCAAAAAAAAGCGGATCGCACATTGTCACCACAAATTTCGACCGTCAACAGCTTGCAGATTTTCTCTGCGTTGACCGCAGTGCGCTGTCAACAGAGCTTGGAAAAATGCACCGCGAGGGGCTGATAGTTCTCAAGGGTCGGGAGTTTATACTGCCTGAAAACTGCTCTCGTGGAACGTGATTTGTTAATTTATATGTAAATAATAAGTCATTTAACCATATTCATTTTTTTGCTCTTTTTAAAGAAAAATTGCATATTTTATATTGACACAACCTGCTTTGTGTTGTATAATATATATAGTGCCGCCGTGACAGTTCATAATTACTTAAACGTTTATTGTGGGAATGTATTTATTTACAAAAGGTCACGGTATCGGGAAATTGATTGAAAGGATTGATTGCTTTGGCAAAGAAGAATGAAAGCATAAGCGACAAGATCGTTCGTTTGTATAAGGAGGGCTACTCTATTCCTGAGATAGCAAAAGAAATGGAGATGCCTAAGGATAATGTTCCGAGAATACTTGAAAAGCACTTCCCTGACTATGCAAGCTTTGAACAGCCTATAAGAGAGGGTGCTGATGAAAACGGCAACGGAAAAAAGAGCGTTTTCAATATGTCTGTAAGCGAGCTTTTCGGAAAGAAGAACAAAAAGCAGGAGAATGTTGAGCCTGCAAAGGTAACTGTAAATCTGGCTATGGACGATGACGGATTTGTTGATCACAGTGTTGCGGCTATCGCCTCAATGCTTCAGAAAGGCAGAAGCGTAAACGATATCGCAGGATTCTTTAATAAAGATCCTGAGGATATCAAGGCTGTTCAGGGCTGCATGGACGAGCATTTCAAAAGAATGAATACATACAAGGGTCCAAAGGTCGAGCCTGCGTCTGAGCCTAAGGAAGAGCCTGCTCAGAACATAACTGATCCGTTGGCGGCAAGCCTTGCAAGCGGCATTGCAAAGAGAAAGAGCAATATGTATGCAACAGGTATCGAAACACCTGCAAAGGCCGAACCTGCTTCCGCTCCTGTTCCTCCTGAGGACAATAGCGTTCACCTTGTTACTCCTGAGGCTCTCAAAGAGGCTGAGGAAAAAGCTAAGGCAGAGGAAAATGCAAAGGCTGAAGCTGCTGTGGCTGAGGAAGTTCCTACAATGGACGAGGTCGAGATGCCGTCAATCGAGCCTATAAGCCTTGATGACACAATGGTGGTTTCACCTGCCCCTGAGTCCACTATGCCGTCTATAGAAGACGAGATAGCTGAAAAGAAAGCTGCGGAAGCTGAAAATACAAATAATAATGAGGAGGGCGAGAATATGGGTATGAGTCCAATGGAAAAAATGCGTATGTTTGCGCAGGAGCAGATCGAGATGAACAACAAGAAGATCGACGAGCTTAAGGCAAGCATTGCTGAAACTGAGGCAAAGTCTTTGGATCTCGGTAAGCAGGCAAGCGATATCTACGAGGAGATCGTTAAGCTTCAGGAAAAGGCTAAGGCACTCAACGCCGAGAAGGAGCAGGTTGATATTCAGATCAGCCAGGTAAACGCTGAGATCGAAGGCATTAGAAAAGAAAACAACGAATTCAAGAGCTATATGTAATAGCGTCTTATTCAAATCATATAAGGCAGGAGGCTTCGGTTTCCTGCCTTTTTTATTTGCGAGGAATGAAGTGGAAAATAGCACAGATGATAAACGAAAGAAGCAGGACGTCGCATTTCTGCCAAGCAGAAATTGCGCCGCTCCCCTACAGGTGGTGGCAGGCTGATGTTTTTTTGATTAAAGTCAAACTTTTTTGCCTGAAAGTATTGAAAAATAACGGCAAATATGATACAATGCTTTTATAAACCTTGAAAGGATATTTTATATGAGCAATATACTTATTCTGGCATTCCTGTTCTTTGCAGGGTGTCTGATAGGCTGGGGGATAGAAGTTATTTTCAGACGATTTGAGCCTAGCAACAAAGCAAGAAAATGGATAAACCCTGGCTTTCTTATTGGTCCTTATCTGCCTTTATACGGCTTCGGGCTTTGCACCCTTTATCTGCTGGCGGGACTTGAAAAATTTATACACACTGACAACACGGCTTTGCAGAAGTTTATACTTTTTTTGCTTATGGCTATTGCAATGACAGTGATAGAGCTTATTGCAGGCGAGATATTCATTGTGAAAATGCACGTCAAGCTGTGGGACTACACTGGAAACAAATTCAACTATAAAGGCATAATATGTCCGTTGTATTCTCTCATATGGGCAGCACTGGGCGCGGTCTATTATTTCTTTATACACCCATACATTCTTGATGCACTCAACTGGCTTGCGAATAATTTGGCGTTCTCGTTCTTTATTGGATTTTTCTATGGTGTTTTTGCTATCGACCTATTCTATTCCCTGAAGCTGGCAGAGAAGATAAAAACGTTTGCGGAAGAGAACGATATGGTCATCAGATACGAGGAGTTCAAACGGCACATCAGGGAAAGTTCAGAGGAGAGAAAAGAGAAATACAGATTTATGCTTTCCATGGGCTCAGGTGCAAGGCTTGGCGAGCATTTGAAAAAGTATCGTGACAAACAGCGTGAGGAGCAACGTGGACACAGGCTCAATGACTTTATATCAAAAATAAAAAAGTCGGATACATGAAAATTAACAAAATAACCATTGACAAAACATCAGCATGGTGATATACTGATTTCATATGTAAAAAACGTTGACGAAGACAGTAGGCTTTATGCGAAAATCTCAGCGAGCCGCCGACAGTGAGAGGGCGGTATGATTAGCTTCAGGCTGAATATCACTTCCGAGTTGCAGGCTGAAAATCAGTATGATAAGTAAGCTTCGCCGCTTTTCCTGCGTTAAAGGGAACGCATATGTCAGTATGCTGAAAAGGTGGTTTGCGAATGGCTTTACGGCTTTCGTCCTGTTTCAGGGCGGAAGCCTTTTTTATTGCATTTTATCTTTATGCGTAACTGATCGTTTATTACAAAATCAGAAAGGATTGATCTTCGTGTACAAAAAGGTTGACACCAATCTGAACTTCGTTCAGAGAGAAAAAGAAGTGGAAAAGTTCTGGGACGATAACAATATCTTTGGAAAAAGTATTGACAGCCGTAAAAAGGGCGAGTCCTATGTTTTCTATGACGGACCTCCAACGGCTAACGGCAAGCCGCATATCGGTCACGTTCTCACTCGTGCTATCAAGGATATGATACCAAGATACCGTGCTATGAAAGGCTATCAGGTTCCTCGTAAGGCCGGCTGGGACACACATGGTCTGCCTGTTGAGCTTGAAGTAGAGAAAATGCTTGGTCTTGACGGCAAGGAGCAGATCGAGGAATATGGTCTTGAGCCGTTCATCAAGAAGTGTAAAGAGTCTGTATGGAAATACAAGGGTATGTGGGAGGACTTCTCAGGCACTGTTGGCTTCTGGGCTGACATGGAACACCCTTATGTTACCTATGACAACAACTTTATAGAGTCTGAATGGTGGGCTTTGAAGCAGATATATGAAAAGGGCTTGCTTTACAAGGGCTTCAAGATAGTTCCTTACTGTCCACGCTGCGGCACACCGCTTTCTTCTCACGAAGTTGCTCAGGGCTACAAGACAGTTAAAGAGCGTTCTGCTATCGTTCGTTTCAAGCTTGTTGGCAAGGACGAATACTTCCTTGCATGGACAACAACTCCTTGGACGCTTCCTTCAAACGTTGCCCTTTGCGTAAACCCTGATGAAACTTACTGCAAGGTAGAAGCCGCTGACGGCTACACTTATATTCTTGCCGAAGCGCTTCTTGACACTGTCCTCGGCAAGCTTGCAACTGAGGACAAGCCTGCATACAAGGTGCTTGAAACTTACAAGGGCAAGGATCTTGAATATATTGAATACGAGCCGCTTTATGAGTGCGCAGGCGAAAGCGCAAAGAAGCAGGGCAAAAAGGGTCACTTTGTTACCTGTGACAGCTATGTAACTATGTCAGACGGTACAGGTATCGTTCATATTGCGCCTGCTTTCGGTGAGGACGACTCTAAGGTCGGAAAGAAGTATGATCTGCCTTTCGTTCAGTTCGTTGACGGCAAGGGCGACATGACTGCTGAAACTCCATATGCCGGAATGTTCGTAAAGGACGCTGACCCTGAGGTACTCAAAGACCTTGACAAGTCAGGCAAGCTTTTTGCCGCTCCTAAGTTCGAGCATGATTATCCGCACTGCTGGAGATGCGGCTCACCTCTTATCTACTATGCAAGAGATACATGGTTCATCAAAATGACAGATGTCAAGGACAGACTTATCGCAAACAATGACACTATCAACTGGATTCCTGAGAGCATTGGTAAGGGACGTTTCGGCGACTGGCTGAAAAACGTTCAGGATTGGGGCATTTCAAGAAACAGATATTGGGGTACTCCGCTGAACATTTGGGAGTGCGAGTGCGGTCACAGACATTCTATCGGCTCTATCGAGGAGCTTAAGTCAATGTCAGACAACTGCCCTGATGATATCGAGCTTCACAGACCATACATTGACAATGTAACTATCAAATGCCCTGAGTGCGGAAAACAGATGCACCGTGTATCAGAGGTAATAGACTGCTGGTTCGATTCAGGTTCTATGCCTTTTGCACAGCACCATTATCCATTTGAGAACAAGGAGCTTTTCAAGTCACAGTTCCCTGCTGACTTCATTTCAGAAGCTGTTGACCAGACAAGAGGCTGGTTCTATTCACTCCTTGCTATCTCAACGCTTATATTTGACAAGGCTCCATACAAGAACGTTATCGTACTTGGACTTGTTCAGGACGAGAACGGTCAGAAGATGTCAAAGTCAAAGGGCAACGCTGTTGACCCATTCGAGGCACTGGCTAAATACGGCGCAGACGCTATCAGGTGGTATTTCTACACAAACTCTGCTCCATGGCTACCTAACAAGTTCCATGACAAGGGCGTAACAGAGGGTCAGAGAAAGTTCATGGGTACGCTTTGGAACACATATGCGTTCTATGTGCTTTATGCTGAGATAGACCAGTTCGACCCTACAAAGCATGAGATAGAATATGACAAGCTTTCTGTAATGGACAAGTGGCTGCTTTCAAAGATGAACTCTATGATAAAGGCTGCTGACGACAACCTTAACAACTACAGGATACCTGAGGCTGCAAAGGCTATGCAAGAGTTTGTTGACGATCTTTCCAACTGGTATGTAAGAAGAGGCAGAGAGAGATACTGGGCTCAGGGTATGTCACAGGACAAGATAAACGCTTACATGACTCTTTACACTGCTATCGTTACGCTCTGCAAGTGTGCAGCACCTATGGTACCGTTCATCACTGAGGAGATCTATCAGAATCTTGTTAGAAGCGTTGACAAGGACGCTCCAGAGAGTATACACCTTTGCGATTATCCTGTTTGCGACGAGAACATGATAGACGAAAAGCTTGAAGCTGACATGGAGGAAGTTCTGGAGATAGTTGTTCTGGGACGTTCTGCAAGAAACGGCGCAAGCCTTAAAAACCGTCAGCCTTTGAGCGTGATGTACGTTGCAGCAGACCACCCACTTGACAGCTACTATATCGACATCATCAGGGACGAGCTTAACCTCAAGGACGTTCAGTTCTCAAATGATGTATCTGCATATATTGATTATAAGTTCAAGCCACAGCTCAAGACACTTGGTCCAAAGTACGGCAAGCAGCTTGGTGAGATAAGAACACAGCTTTCACAGCTTGACGGACACAAGGCTATGGGCGAACTGAACGAAACCGGCAGTCTGAAACTCACGCTTTCAAGCGGTGAGATAGCACTTGACAAGGATGATGTTCTTATCGAGTCTGAGCAGAAAGAGGGCTTCTACACCCTTTCTGAAAACGGCGTAACTGTAGCTATCAGCACTGTTCTCACTCCTGAGCTTATTGAAGAGGGCTTTGTAAGAGAAGTTATCAGCAAGGTTCAGACAATGAGAAAGGATTCGGGATTTGAGGTAATGGATCACATCACTGTTTCTGTAAGCGGCAGCGAAAAGGTTATGGCTGTTGTTGACAAGAACAGAGAGGCTATTTCTCATGACGTTCTTGCAGACGATATCGTTCTTGGCGAAAATGTCGGCAACGAAAAGGATTGGGACATCAACGGCGAAAAGGTTTCTATCGGCGTGAAGAAGAACTAATTCTGAGATATAAAAAATCAAGCAGGACAGCTTTCGGGCTATCCTGCTTTTTTTGTTTTGGGTTATAAGCCATGCACAGCTCCTCCTACATAAAACACAAAAAAATGGCGAGGTAAAAGACCTCGCCATTGGTTTTTTATATTACTTTCTTGCCTCAAGAGCGGAGATAGATTCCATTATCTTTGACATCTTCTCCTCTGCCTTTGCAAGCTTTGCCTTTTCAGCCTCGATAAGCTGTTCAGGGGCTTTTGCAAGGAAGCCCTGATTGCTGAGCTTCTTGCTAAGGAAGTCTATATCCTTCTGCGCATTCTTTCTGTCCTTATCAAGACGTGCAAGCTCCTTGTCAACGTCTATGATATCCGCAAGCGGAATGAAAAATCTTGCACTGTCTGTAACAGCGGCGGCGCAATCCTTTTCCTCGCACTTATCTGTAATGATGACCTCAGATGCAGAAGCAAGTCTTTCAAAGAACATTACGCCCTGTGAGAATACTTCTGGCTGTGCAGTTTCAATATAAAGCTTTGCCTTTACAGACGGCGGAACGTTCATTTCACCACGGCAGTTTCTTATACTCTTTATACCTGCGATTATCTTCTCAAATGTTGCTTCTTCATCGGCAAATTCAAGCTTTTCGTCATATACAGGATAATCCTGAACCATGATAGCTGTGCCGTCATTTACAAGAGCCTGCCAGATCTCCTCGGTGATATAAGGCATGAATGGGTGGAGCATTTTCAGCATTCCTTTCATTACCCACACGAGAACTGCCTGTGCTGTGGCTTCTGTTTCACCGCCTGCGGCTATTCTTGGCTTTGTAAGCTCGATATACCAATCGCAATAGATATCCCAGATAAAGTCATAAAGCTTTGAAACTGCTACGCCAAGCTCGAACTTATCAAGATTATCGTTTACTTCCTTTGCAAGAGTATTGAACTTTGATATTACCCACTTATCCTCAACGTTGAGGTTCTCAGGGAGCTTATCAGCCTTGAAATCGTCAGGAAGATTCATCATGATAAATCTTGCGGCGTTCCATATCTTATTGGCAAAGTTTCTTGAGGATTTTACCTTATCCTCGATAAATCTCATATCGTTTCCAGGTGCGTTGCCTGTTGCGAGCATAAATCTCAGGGCATCTGCACCGTACTGGTCGATGATAACAAGCGGGTCGATACCGTTGCCAAGAGATTTTGACATCTTTCTGCCCTGTGAATCTCTAACAAGGCCGTGGATAAGAACAGTATCAAAAGGCTTCTGCTTCATGTTCTCCATGCCTGCAACTATCATTCTGGATACCCAGAAAGGAATGATATCATAGCCTGTTACGAGAGTGTTTGTTGGATAGAAATACTCAAGCTCCTCTGTCTTGTCAGGCCAGCCGAGAGTTGAGAACGGCCAAAGTGCTGATGAGAACCATGTATCGAGGGTATCAGGGTCCTGACGCATTTCCTTGCCGCACTTAGGACAGCAAGCGTGGTCTTCCTTTGTTACCACAGTTTCACCGCAATCGTCGCAATAGAAAGCCGGTATCTGATGACCCCACCAAAGCTGACGTGAGATACACCAATCTCTGATATCGTTCATCCAGTTAAGGTAGTTCTTCTCAAATCTTTCAGGAACAAACTTGATAGAGCCGTCCTCAACAGCCTTTATTGCAGGCTTTGCAAGCTCGTCCATTTTAACGAACCACTGGAGTGATACTCTTGGCTCGACAGTTGTTCCGCAGCGGTAGCAAGTACCTACGTTATGCTCATGGTCTTCAACATAAGCAAGGAAGCCGCCCTTTTCGAGATCCTCGACTATCTTCTTTCTTGCCTCGTATCTATCCATGCCTGCATACTCAGGATAATCGTCAACTATCTTTGCGTCCTCAGTAAGAACGTTGATAACTGGCAGGTTATGTCTTTTACCGACTTCAAAGTCGTTAGGGTCATGGGCTGGGGTTATCTTTACGACGCCTGTACCGAACTCCATATCAACATAGCTGTCGGCAACAACAGGTATCTCTCTGCCAACAAGCGGCAGTGTGAGTGTCTTGCCTACGATATCCTTATATCTTTCGTCCTTTGGATTTACTGCAACGGCTGTATCGCCCAGGAGCGTTTCAGGACGTGTTGTAGCAAGCTCTACATATCCGCTTCCGTCTGTAAGAGGATATTTCAGATGCCAGAAGTGACCGGCCTGATCTTCATACTCAACCTCTGCGTTTGAGATAGATGTACGGCAATGCGGGCACCAGTTTATTATTCTTTCGCCTCTATAGATAAGTCCCTTATTATAGTAGTTTATGAAAACTTCCTTTACAGCCTTTGAACAGCCCTCGTCCATTGTGAAACGCTCTCTGTCCCAATCGCAGGAAGAGCCAAGCTTTTTAAGCTGTTCAACTATTCTGCCGCCGTATTTCTTTTTCCAATCCCATGCTCTTTCAAGGAAACCGTCCCTGCCGATATCGTCCTTTGTAAGGCCCTCTTTACGCATAGCTTCAACTATCTTTGCTTCTGTTGCGATAGAAGCGTGGTCTGTACCAGGTATCCACTCTGCGGCATATCCGCTCATTCTCTTCCAGCGGATAAGTATATCCTGCAAAGTTTCATCAAGGGCATGACCCATATGGAGCTGTCCTGTGATGTTCGGTGGTGGGATAACTATACAGTATGGCTCTTTCTTGGAATCAGGCTCAGCGTGGAAAAATCCGCCGTCCAGCCAGTATTTGTAGATCTTATCTTCTACCTTATTAGGTTCATAAAGCTTTGAAAGCTCTTTTTTCATTATAAAACAATTCCTTTCGCAAATATTTTTCTATCACAGTATCGTGGCAAGACCAAGAGGTTTTGCTTTTTTGCCGTCAGACTCGTGTCTTAGGCTGTCTGCGAAACGGAACTGTGAATTTCATTTGAAAGCTGAATTTGAGATCACACATTATATTCTTTCCTTTCCGCATGATATGGCATTACTGCACCTATTATAATATTATCTCACTTTTGCACCGAATTGTCAAGGGCTGATGACGGTATGGAACGAAAAAAGCAGAACAGCTTGAAACTGCTCTGCTGAGAGTGTTGAAAAAGACTTAAACAAGCGGGACGTCGAGGGCGCCGTACCCTACAACTTGCATAAAAACGAATTTACGCTTACAGCTTGAAATGAACGGGCATACCGTTTTTCATTGCTATTTTTACCTCGCCTTGGATAAGGGGCAGGAAGTATCTTACGGCTTCCGAATTTACGTCATTGCCGTCTTCGCTTATCCACCGAGCAGGGAAGAATTTTTCCTTATTTGCAGCATCGTGTGCGTCAACGCTGTCAACGGTCACAACATAAGGCACGTCGCTGATACGCTTGAATATCATCATTTTACCTGTTTTCCCTGCAAGAGCCGCTTTTACGCCTGCTGAGCCTATTTCCTCGGCTTCGTCTATATCCGTCTTTGAGCAGATATGAGAAGAACATCTTTGCATAACGTTAAGCTCAATAGAACGGACTTTACAGCCGATATTCTCTTTAACGAGCTGTTCAAGGGTCTTTCCTATGCCTGAGAGATACTCATGGCCGAAATTATCCACAACCCTCGGCTTATTTTCCTCACCCTTAAGCTTTACGCCCTCTGAAACAGCGATGATAACGGCTTTATGCTTTGCCATTTGATTTCTTACGTCCTCCAGGAACTTTTCGGCGGTGAAGTTATTTTCAGGGAGATAGATAAGGTGAGGGGCTATCTCGTCATTTGCTCTGAGTACGCAGGTGGAAGCTGTGAGCCAGCCAGCGTGTCTGCCCATTATCTCAACGATAGTGACGGACTCGATAGAATAAACCGAGCTGTCACGGATTATCTCCTGAACCGTTGCGGCAACATACTTTGCGGCAGAGCCGAAGCCTGGTGTATGGTCTGTTACAGGCAGGTCGTTATCTATAGTCTTTGGTATGCCTATAACTCTTATCTTTGAATTTCTTGCCGCAAGATAATCGGAAAGCTTTGCCACGGTATCCATAGAATCGTTTCCTCCGATATAAAAGAAAGCTTCTATCCTATGCTTTTCAAGGCAGTTCAAGATACGCTCATATGTTTCACCGCCCTCCTCAACATCAGGAAGTTTATAACGGCATGAGCCGAGAACTGTTGACGGGGTCTGTCTTAGAAGCTCCATATCCTCGTTTGTTTTTATAACAAGCTTAAGATCTATGAGCTGGTCGTTTATGATACCCTCGATACCATTGAGCGAGCCGAAAACGGCGTCTATCTGTGGTGTTTTCACAGCCTGTTTGAAAACTCCCACCAATGAAGCGTTGATAGCGCAGGTAGGTCCTCCTGATTGTGCAACGGCAATATTCATTATCATCAATCTCCTTACAGCTTACTGAGAATATTAAAATTCTCATATTTGTTATTATTATAGCATAAAATCGTGCATTTGTCTACTCTATTATATGAGTTTGATTGAAAATTTTTCCGTTTCTGCCCGATTTAACTACGTTTCGAGTGAGCGTTGGTAGAGAATATAAGCGTGAATGCCACTTTTTTTCTACCATTTTTTCTACCAAAATCACACGTTTTTTGATTTCTTTTTCTTGATTCCACTTTCGTTGATTATATTCTATAATGTTGACATCTGCGATTCTCCCGTGCCTTCGGGATTATCGCTTTTCTTTTTTCTACCGCCAGTCTTTTTGGGCGGTGTTTTACTTGCTGCCTTTGACGTTGACTTTCTTCTCGTGGTCTTTTTCTTTTCGGCAGGCTTTTCAGCTTCTGATTTATCCTCTGACTTACCGCCGAGAACCCTTGCGATCGTTTCAGCCGAGTTGACCTTTGCATTGTATTCCAAATGACTATAAAGATTCGCCGTGATAGAAAAATTACTATGTCCGAGCCACTCCTGAATAGCCTTCATCGGAACATCATGAGCAAGCAATAAGCTCGCACAAGAATGGCGAAGATCATGGAAACGCAGTTGCTTCAAACCGTTTCGGGTAATGACGTAATGGAAGTGCTGTGTCACATACCCTGGCGATAGCATATTACCATAGTTGTCACGGCAGATAAATCCGTCAAATTCCTTGTTGTAGCTCTTTCCGCAAGCCTTTTTGAACTTGACTTCCATTTTCTTCTTTTCAAGAAGCATCTCCTCGATGTGAGGGATCAGCGGAAGTGTTCTTCTGGTGGAATTGGTTTTTAGCCTTGTTTCTACAAAGATCTTCATCTCACCGTTATCGTCGTAGTCGCTTACTATCTTACGCTGGATCGTGATCGTCTTGTTCTTGAAGTCGATCGCATCCCACCTCAGACCAAGTATCTCACATCTTCTCAGACCATAATACGCTGCGATGTTCACCACAAGCTCCAGTTTGTCACCTTTGAAAACCTCAAACAGTTCATTCAGCTCATCAGCATTGTAGAAGGTAGCTTCATGCCTTTCAGCTCTCGGTACTACTAACTTGTCCATAGGGTGCTTGGGTATCAGTTCCATTTTTACAGCGTAAGCAAATGCAGAATGCAATGCGAGATAATACTGCTTTGCGGTACTGCCCTTGCAGCCACTATCCAGTTTGTAGTTGAGATAGTTCTGAATGTGGTTATGATTGACCTGTCCAAGTGTGAGGTTCGGATAGTTTTCGTTGATGTATTCCATGTATCTCTTGCTGACCTTGCGATAGCAAAGATGTGTAGTACGAGCCACATTCGGTTTGATGTATGTCAGCCACTCGATAAAGAAATCATCGAGCAGCATAGTTGAAGCGGTTTCATCACTCATAACAGCATACGGCACAGCGTTTGCAGACTTGACAGCGATTTCACCTTCCGAAATGCTCTTATCAAACTCTGCGACGATTGCTTCAACTGCTTCTTTCAGAGCTTTCTTTGAACACTTTTCAGGCAATTCCGTGTTTACCCACTTACGCTTACGCTTTCCGCTGTGATCCTTATAGTCAAAGACAACATAGTGCTTTCCGTTCTTCACGGAAGTAATGTATTTGTAAGGCAGACTTGCTTTCATTTCATATATCCTCCTTTGAGTTGAAAGCGGTAGAAGTCTGCTGTTGACTACTCTATTATAGCGCGTAACCAAATATAATGCAATACGATCAGACCGCTTTTATCCTTTTTTCGGCGCTTTACACTGGGGAATTCTCCGATTTTTGTAAACTTTTTTCCTTTAGCTCAATTACAGAGGATTTTGTCACTCTGACGATACGTCCCAAGTCAAGCCTTATGAGCTTTCCCTGCTTTACTAATAGGTATGCGTAGTTACGGCTGACACCGAGCATTTCGCATACTTGTGGTATAGTTACCACATCAGGATATTTCCTGAACATCTGACTAACGGATTTTTTCGGCATAATGCTCCTCCTATCTCTCAGGAAGAAGAAAAAGAAAACAAATAGCGTTGATGTTTCATATTCAGTTTTCAAGATACTGAGCCGACCTTATCGGACGGCGTACATCGTCTGTCGGTTATTTTTATGTCCAAAGATTGATGTACTGTTGGCAGCTCCTACTCAGAGAAGTAGAAGCTCCGGACGGCACATCGACCGTCGTTCAAAACAAGGAGGTGTGTGTGAAGCACCATAGGCAGTACCCGATGAACGGATACTCCCGACAGCGTTTCAGCTATCGTCCTGTTCGATAAGGGGCAGGATACCCTCTTTCTTTAACTGGTAATAGATGAATATGCGACCCTGCTGCGTCCAATATGAATGGACTTTGGCAGTAGGATCACCATTCTTATCGTAAACAGTGTGTGTCTTTGACTTCATATATCCTCTGTCAGCATACTTCTGATACAGAAGCCATATCTGCCCCTGCTTATACTGTATGCCGTGCTCATGAAGCCACTTGTTCAGCCATATCGCAGACTTGCCGTAGTCCTTTGCGATAGTGCTTATGGTCATAAGCCCTTCGGATTGTAGCACCATATCACAGTAATCGGCTTTCGGTTTCATGACCTCGATTTGCTTTGCCTGAACAGCAGTTGTTTCGATTAGATTATTATTCTGCTGATTTGCAAGCTCCAGTTTCTGGTCAGCGATCTGTAACGCTCTCGCCATGACAGCATCGGGACTGTTCCATTGCTTTTCAAGGTTCAGGAAATATTCACGGCATCGCTTGCCGATCTCGGTACGCTGTATCATACAGAGCTGCTTTGCCATATCAATAGTCAGGTTATGGTCAATCTGTTTCTGCGGCATAGCTCTGCCATCTTCACGGAATACATTTTTGAACACCGTGAAAAAGTCCGTATTTTCACGGAATCCGTAATCACGCATCCGGTCAAACCATAATGCATAGTGCGTTTTGATCTGAAGCACTTTGTGAAGCTCCCGTCCGCTGACGGTGCGCAGATCGTTGTTATATCTCACAGCTATTGAAATCTCATTCATATGTAACACCCTCTCTCTTTCTTGTCGGTGTTTTTGTGTTTGAAAAGAACCCCTGCTATTGTCGGGAACGGAATCCCGTCCCCGACACAGGAGCGACAGCGTATGGCTGTCTATTTGAAAATAGGAGAAATGGAACTGTCGCATTCAGAGATGTTTTTGGCAGAACCCAAGCCGTCAGCTCAGGCTCTCCCGACAGCATCTCTGCTGTCTTAGTGAAAGGAGTTTCGATATATCATCGAAAAATGAAAGAAAAAAGCGAACCTTCGGAAACGGCACAGCCTGAAAATGGACAAAAAAGCCGCGCCGTTCCCTCAGCTCTATATAACCTTCAACAAGAAGGAGGAACGTGAGAAATACTGTGTCCGCTTCGCACCTGCGGAATGAACCCCTTCACCTTACTACCGTGAAAATCGAAAAAGTGGGAAAGAATTTCACGGTTTTTTTGCTTCAAAAAGAAAAAATCGGCATTTTGCACAAAAGCAACTATTTGTTTTCGTGCATGATGATATACTCTTTCAGCTTTTCCTTTGCAAGCCTGAGCCGATACCTCACCTTATCTTTTGTAATGCCATACTTGCTGGCGAGATACATCAGAGTCACCTTGCTCGTGCCATAAAAATAGTCCTTAATAAGCTCATATCCCTCCGGAAACTCTGCTTTGAGCATCTCCATTGCGATAGGCAGGAAATCAAGCCGAGCCTGAAACATCGCTTCTTTTTCGGCTGCTATTTCGTTTACGGGAAGTGTAGAAGGATCAGCTAGAACTGTTTCGATCTCTTTATAATCCACGGAAAACGCACGGAAGTCAGCTTCTTTTTCCTCAAGCCACATTTCCTGGCGTCTGAGCTTGTTATATTCCTTTTCGATATGTTGCGGCACGTCATCTCCAAAGTGTGTATAGAAAAATCTCCCCATTACTTGCCGTCCTCCATATCAGATGTCAGGTTCGTAAGAGGTTTCATACCGAGCTTCTTCATGCGAGCATTATAAGCTGTAAGGGTATAGCTCTCGTTGTAGGCACAGCCGTTCAGGTAGTCAGTGAGGATATAGTCAGCCTGGCTCTTGAAGCCGTATGTGCCGGGGATCAGATTATCGCTTTTGAAGAAAAGGTGTCTCTGCCTGAATGGGTGAAGTCTGAGAGCGATACATACTGCACACAGATACCGCTGCCGTATTGTTCTCTCATTTTTCAGGTAACGGGAGATCGTACACTGGCTTATACCCGTCATTCTTGCAAACATATCCTGAGTGATACTGTACTCGTTCAGATAACGTGCAAGTGCATCACCAAAGGTGTCTGCATCCTGAAGAAGCCTATTGTCCGTCCCAAATATGTAGATGGCATAGCTTTGGGGTTCTTCTATTTCAGTGAACAGCGGAATCCGAGGAATCTGAATAATAGTTTTCATAAAAATCTCCGTCCTTTCCGTCGGACGGAGAAGCGCAAATGAACACAGTAATCCTGTCATTCGGTTCTTGACCGTCCGACAATCAAACATTACTCGTTCATTTGACTGTTCATTATTCAGTTGTCCATACAGTGATCGAGTAACCCTATTGCGCATTAGGTTCACTGTATGGAGCAGAGTCCTCATATCGGACTGCTTACTCACATAATTATAAACCAAACAGCGCGAAAAAGCCAGATAACAACCGTTTCCGAACGGAATAATCGTTATCGTTCAAAACACCGTATTTCCGCATTTATGTGATACCGCCTTTGTGATATACTCCTTTCCGAGAATGATACTTTTTATCAGTAGACAAGTAATAAAGCATCTGATTATGTATTATTCCAAAAGGAATAATTTTCACAGAACTTTCATTTTACAAGGCGATTTTTCATCATTCTATCACATTTTGGCATAGAAAAAACGGTCTGATCTGCTCAGACCGCCTTTAAGCTGTATGCTATGGGCATACATACTCAGCATTTGTTACAGCAAAGAAGAAATCCGCAAGGCAATCATTGCAGACTGTCATCTATTGTAATTGTCCTGTACACAGCTATCACCTCCGTATAAATCGAAATATCCGATCAGGTCTGTATGGTACTGTATAGGAACAAACAAAAACCGAGTTGTATGCTTGTCATAGTATTATTACACCGGAAAACCGGATATAACCTGTGATTATAAGAAAAGAGCCGTTATCTAACAGCTCTCGTCGTATCGGAACTTTGAATCCACTGGGTTCAAAGTTCTTAATCATGGAGCGTTCATTCACCGATGATTTCCTCATCAGTAAGCTCGATCTCTCCATTCTCTTTTTCATATTCCTTTATTTTTTCTTTCACAAGAGTTTCGATCATGTTAGTCATAGAGCGGTTCTGTGATTCAGCAATCTTTTTTATCTTTGCATGGTCAATCAGATTCAGGCGAAGTGTAAACGAAGTTTTTATAATAGCCATAGCGATACCTCACTTTCACTATTATCATACCACTTTAGATTACTTTTGTATGCAGTCATGTTGACACCACATTGATACCATGTTATACTTAGTATATACTGTATGCAAAGGAGTTTGTGTTATGTTGAATATCTTCACCGTTAGTTTTTTCGGGCATCGGAGCATCGAACGAGTTTCGGAGATCGAGAACCGTCTTGATAAACTCCTGCATGACATTATCACGCAGAAAGAGTATGTCGAATTTCTCATAGGGCGTGATGGGGAATTTGACCTTCTTGCTTCTGCTGCCATTAAGAGAACTGTCCGTGAATATGGATACGGTAACACGCATTTTACTCTGGTTTTGCCATACATGAAGGCAGAGTATCGTGACAATGAAAAAGAATACCTCAACTACTATGATGAGGTCGAGGTATGTGAGGAATCGTCCGATGCTCACCCGAAGGCAGCTATTCAGATCAGAAACAGGAATCTTGTTGACCGTTCCGACCTTATTGTGTGCTGTATCCAGCGCAAAAGCGGCGGAGCATATAAAACAATGCAGTATGCTGAAAAGAGAGGAAAATGCATTATAAATCTTGCAGATAATTGAAAAAGGACGGTGTTGCCGTCCTTTTTATTCTTTCATAGAGATAGATCGTATCTTTTCACATATTTACTCACATCAACACCGCTTTCCATATACCGAAGCAGTATTTCCGCACAGGCACGGCTATCGCTGTCAGCCTGGTGATGATCGAGGGCTATACCGTAGTGATCGCACATCACATTGAGGTTATGCTTCATATCAGGAAGAACCCGTCTGCCGATCTGGACCGTACACAGGTATTCCGCAGACGTTTTCCATGTGATGCCATAACTTTGCAGGCAGGAACGCAGGACACCCATGTCAAAGACAGCATTATGGGCAACAAGGATACCTTTGCTCATTATAGGCTCTATCTTCTTCCAAAGCTCTGCAAAGTTCGGAGCGTCTTTAACCTTTTCAGAATCTATGCCCGTGAGCTGCGTATTGAAGTAGTCGAAGTGTGTTTCGGGATCAACGAGCGAAAAGTAATTCGCAACGATCTTATTATCCTTGATCGCAGAGATACCGATTGCACTCATACGATTATTTGCACTATTTGGCGTTTCAACGTCAAACACGATATAGATTGCCATCAGAGCATCACTCCCACCACAGCAGTTTATATGTTAATTATACCATAGTGAGTTAAAAAGGTCAATCGTGAGAAACAAAAACAGCCGACATTGCTGCCGACTGTATATTGTCACGCTCCTATTTTCTCAAAGCCATTCAATAGCTGTTTATCTGAGAATTTTGAGAGTTTGCCGTCCAACCATTCTATGAAAACATTGTCCATTTCATCTATGTAGATAATAGTTGCCGTAGAGCCTACAGGATATTCTCCGGTGACCGTCTCTGTCATCTTGATTTTTGCCCCGACTGTAATTGAATCCATCATAGCTATAACCTCCTGATTTCACACACTTGCTCTATTATACTACAACAGAGATTGAGTGTCAAGTCAATAATAACTAAATTGAGCTGCATCGTCATGGTGCAGCTCTTGTTTTATTTCAGTATCTTTTTTATCTGCTCCATACTTGCCTGGGGCAGTATCTTTTTCAGGTGGTCAAGGATAAGTTGATAGGATTCTTCCGGTTCCCTCTGATAAACCTTATCCGTAAAGGTAGCACCCATAAACTTTTCAGGAGTGGAATACTCAGCTACGCCCCACCCGTATGGCTGACCGTTCTTGTCGGTCATGTATGCAAAATTGCTTGTGATCACATAGCATTGCTCCTGTAATCTGGTGATAGACGTATCAAATCCTTTATTGCCACCCTTGCGGTAGTCTCCGAGCTTTTTCAGTTCTTTGGATATGATCGGAGCTTTACTGTCAAGCAGATCATAGAGGACTTTATCGGTACGCTTTGCAAGTCCTTCATCATACCTTGCATCGAAATCATAACCGTCACGGCGATAGTTTGCAAAGTCGGGAAACCATTCCTTGCTGATATAGACCGCTTTGTGTTCAAAGAACTTTCCATAGGCACAGCCTGTTTTCTGAATGACTGGACCTTTCCATTCCCACGCATCCCACTGTCCGCTGTCGGAATAATACCAGTGTTCCAGTGCAATATGCTCCTCTATGGAAAAGCCTTCGATACTGTTTCGGAAGAACGGAAGAAATCCGTACTTATTTATCGCTTTTATCAAGTCAGCTTCAGACCTGATCGTGAACCGCATACCCGCCATATATCTCAGCTCCTTTTCCTTATTATATCATGTCAGGCAAAATCGGTCAAGGTATGACACGATTTGATGATGAGAAGTATCAAAATAGAGGTAAGATTCAATGCAATTGCAAATGTAAACTTTTTGTGAACATTTGCATTTTTCTTTCCCACTTTTTCTATTTTCACGGTAGTAAAGTGAAGGGGTATGCGCACTCAGTCGCACAGCTCCAATTACCATACAAAGTGGGAAAAATCCGAGAGCCGCAGGCTCAATTTGAAAAACGCCCGATCAGGGCGGTTTCAAAACCAGCAAGCACGGCATTGATGCACTACAAATTGAGATTTGAGTGACTTTCAATGCAGATGCTTGTCAGAGGGCTCTGCCCCTAAAACCCCGAATAGAAAGGAGAGAAAATGAAAGAAAAAATCAAGAGAACACGGAGTGTTCAGGTTAGGTTGTCGCAGGAAGAATACGACTTCCTTGAGCAGAAGTTTCAGCTCAGCGGTTACAAGTCCAAGAGTGAGTTTATGCGTATCGCATTCTTTGATACCCTTATCGTGAAATTCAGCACCGAGGATATGCAGGAACTTCTTAAACTTGTCCGCAGTATTTCCAACAACGTGAATCAGATAGCAGTCCGTGTAAACAGTACCGACAAAGTGTATGTTGAGGATATGAACAACATCAAGGACGGAGTGGAGAAGATTTGGCAACAACTAAGATATTTCCAATCACAGCTACGGTCGGTCAAGCAATAGCCTACATTGCTGCTTCTGCTAAGACCGACAACGGCAGACTGATCAGCACCTATTTGTGCAGTCGTATCCCCGATAAAGCTGCTAAGGAATTTGCCGAGGTCACAGCAACAGGAACAGGCAGAAGCAAAGTCCTTGCACAGCACTTCATTATGGCGTTCAAGCCCGGTGAAGTTACCCCTGAAAGGGCTATGGAGATTGGCAAGGAAATGTGTGAGAAGTACCTGAAAGACCAGTACCAATACTTTCTTGCCGTCCATACGGATAAAGGTCATGTACATCTTCATTGTATCTTCAATAATACGAACATCATCAACGGACTAACTTTCGAGACATTAGAGAACCGCAGATATACCGAGAAAGACAGGTCATACAACAAGCTCCGCACACTTGCTGACGAGGTATGCAAGCGGCACCATCTCTCCGTTGTCGAGCGTCCCGAAATGGGCAAAGGAAAATCTCATTGGGAGTGGGATATGAACCGTCAGGGACTATCGTGGAAGGCAAAGCTGAAATACACGATAGATCAGGTCATAAAGGAGAGCGAGGACTTCGATGATTTTCTGCGAAAGTGCGCTGATTTCAGAGTGCTTGTCGAGTACAATCCCGACCACAAGATCGACCTGAAATTTATGCTTGCTGAGCAGAAAGAACGCAATCCGAGAGCAAAGATGACTCGCGCCCGAACGCTGGGCTGGTTCTATGAAACTGAGCAGATCAAAAGCCGTATCGCACAGTATCAGGGAGTGCTTGTCTATGTGCCGAGGTCGAAGATAAGAGTTATCACGAAAAAGCCACCGAACAAGTTCGTTCAGGACGCTATCGACCGTGGCAATATGAAGCTCGCCAGTATCGCAAAGAATGTGATAGCCGAGTATGGTGTTGAGCCTGATCAGATAAAACAGGCGGCTATATCGGAATACGCTCACAGCCGAGGACTTCTCTCCGAGCTGAACAACATGAAAACAGAGATTGAGGACTTACAAGTAAAGCTGAAAGTCCTGCGGAAATACCGCAAGCTGAAAGTGTACGGTGAGGAGCTGAAAGCCCTCAGCGGAAGTGCTGCGAAGAAGTACCGCAAGGAATACAGTGCAGAGCTTACCGAGTACGGGCAAATTCGCACTAAGGTGTTGGAACTTTACCCGTCCGGTCATATCCCGACCGTGGAGAGCCTGGACAAAAAAATAAACGCCCTTATACAAGAGCGTTCATTGAAAGATCAGCAGTTTCGTGAAGCGGACAAGCGGGCGCGTGATCTTGCCGACGCACAGCGTACCATTGAGGAGTTTCTCCGTCAGGAACGCAATGAACAGCAGCAAGAACGCAAGCGTAAAAAGAATGGGGATCTGGAGTGATTACATTATCGAAGGATCAGCACCATACCAAGTTTGGACTTCATTGTCTGGTCTCTGGTCAACTATCCAAGCAATTCCGAAAACATATTTATTTGTTTGAGTGTTTTTCAGAATCTGATATGATACTCCGTTATCGAAATAATCATTATCATAATCATAGTAATCGCTTATTCTGGTTCCGTCAGAAAAATATCCGCTGTCACCCTCCATACCGATAGAGAGCTTGATATTATTCTTTACAAAACTCTTTAATTCCAAATTATCGCCTGTCTCGACAAAATCATCATCTATATTTTCATAGCCGTCTATAAGGCATTTGATTTGATGTTCCTGACCATCAGGAATGAAATCAATGACAATTTTATATCTTCCATGAATGTCCATACAGGTTTTATCTCTATTTACAGGAATAGCATTATAACTAATTGCTTTGTTATCAATCAAAATGATAATATCTCCCAAAGGTGTTGATAACATATCAATCACTCTCCGTTTTATGTTTAGTCTTGTATTCTTCCAACGCCGTGAGCAACAGCTTATTCACGCTCATACCGAGCGATTCTGCATAAGCCTTGATCTTCTCACGCTCTCCCTTTGGGACGTTGACACGGATATAATCGTAATGCCCTTTGAGGTACTTCGTGTTCGGAGCTGACTTTTTTCGCTTCTTGCCTGCGGTACACTCCTTGCAATACTTCTGAGAGCCGGAGGTCACGGTGTAGGTCTTACCGCAGATCGGACAAATCTGTTCGCTGCCGATCTTCACGGCAGAACCGGACTTCTTTTTCTCCGCATAGGCACGGTTACGGGCAGCCTGAGCCTTATCACGGCAGTAAATACAGTATTTGGCACGGGTGTTGTTCGTCTCAAACTCCAGTCCGCACATTTCACATTTATGCTTAAACAAAGGTTATCCCCCCCTGAATATAGGTCATTACACCTATTCTATCAAAAGTTGGGTGCAAAGTCAAGTATAATCCGAAATTTAGTCAAATCACACTGGGGAAAACCTAAAATCGGGGTGCTGATTGCTGCGCCCCTACAAAGATTCCAAAATACCGAAAATTATACTTGACATTGGGTGTAAAGTCAAGTATAATAAAAGCACAACAGGAACACAGAAACCCGAAACCACGAAAGGAAGGTAAATACCTATGTTAAACAAATTCTTAGTAGCTGGCAGAATGACTGCCGATCCCGAAATCAAGACCATTGGCGAGAACCGCCTCTGCAAGTTCACCATTGCTTGCGACCGCCCGAAGCGTAAGGGCGAGGAAAATCCCGAAACCGACTTCTTTCCCTGCACCGCCTGGAATCGCAACGCTGATGTGATCGTCGATTGGTTCGGTAAGGGCGACATGGTGACACTCGTCGGCTCAGTCCACAACAACCGCTACGAAAAGGACGGTCAGAAGCGTTCATCTATCGAGGTCAAGGTCGAGGAGATCCACTTCTCAGGCGGCAAAAAGAAGCAGGAGAACACAGTACCGACCGGCAACGGCAATCCATACGCAGGAACAGAGGACGATCCGCTGTTCTGAGCCAAAATCACAGGAGGATAAGAAAATGGAAACTACTATCATCGCAATCAGCAACCAGAAAGGCGGAGTCGGAAAATCCACCACAGCCTATAACCTCGGAGCTTGCCTTGCTCTGAATCACGATAAGAAGGTTCTTCTCATCGACTTCGATCCGCAGGCAAACCTCTCCGAATACCTGAAATACGAGCCGGACGGCAACCCGACCATGACACAGCTTATCATGTCATTCTACGCAGGAAATCCCGTGACAGCCGAGACAGCTCAGAAGGCTATCCGCCACAGCGAAACCGCAGGAGTGGACTACATTCCCGCCGACATCAATCTCGCCAATGCGGAAACGCTCATGGTCACGATGATCTCAAAGGAGCATATTCTCCGCAGGATACTCACGGAAGATGTGGTCGGAGCGTATGACTTCGTGCTGATCGACTGCCTGCCGTCCCTCGGAACGCTCCTTATCAATGCCCTCACCGCTGCGGACAGGGTGCTGATACCCGTGCAGACACAGAAGTTCAGTATGGACGGCTTGCAGTCCCTTGAAGCACTCACACAGCTCGTCAAGGCAAACACCAACCCGAAGCTGAACCTCATCGGAGTGCTGCCAACTATGGTTGACCGCACAAAGGTCAGCAGAACGGCGATAGAAACCCTCAACGAAAAGTACGGCGAAATGCTGTTCAGGACAAGCATCAGCAAGTCCATTGAAGCGGCGAAAAGCTCCGAGAACGGCACACCGCTTTGTCTCACAGGCCATAAGTTAGGTCAGGAATATGATGAATTGGCTCAGGAGGTGCTTTCAAGATGTTAAGTATGTCAGAACTTGCTATGAACCCCAACCGCAAGGTCACTACCAAATGCTACGGCGAAGTAAAGGTGTGGGACGACCGTGAAGAAGCACAGGCGTATTTCCTTGAAGCGATGATGAACAGCGACGGTGCGGAGCATGACCGCTATTCGGGCATCTACATTCAGCTTCAGAACGGGCTTGACTACTGCACCGATGAAGATGATGACGAGGAGGACGAGTCATGAAGCCGTTTGACACCGACAAAATGCCGTGGCTTTTCACTCCCCACGGCGATGGTGAGCTGAACGAGTATTTCAGCTCCGACCACAGCAAGATCATCGCAGAGACTTCAAAGGAAGTGCTTGCAAGCCTTTCCGAGAGCCGTGACAGGCTCTCAGGAAAGCTCTGCTACGAATTTCACTACAATCAGCGCAGATATAAATACACGCTCCTGCGGTTTGCGGATATGATCGTCCGTGCCGATGTTTCGATCAAGAAGCTGAAAAAGCGTATCATGGAGCTTGATATTGACAACCGTGAGCTTCGCAAACAGCTTGCGGATATGGAAAGGAAGATGAAACGATGAATACACAGTTTGACCTGGGAGCAATGCTCTCCGCACCGCAGACCGCCATTCAGCAGATACCGTGCGATCAGCTTCACCCTTATCACAATCACAAGTTTGAGCTGTATTCGGGCGAACGCCTTGAGGATATGGTCGCAAGCATCAAGGAGAATGGTGTGCTGTCTCCGATCATCGTACAGCCCGACGGTAACGGCTATGAAATTCTCATCGGTCATAACCGCTGGAACGCTTCAAAACTCGCAGGACTGCCTACCGTGCCGGCTATCGTCAAAGCAGGATTGACCGAGGAAGAAGCGGAAATGTATGTGATCGAGAGTAATGTAATGCAGCGTGGCTTTGAGAACCTTCGTATTTCCGAACAGGCTGCCGCTGTTGCACTCAGACACAGCGAAATGTTCTCTCAGGGCAAGCGGAATGATATTCTGAGGGAGCTTGCCGTCCTTGAAAATCCGTCCGCAGAACCCGACACCGCAACTTTGAATCCAGTGGGTTCAAAGTTAGACACAAGCGAGAGCGTCGGCAAAGAGTACGGCGTGAGCAAAGGCTCTGTTGTTCGCCTTATCCGCATCAACAAGCTGATCGACGAGCTGAAAGCCCTTGTGGACAGCGGAGAGCTTTCTATCCGTGCAGGAGTTGAGCTTTCTTTCCTGTCAGAAGATACGCAAGCGGTCGTTGCCGAGTGTGCTGAGGACGGCAAGATCGAAATGAAGAAAGCGAAAATGCTCCGAGCATCTGCCGACGATGAGGGCAACATCGACCGCTACACCGTGGAAAGTATCTTCAGCGGAGAGAACGGCGAAGCAAAGCCGAAGCCCAAGAGCGTGAAGATCAGCAATGATACTTATACCAAGTATTTCAGCGAGGGTGTCAAGGCTAAGGAGATCACGGAGACTATCGAGAAAGCTCTTGAATACTATTTCAGAAACATGGAGGAACAGTAATATGAAAAAGTTTATCACAGCGGTATTCTGCACCGCACTTGCACTCAGCTCAGGCTTTACCGCCTACGCTGCCGAAGCTCCCGACCGTGAAAGCCTTGAAACTGCCATTTGGGAAGATCTCTGGAACGGCAAGGGCGATAACGGCCTTGAATACCCCGAAGCATCGTACAAGCATCATCTGCTTGACAAGTGGCTTGATGATAACTACGGCACAGGCGGATATGACTGGACCGATGTGGGCGAGGTCACACACGGATACCGCAAATATTATCGTGACCTGATCGACGGCTGGGACTTTGAGGACGATAACAGCGGTAACTGGACGATCGAGACTGAGGACAACTTTTACAGCTTCACGCTACTGAACGGCAACTGGCAGATGATCGACAAAAACGGCGATACCGTGGACACCTTTCCACCATTCAGTACGCTGAAAGACGAACCCGAAGAAAGCACAGGCGGTTATCAGATCAACGATAACGGCGAGGACAGTCCGAGAGTGATCGGAGAGGTCGCAGGAGGAACGGGAACGACCTCTGAGGGCGGTTCTTCCGCAGAGGGTAACGATACCCCCGATAGTCCGTCAGGCGGTTCTGAGGGCAATCCTGCGCAGTCTGAGACAAATCCTCTGCCTATCGTTGCAGGAGTGGCTGCTCTCGCAGGAGTCGGCGGTGCTGCCTACTACTTCACAAAGAAACGGAAGTGATGATATGATTTTTCACAGCAAACAGAAAGTCAACGGCGCTCCTGTTTGGGAGGTCGATACCGACACGCAGACAGTACGCCACCGCAGCCCCAAGACGGGCGAAATGGAGCGTTATGTGTTCCACACCGACCACATTCGCTACTATCTGCACCACATCGAAGAAAAGCGGCCCGATCTCTTGCAGGAAATCGTGAACAAAGGCGAAATTTACAAGCACCTTGACGAGCTTGATACAAAGGTCACGGACGCTGTAAACCGTCAGACAGAGCTTCTTATGCAGTCAAGCCGTGACTATCAGGCAGCGGTCATGTCAGGGCGAATCGACCAGTCGGGTGCTATCGGCAATCTGCTCCGTATGCAGGCACAGAGAGCCGTGTACGATACGATGATTTATCTATGGAAGGACGATGAATGATGTTTTGTGCGAACTGTTATAAGGAAATTCCCGCAGGCAAGAGCTATTACAAGCATCAGGACACCAATCAGAGCTACTGTTCTCTGGACTGCCTGAATGACCACATGATCTACACGCACGTTCTCACCATTGAAACAAGCGATGGTGAGGAAAGCACCGAGGAACAGGACAATGACGAGTGAGGATTTCATCGAGGACTTGCGGAGAAACGGTGTAAAGCTCATAAAAAATGACGGCTCTCATACCGAGATACCGCCGGACTTCCTGAAACAAGCCACCGAGCTTTGCAATCAGCTCAGGTGCAGCTCTATCAGCTATGATATTGTTGATCCGCAGGACAGTGAGCATACATCACTCAGGGTGCTGGATTGTGGGTATGCGGAATAATAAGAAACGGATAGTCGTCTGATGAGGACGGTCTATCCGTGTTTGCATGAAATAATAAAGCTGTGTTTTTAGTTAAGATTATGGTTTTCTTTGAATAGATGGAGATATTCTCTTGCTTCGTCCTGAAATGATGCGTCTTTATCTTTAATTGCTTTCTCAACATATTCGCATAAAACATCATAAAATTCTTGATAAGAGAGAAGTGTAGTTGGCGGTTCACTCATATTGAAAGCCTCGTCGAAAACCACTCCGTCAAACTTCCTGCCACCTAAGTATTCAATATCAGATTCGGTCATCGTTGCCGCTTCAAAAAACTCAGTAGTTACCCACCAACCATCTCCGCCGATTCCTTTGTCACTGGTAAATCCTTTAAGAGCATCCATAAATAAACGAGGTGAATTGAGGCTTGCCAGCCTGCATACCTGTTCCATGAACTCATTTATAAGTTCATAATTTTTCTCATTCAAAGCCATTATTCACACCTTCACGCATAATACAGATTGCAACTTTTACACTATTATACCAAGCCGCCCCGAAAAAGTCAATCTCTACACACTTTTTCACGCCCTTTTCATTGCATTATACCGCCATTTGTGCTATAATCAGGATATAGAGCAGATCGGAGGTGAAATGCAATGGATAACGAAACCGAAGAATTAGTAAACCGTGCATTATACAAGCAGATCAAATCAATGAACCGTGCCGAAATGGAGACTTTCGTGAGGAATGTCTTTGCTCAGGGTTATCAGAGAGCCGAGGAAGAAACGCACCCCATTGATTATGACAGCTTACGAGCCGATCTGAGTAAGATCAAAGGTATCGGAGAAAATCGGCTTAACGAGATAATGACGGTCATTGATAAACATATCGAATGTACAAGCGATAAAGGAGGTTAAACCTTGACCGTTGATACCAAAGAAGTAGTCACCACGATCGCCTATATGATCGGTGTCCGAATGTCTGCACTCACCGCAAGCTATGGGGAATGTGCCGAGCTGATAGACAAGCTCAAAGCCGACCGTGATGCTACTGCGATACGATATTTATGTAAGCTGCGAACCGTACTGATGCAGAAGTTCAAAAAGACCGATGATCTGATGCGGTATCAGCTCAAAAACCTGCATAACATCGAGTGGTATGACCACGATAACATCAAGCAGCTTGAAAAATGGGGCTTTACCATTATTCAGGCAAACTCACGCTCCGAGAAGTATATGCAGGAGTTTACAAGGCTCATCAACGAAAACATTGACAAATGCTCCCGTCTGTTCTATGACTGGCTGAATTGGGAGTATATCCGAGACTTGTTCTTTGTCCCGAAATACAATAAGAACGGTGTCATGAAGCAGGAGTTCACCAAGTACATGGCGAACATCGAGCATTACCCGTTTCAGATGTATATTCACTGGCAGCCTGCCGATGTGGGGAGCATCGTCTATTCCGACCGAAAGTTCCTGAAGATCATCTACGGTCAGCATAATGACAGCTTCACCGACTACACGAAATATCGGGACGCAGACGATGAGACACGAAACAATATTTATAATTTTATCGACAGCGCCGAGAAAACTGCTATCGCCGTCGATTGTGAGAACTCTAACCCGTACAAGCTGTACAGTGTGCTGAAAGGCTTAAATCCCGAAGAACTTGCCAAGATCGAGAAAATAACGCTCTATGACGATCCGCACACCACAGCAGGCTGGGACTGGCTCTCCAAATTCACGCAGATACCCACCGAGCATATTGAAATCGACCGTGTGACCGACCGAAAGTCCCTGGTTGATGTGCGAATGACAGCAAGCGTAGTCACGGACTTCTACCGTGACGGCATCACATCATTTATCATTGTGTCGAGTGATTCCGACTTTTGGGGACTCATCGAGAGCCTGCCGAAAGCGAAATTTCTTGTTATGTACGAATACGAGAAGTGCGGAACGGCAATCAAGAACGCCCTCGCACAGCACGGCATCTATTACTGTGCCATAGATGATTTCTGCACCGCAGGAACGGAAGATATGAAGCGAGCTGTTCTGTTTGCGGAGCTTGAAAAGCATTTGCCCTCGCTTGTCGGTGAGAACCCTCTGGACCTTACCCACAAGATCTACGAAGCCACAAGAGTGACCGCTACCATGAAGGAAATGGAGAACTTCTGCAATCGGTATGTCAAGACATTGCGGCTCAAGGTGAACTCCGAGGGAAAGTTTGAGATTGAGATACAGAAATAACGAAAAAAGGACGGTTTGCGCCGTCCTTTTCGTTTTTTGAGAACTTTGAATCCAGTGGGTTCAAAGTTAAGTATCCGTCTGATTGATAGACTAAAAAATGTTTGCATGATATGAATGCGTTGTTATATGGGGGATTATGTGCACGTAATAATATTGACAATATGCGGATTTTGGTGTATAATAAATAAGAATATATCATATAACACTATCCGATTTAGTTTCTTCAATGAAAAAAATCCTATTTGCTATCGTTTTTGCTTCACTCATTTGATGTGTAATAAAAATGATAGATATATTCTCTTTGTGAGGAAGTTCTTTTATTGTATTGCCAATTCCTACTCGTGATGACTCATCAAGAGCCGAGAACGGTTCATCTAATAATATTATGCTTGGAGCAAGAGCTAATGCTCTTGCGATAGCAATTCGTTGTTTTTGTCCACCGGACAGTTGTGATGGGTATTTCCTGTACAGTTCCAATGAATCAATACCCACGCTACTAAGCTTCTCTCTCGCTATCTTCTGTGCATCTCTGTATCTTCTGTTGCATGACAGCAACTGCGGTATTATTACATTTCCTTCTGCCGTCAGCCACGGAAATAGTTGCTCGGTAGTTTGCGATAGTAAGAGAATGTCTTTGGATGGCTTTTGAATTGGAACACCTTCATATAAGATTTTACCATCAGTAATAGGTTCAAGTCCAGCGATCATTCGAAGCAACGTAGATTTACCGCTGCCGTTATTACCAACTATAGATAGTATTTCACCACAGTAAAGTTCTAAGTTCAGATTTGAAAACACAAAACTACTATCTTTAGTATATTGTTTACTTACGTCCTGAACTTTTAACACGATGTCTCTCATTTGGTCACACCCCATTTCTTTATAGTACGGTTCTCGATAATTTGAAACATCTTTTCTACAGCAATGCTGATAAGCACGATCATTAAGACTCCGACCATAACATCACACATATTTGCATACGCACGATTACTATATATCCAATATCCAAGCCCTTGCTGAGAACCTGAAATGTAAAAGATTGCTTCTGCACTAATTAACGAGCGCCACGCACGCCCCCAGCTGTTACGAACTCCAGATAATAGGTATGGAAATATTGCAGGAATAAATACAAAAATGCTCATTTTCCATTTTGGAATACCAATATTGTACGAAAAATTTCGATATTCCTGTGGTATTGTGCTTATACTCATCATAAGTGTCGCAACTAAGGGCCAGAATACGGCGTGAAAAATAAGAATGTAACAGATAACTGAAATATACCGTCAGTTGTGTCAGCGGAAGAAAATACTTCTTTATTTGGAAACGAGGCATTGTCTTTACCAACAGGAGGCATCATATATGTTTCTTTAGTTATCACATTCAAACCATATCCTGTGCAAAATACAATATCAGAGTTTGTACTTAATGCTTTGTTTAACATACGCTCGACCATTGATGGAGAAAAGAAATCATCAGAATCTAAGAAAAGGACATACTCACCCTTTGCTTTAGAAAAACCTACATTTCTCGCTGTTCCTGCATTCATATTTTCTTGTTGAATTAAAGAAATACGGCTATCAGACTGTTGTATTGCTTTGACTATCATTGCCCCATTGTCGGTTGAACCATCATCAACGCAAATAATCTCAATGTTCTTATATGTCTGCTTTATAAGCGATATTAGGCAATCTCCTATATACTGTTCTTCATTATAAAAAGGGATAATAACACTTACCAATTCTTTCATTTTTAATCCCCCTTATCATTTTATTATATTACAGTTCATAAAACACCCTGTTCTTAAAATACCCTATAACGCAAGTATTCGGTAGTTTTCTAACAACACTACTAAATGCATTTCCAAGTTTAACACTAATATGTGCATCGGATCCTAATACAACCCTACGTCCTCCAAGCTGAACATATCGATCAATGATACTGTATCGAGGCAGCGGTTCGTCAGAAGCATTCATGATGGAAGACGTATTAACTTCAAGAATAATGTCTTTTTTAATCATAGCATTTAATATTTCATCCATGATAGTATCACTGACGTTCCAATTATCAAAATAACGTCTGGGAAAATCTATATGTGCCATCGCCTGGAACTCGCAGGTCTGAATTGATTTTAACATAAGATTATAGTATTCATCAATCGCTTTTGATTCCTCTATGTTTTTTGCACCTGGAAAAACAGAGTCATAGCAATGATGAATGCTTCCTAGAATATAATCAAAAGGCATAGAACTGTAATCCTCGAATTCAGTAGGGAATAGATGTGGCTCGGAGAATTCAATCCCAATCAAAATCTGAATGGAGTTATAAATACGTCTTAGCCTATTCACTTCATAGAAATATTCTGACACATCAAAATTTGTAGAAGCTTTATTAATTATTCTTCCCACATTTATTTCAGAAGAATTGAAATCTACATGATCCGTAAAACAAATAATTGGAATCCCAATCTCTATGGCTTTTATACACTGCTCTTCCATAGATGACTTTCCGTCGGGCGAAAAAGTAGTATGAATATGCATATCTGCCAGCCTCATATTATCCCTCCACATAAAATAATATGGTTATTCCTTTTATACACAAAAATAATTGCATTATATTGTCATTGTAGAGACACACCTACTGCCGTGCAAAGGAAAGGCAGTACACCCACCTTTCATGTTATGGTTAGCACGGGCGCATACATAGGTGCGTCCGTGCGTCATAGTATTATGGTGAGCGAAAACGATAACCATTAAAAGAATAGTCAACAATGGTTAGAGGGATAATTCATCATTAGTTTTTCTTACGTTTCCTTTTGGCTTTATGTTTTGCAAAAGGGTGACGTTTTTCTTTTCTTATCCCTCTTGTTGTATCAGCTTTATTGTCAGAAAGCTTGTGTATCACAGGCGACATCTTTTCAGGTGAATCAGACGTAGGAGCGTCGTTCCCTTTATTATAATCACTTACTAATTGACCACAGGCAGCTTTTATTCTATTACCTCTTGATTCCCGAAGTTTTACTTCCAAGCCAGCCTCCTCTAGTCTAATCTTAAATGCAACCAATTGTTGCTTGTTAGGACGTTTGATTCTCTTACAGGCAGTTTCATTATATTGTAAAAGATTAATCAGTACATTTTTTCCTCTAAACCATTTACCAAGTTGTCTTACGTCTGAAGACCTATCATTAATTCCAGGAGCGAGCAGATATGCAATGGTAATCTTTCTGTTATGTCGTTCAGAATAGGAAAGCGCAGCTTCGACAACACTATGAATGCTATTGGATTTCATGTGCGGCATAATCATGTTTCTAGTTGCTTGATCCGTTGCGTGAAGAGAGAGTGTAAACTGAATCTTTAAATGCTCCTCTCTCAGTCGCTTCAACTGTTCAACTGGTCCAACAGTCGATACATTTATGCCATCTGTAGGAAAATTAAGTCCATTGCGATCACGAAGTATATGAATACTTTTAATCAGATTATCATAATTAAAGAGAGGTTCTCCCATCCCCATAAAAACGATTCTGTTGACACGTTCTTTCAAAAGAACGATTTGCTGAACTATTTCAGCTGGTGAGAGATTGCGAATAAATCCATTTTTTCCTGATGCACAGAAAATACACCCCACCGGACAACCGACCATAGTGCTAACGCATACCGTATTGCCAGTCCTTCTTTTAATGCATACTGTTTCAATGCAGTAGCCATCTTGTAATTCAAAAGCATACTTTGTAGTATCTCCCCCTACATATATGTCTTTTATAGTCATAGTTTGATTTTTAGGACTTACGCCATTTTTATACAAGGTTTTGAATAAAGACTTAGCTCGTTCTTCTCCCATACATTTGGCTACTTCATCAAAAGTATAATTGTACGGATTGCCCTGAATCATTTCTAATGTAGGAGGGACCATTTTCTCTTTATTTGCCATGATAATTCCTTTCCTCGCATTGTATTTAAGTAATATTTTACACAAGCCAACTTGTGTGGATTATAACTTGAAAACATCAAAAGGGTACACAAACCCCATTGTATATATTATACATCTTTTTTTTCTTTCTGTCAAGATAGAAATTGCATCCCAATAATGTGAATTATATCATTTTTCACTTATTGGGATGCATACTTACTTAGAATAATCTTATAGTTGCTTATTCAATTCCTTGCTTCTTGCTCCTGCCCTTTGTCTGGTCCTTCGGCGTTTTTGGCTTTTTGCCGAGCCTTGCGGCATCACGCTTCATCTTCGCCCTCTCAAAGTAGCAAGTCTTTTCACGCTTCGGAGCGTTCTTCTTTGCTTCGATAGCCGCCTGATTCAGCTCATCAGTTACGACTTTCAGCCTTTGCTCCTTAGTATCAAGCTCCTCCTGCTGGGGGAACGGCTCTGCTACGATCTTCTGAGCTTCGGCGTGGTCAAGCCTGAGCTTTGCAAGGTTATCCTGCGTTCTCTCGATTCTGCCGTCAATATTGTAGAGGGCAGCTTCAAGACGGTTCAGGTTGTGGGAAAAACTCTCGATCAGCTTGGTTGTATGCGAAGCGGCACCTTGCAGACAAGCAGACATACCGCCGCCCATCATGTTGCTGTGCATCGTGACAGACAGGTCAAAGCCCTGGAAAGAGCCGACCTTCACAGGAGTATCCGCATACTTGATAGCCAGTACCGCATCTTCAAGTGCCTTAGCTGCTTCTTTTCTATCGGTGTACTCAGTCTCACCAATGGTGATCTTGAATACGGGCAGTTTTCGCTCAGAATCTATCGGGAGCTTGCGAAGTGCTTCACGGTCAGTATGGAGATCATCGAGGATAGCCGTAAGTTTCTGTTCCTGTTCAGGGAAACGAGCGATCTTGTCCTCCATTTCAAATACCGTGTTGCGGTGTTCCGCAGCAAGTACCCTCAGTTCCTTCACTTCATTTTCAAGCATCAGTTTTTCCTTGATACGCTCATCGCCTGTACAGAGTGCCTTGATCTCGGAATAAGTGAGCGCCTGCTGGTCCACATCTTCGCATTTTCTCGCAGGAGTCTTACTCGTCATGATCTGAGAGATAAATTTCTGCTTGTTCTCCAAAGTCTGATAGCTGTATGCATCAAAAGTGCCTTTGGTGACATAGCGGAAAATCTGAACATTCTTGTTCTCGTTGCCCTGTCTGATGATTCTTCCGGCACGCTGTTCCAGATCAGCTGGTCGCCACGGTATATCGAGGTCATGGACGGCAATCAGCCGTTTCTGTACGTTAGTACCCGTACCCATTTTCGCCGTAGAACCGAGCAGTACACGGATTTCTCCGCTGCGGACTTTATCAAAGAGGTCAGCTTTCTGCTGTTCGGTTTTCGCATCGTGGATATATGCGATCTCCTCCGCAGGAATACCCTTAGCGATCAGCTTGTCACGAATATCGTCATACACGCAAAAATCGCATTCTTCTTCAAGAGACTCGACCTCAGCGATAGACTTCTTATCCTTAGCATCATCGGCATCTTCACCCTCGACCGCTGCTTCTGCTGCCTTGTGCGGTACACCCAAATCACAGAAGATGATCTGCGTGAGCCTGTCCTCAGCCGTTTCAACGTGGATACGGGCAACATTCTCTACACAGCGGTTGAGCTTCGTATCGGGGTTGTCCTCAAATGACGGATCAATCAGGCGCGGATCAAGACCAAGCTTTCTTCCATCCGACGTTATCTTGAGCATATTGTCAATCGTAGGATCAACATTTCCTGCATTGATAGCATCAGCTCTGTCGGCAAGCTCCTGAACAAGCTCCTGCTGAAAGGGAGTAGCTTCGACCTGAACAACCTGATAATCGCAATCAGGAACATCAAGTGTCAGCGTATCAGCGGTACGAATATCAGCGACCTGCTTAAACATACTCATCAATTCGGGCAGACCTGTATAGTTTGCGATACGGGTGCGCTCCTTGAAGCCATTGCCCGCAGGTTTCAGCTCATAGTCAGTCTTTTGCTCACCGAAAACCGCAACCCAGTTATCAAAGTGCTGTAAGCCGTGGTCACGGAGGAAGTCATACTCCAAGTAACGCATCATGGTGTGCAGCTCTGTAATACTGTTGCTGAGAGGCGTGCCAGTTGCAAAGATAACGCCCTTGCCGCCTGTCTTTTCATCGAGGTATCTGCATTTGAGGAAAAGATCGAGTGCTTTCTGTGAAGCCGAGTTGGAAATTCCGGCTACATTCTGCAATTTTGTGGCGACAAAGAGGTTCTTGAACTCGTGGGCTTCATCGACGAACAAACGGTCGATTCCGAGCTGTTCAAAGGTCAGTGTATCGTCCTGATTTGCTTTTTCGAGCTTGTCAAGCTGTTTCTGCAAACTCTTTCGGGTGCGCTCCATAGCCTTGATCTGGAACTTAGAGCCTTCGCTCTTTTTAAGCTCCTCAATACCTTGCAGAATATCGTCGATTTGGCTCTGAATGGTCGTTACCTGTCTCTCCTTAGAAACAGGAATTTTGCCGAGCTGAGAGTGGCCGATGATAACCGCATCATAGTTGCCAGTAGCGATCTTAGCGAATAACTGCTGTCTGTTCTCTTTCTTGAAGTCCTTTTTGGTTGCAACAAGAATGTTTGCACCCGGATAGAGCTTTTGGAAATCGTCACCAATCTGCTCCGTCAGATGATTCGGAACGGCAAACAGGCTCTTAGTACAAAGACCTAACCTCTTGCTTTCCATAGCAGTAGCGATCATTTCAAAGGTCTTTCCGGCACCAACGCAGTGAGCAAACAACGTATTACCGCCAAACATTGCATGAGCGATCGCATTTTTCTGATGATCGTGCAGATGAATGTCAGCCGTCATCATCGGGAAAGAAAGAGCCGAGCCGTCAAACTCACGGGGACGAATGGAGTTGAAAAGTTCGTTGTAACGCTCCACAATAGCTTCACGGCGGACAGAATCTTTGAAGATCCACGCCTTGAAAGCCTTGCGAATATCGTCAGCCTTGCGCTGTACCACACGGGTAGCATCAATATCCACCACACGCTTTTCCTTAGTATCGCCCAAGCCATCCGGCACTTCGATCGTCTTGTAGACCTTCGGCTCTTGCAGATTCAGCAAATGCTCAAAGATGTCATAAGCGTTCATCGTGTGTGTGCCGTACTTTTGAGTCGCAAGCACCGACCTGTCGGAAGATTTGTTGCTTACATGGAAAGAGTTAGCGTGAACGGAATACTCCACACCGACGATAGCAGACTTGTTCCAACGGGCAGACGGACTGTCACTCCGCTGATACGCTGGTGTCTGCAACAGCTCATACATGAACTGTTCGTAATACTTTGGATCAAGCCAAGCGGCACCGAGCTTAATGTCAATATCTCCGGCTTTCAGCGGTTCAGGCATAGCCTGTTTCAGAGCTGATACATTGATATTGAAGTCAGGATCGTACTCAGCGATCTCCTCGGCTTCACGGAGTTTCTTGCGAATATCGCCCGACAAGTATTCACTTGCCGTCTGATAATCATTCTCCGTATGGGGAATCTTGAAGATCTCACCCGTCAGGTCGTGCTTCAGCTCGTCCTCGGTCATACCTGTCAGACTGCTCATGTACTCAAAGTCAACCCGTGCTTTCTCAGCAATGGAGAGTGTCAGAGCTTCAAGTGCCGTGTCAACGTGTTCCACAGCCTTCGGCGGCACGATAGTTCGCTTTGTGAAAATATCGGACTTTGCAAGGAGCTTTGTCTTATCATAGCTCTTTTCAAGCCCTGCCACAAGGTTGTATGACACATCTTCGCTGAAATACCGCTTATTCGTCTGAGAATGAATAATACCGTACTTCTTGTAGAAATCATCATACACCACATTCAGCTTTGCCTGCAAATCCTTAATAACGCTGTCAGGCTTGTCAAGTTCCATTGCTTCGATCAGCTCACGGGTGAGATCACGAAGCTCAATAAACGCCTTAAAACGCTTGTGCTGCGCTGTTCCCTTATCGAAACGGAACTCGCAGGCGGCGTTATTTTTCTTGAAGAAAACTTGATCGTCAGACATAAAAAAGCTGTAATTACGCAGATTAGACGGAATCTGAACCTGAACGCCGTCAGCGGTCTTAGCATACACATCTCTGCCACGCTCATGACTGATCTCCGCCGAGAGCTTTCCGACAGCTTCATGAAGTGCCGATTTCAGGTCAAAGCCGTCCTCGGCGACAACCATTGTACCGCTGCCGTAGAGCTTGTTGCCCTCGACCACAGTGCCAAGCACCATATCGGGGTGCTGTTCAAAATACTTGTTTATTGGCAGACCGTCAGCAATTTCACCGATGTGTACCCAATCGGGAATATCGGACATTTCAGCAACAGACTTGCCTTCACGCTTTTGCAGGAAGATGATGTCAGTTGTGACCGCTGTTCCTGCGTTATCCTTAAATGCACCGTTCTTGCCGCCTGGCAGACGGATAGCACCGATAAAGTCGGCTTTATCCGCAAGCATTTGTCTTGTAGATTCATCACGCTTATCAAGTGTTCCTGCCGAGGTAACAAATGCCATGATTCCGCCGTTTTTCAGCTTGTCGAGAGCTTCTGCAAAGAAGAAATCGTGCAGTTTCGTTGTATCGTGGACAGTATCTGTGAAGCACTTATAAGTACACCCACTCTTAAATCAGGCAATAGACCATATTCGATGAATATAAAATAACGCAACATGAGGCTATGTCTCCGAAACTATTAATGGAGGCATAGCTATTTTTTCTCTTGAAATAATCTCTCCGATGTGGTATAATGATAACTGATACATAAAGCATGACCAATTGTGAGGTGATTGCTATGAATATTGCTATCGTTGATGATGAACCTGTATTCTTAAAACAACTTCATAACAGATTAAGAGAAATGAAACTCCCCGACTGCGAAATACACGAATTTACAAGCGGGAGAGACTTATTGAGTTTCTATGTCAAGGGAATGTATGAAGTCATCATACTCGATGTTGAAATGCCCGATCTGACCGGATTGCAGACCGCTGAAAGAATCAGACAGATAGATGGTTCAGTTATTATTTCTTTCCTGACGAATTATGCCGAATTTGCCGTTAAGGGCTACGATGTGGGAGCGTTTCGCTATATATTGAAAAATCAGCCAGACTATGTATATACCAAACAGCTAAATTCTATCATTGCTGAGTGCCAGCAGCGATTTAGAACTTTCACTTTCAATAATAAAAATCTGTCATTCAAGTTCAGGCTGACAGATATTCTTTACTTTGAGGGACATAGAAGAAAGGTATCACTATTCACAGTTAATGGTGAATTGGAGTACGGCGGCGATTTTTCAACTGTGTGTGGCGAGTTGTTAAAGTACAATTTCGCTATTATAAACCGTGGAATACTTGTAAATCTTGACCATATACAGAATATTACCAAGTACGATATTATTCTAAGCAACGGCAGAAAAATCCCCATAGGCAAAACATATAAAGATGAGATAGTTGCTCGCTATCTTAACTATGCAACAGGGAGATGATCGAGTTGCCCGTATTGATTGAAAATATCATTGAGATTGTCAATGTAGCAATTGAAATGATGTTGGTATTCTTATACTTTTCCTTGTTGAGTAAGGCAAAAGTTAATAAAGCAGTTCTTTATCTGTCGTATCTTCTTTCTACTGTAATACTGTCAGCGACAGTTTTGTTGACAGATAATATTTTAGTGTATCTGATTACAACCATTATTCTTATTAGCTCCATGTCCTTTATTTGTTATGATGATTCAATCCGTCATAAAATATTTTGGAACATATTGTTTTTACTGATTATATCTATATCTGAACCTATTGTGATTGGATTACTTTGCATTGCTAATATGGGAACACCAGATGAATTCTTAGAGTCTGGTTTAGGACGTTATCTCGGAATGGTAGGCACAAATATAATTTATTTATGGCTTATAGGATTGATGCACCGCATAATAAACAAAAAAATTCGTGAACTGCCGATAAAATATTGGATATTGATAATAGTTATTCCAATCATAAGTATTTTTCTTTTACAAACAATGCTTGATGGATTTGTTGGCAGCAACACTTATAGTTATGTTTCTTTGGGCGTTTCTCTTGCAGGAATTATCTTTATAAACCTTGCTATGTTTAATTTCTTTGAAAGTTTTGAAGATAAGATAAAGTTAAAATACCTTGAAACAATAAAGCAACAGGAACAGGAAAACTATAAGCTGCTTACCCTGTCATACAAGCAAGTACGAGAGTTTAAACACGATATTGAAAATCAATTTTTAGTTCTGAATGATATGTTGGAAAACAATGATACTGATTCTGCTAAGGAATATCTTGTCAAGCTAAGCTCATTTGTAAGGCTTGCTAACAGACTCTGCTATACTGGTAATAATGCCGTCGATTCTATTGTGAACATCAAGGGTTCTCTTGCTCAGACATACGGTATAGAGTTTATTTGCAAGGTCAATATCATAACAAATATCAAGGCAGACGAATTGGAGTTGTGCCGTATCATCGGAAACGCTCTTGACAATGCAATAGAAGGTTGCCAGAGAGCTGGTGTATCACATAAGCATATTTGGATAAGCCTAATGGAAGAACGAGAGAAGCTATTTATTGTCATTACAAATACATCAGATAAGGTAGATACATCTGTTTTAACATCAACAAAGAAAGAACAAGGGCTTCACGGCATAGGGATAAACAGTATCAAATCCTCCGTTGATAGATTGGGTGGGTTAGTAAGTTTCGATTATGATGACGGAATTTTTAAGCTGAACATTATGGTTCGTAATTGTTTACAAATTTAACTATTTGCATTTCGGGACAAGAAGACGACATTTGGGGACACTTTGAGACCTTTTTTCTCAAAACCTATTGAAAAAATTTGCAACTTGTGTTATGATTTTTGCAGGAAGTGATTCAGAAATGATTTCAAAACTTGCAAAAAGCATAGCACACTTTTTTGTGGTTCAGAACATAACGGAAGAATCCAAAGAGGTGATCTACGCATATGGAATGGAGCTGCTGATCTCTGATGTGCTGAATACCATTATCGTCCTGCTGATTGCTCTGTTTTCCCATACGCTGCCTGCGGTTGTTGTATTCATAGCCGTATTTATGGGGTTGAGACAGTTTGTAGGTGGGTTTCACGCTAACAGTCATCTTAGTTGTATGTTCACGCTTGTCATGGTGATGATGGTTTTCTCTTACGGCATTTGCAATGTAAGCGGACATATTACGCCAATATTCAGCATCAGTTTCATAATGATAGCATTACCAATCATTCTATGTATTGCTCCCGTTCCGCATCCGAATAAACCGATGTCAGAGGAAAAGAGTGTCAAGCTAAGGAAAAGAAGCTGCATCTTAGCTGTTACCCTATCCGTTGTCACGATTGCACTGCTTGTATTCCAATATCAAAAACTAAGCCTTTATGTATCAAGCGGAATGCTGCTGTCAGCAATCATGGCACTGCTCGGTCACTTTTTGAATCGGGGTGATAACAGTAAACGATGATAAGGAAAGAGAAAAACGGAGTATTTTGGCGATTGTAATTCTTGCTCTTGTAAGGCTGGTGCTGTATATCTCAAATGGCAGCGTTTGCGGTATTACGTTTTATCAACCGAAAGAGCCTGACTTATCTGAACTGTTTGAAAGGAGGGATTTGTAATGAAAAAGCTGATGAGCATAGCAAAGAAGGCTTCTACGGCACTGGCGGCTCTTGCGCTGGTGGTAGCTACCACATCAGTTCCGAGTGCTTGCTTCCATTGGTTCGCACAACCTGTAGAGCCAGAAGAGCTGAGAAACTATGTAAACAAGAAATAATTGGCAACTGTGTGTTGCAGAAAGGGGGTATGAAATGGTTAAGAATAAGATTTTGAAACGTATCGTGGCAGGTCTTAGCTGTATTGCGTTATCTACAACTATGCTTACGAGTTTACCTGCTTTTGCCGATGATTATGTTGACGAATATCAATATTACTCAACGTTAGATCCTAATGGTGAAGAGTACCAAGAATGGAAATCAAATCTGGCAAGTTCTGCTGTAAGTGTTCCCCAAAATAGAATGCTTAAAAGTATTCTCAAAAATAATACTTTAATAGCAAATGACTACATTGAGTTCAACACTGCAAGTAATGGTCACTATACTATTGGTACAATAGGAGGAAACCCTAACAGTTCAACTGATGATAATAAAAAGATGCTTTTCGGTCATCCGGGTGGAGGAACATCAAAAACAACAATTGTTGTTGGTGAAAGCATAAATGAGTTTACATCATCAAATGTAACTTATGATGCTGATGGTTCTAAAAGTGTTTCCAAAGCTTCTTATGATGGTGTTGATGTCACACAAGAACTATCTATTATTGAGAATTCGGCGACTGGACGAGATGATGTTGTTAAGATTAAGTATATCGTCAAAAATGATACAGAATACGCCAAACAAGTGGGCATAAGAATTATGATGGACACTATGCTCGGTGGTAATGATGCTGCGCCATTCAGAGTAAACGGATCTGATGTAACAACTGAAACCGTATATTCAGGTTCTAATATTCCGCAAATATGGCAAGCCTTTGATTCCGCAACTAATCCCGGTGTAGTAGCACAAGGTACATTCTACAAATCGGGAGACAGAAAACCTGATAAAGTACAATTTACTAATTGGGGAAATGTAACAAGTACGCTATGGGATTATGTGACTCAGCCAGGACGATCTAATGGAGATAGTGCAGTATCCATCACATGGAACAAAGATACTTTCACCAGTGGTGAAACACGAGAATTTGTTACCTATTATGGATTGAGTGAGTTAGAACAGAATTTAATTCCTCCGTTAGCATTAAGTGTATACGCTGATAATAAGGTTAGTATTTCCAATTTTAATTATGATGATATAAATGCAAATGTATATTTGGATAATATTGGAGATGGCGATGCGACAGATGTATCGATAAAAATCACTGCTGATAACCTTGAACCAAAGTATGGAACCTCACTTACACACAATTATTCGGTAATAAAGCCAAGTAAAAGCTATTCAATTCCTTTGAAATTTATAGTTCCAACAGATTCAAAACATAATTCTGATATAAATGCAAAATTGGATTTTGAATTATCATACAAAGTTGCCAAGACCGGTGATACAGAAGTAAAGCGAATAACCAAAAACATAACAATTCCTAAATTGAAAAGAGCCGTTGTAGTAGTACCGGGAATAATGGGAATAGATCTTGCAAAAACATCAAATGATGAAAGTGTATGGGGATCTTGGATTGAACAGCCAAGTAACTTTGATGATGTTAAAAAAATTCACAATGCGTTCCAGTCGCTCAAATGCGATTACTACGGTAATAGTAATATTGAATTATATCCTGTTAATAATTATGGATATGATGATACTTATAAAGGAATAATTGAATCACTAAATAATGATACTGATATTTCTGATAAGTATGATATCTTATTTTTCCCGTATGATTGGAGAATGGGAGCGCAAATAACGGCTAATAATCTTCATGATCTTATTAGTGATTATAATGAGGTAGTTTTTGTTGCACATAGTATGGGTGGTATTGTTACAGAAAAATACATTTCGGAATATGGTGCTGATAATATTTCTAAACAAATAACTGCCGGAACACCATTTTGGGGTGCGCCAACGATGCTTTGCGTTTTAAGCACTGGTGATTTATCATATATCATAGGAGGACTCGGGGTAGCAGAATCATTATTTACTTCATTTGAACTTCCAAGTGTTTTGGTGAATTTAGGCAGTTGTTATGATTTGTTGCCAAATAAAGATTATACAGATGACTGGCAGTGGATATATTCATATAAACGAACTTATGATCATTGGTATGATTATTTTATAGATAACGGCAATTTTACGTATTTTACATTTGACGAATTTGATGAGCTGATTTCTGATGATTATAATAATTATCTTTGGATAGATGGAAAATATAACCATAGCCGCATAAAAATATCCCAAAACAATACTAATAATCTGAAAAGAATAGCATTAGTAGGAAGTAATAGAAATACCATTTCAACTATTCAACATTGTCCTGGCGATAGAGGATTGCAATTCGTTCCAGAATATGGTATTGGCGATAGTGTAGTTCCAATTGAAAGTGCAACAATGAATTTTAATCACGATCTTTTGGATATAAAAATCTTTGATCAAGATCATATGGGGTTAATACAGAGTCAGGAATGCATAGATGAGATATTAAAAAACATAAAAGATACAAAATCATTTATGAAGCTGCCCATGAGAACAAAAATGGCAAATAACAATCTTACATCTAATGCCATAGAAGAAACCAAGACACTTTCAAATAAGCTTGCTATTTCAGGTTATTTTGATTTATTCTTTTCAAACGAAACCTGTTCATATTATTACACAAATTCAGAGGTTCATGAAGGGAATAATTTTAAATTTGACCCTTTAACATCAGTTGGCAATCCGATTTTACTGGCTCAATTTGCTGATGATAATTATGATTGTAAAATCAATTCACTTGCTGATCAAAACACTGATATTATGTGCAATATTGATGGAAACATCTATTTGTATACCAATATCTCTGTGAATAGTGGATCTGTATTATTCTTAAATTTATCAGATGGTTCATTTTTTATTAACATTGATCTTGATAATGATGGTGAAATAGATACAACTGTTACGCCAACTATCAATCCAGGGGTAATTCAAGATGATGAGAAATCACCTGAAATAACAGTAGAATCTTGCAATGCAGGTATTAGTAACTCAAATACTATAAATCCCAATATAGTTATAACTAACAACTCTGACAAGCCTTTAAAAATGAGTGATATAACTATAAATTATGTATTTAATGCAGACAATAAAGAAAACCTTGAATACCATTGCGACTGGCTTGCTGTAGATAATCAATACTTAGGTAATACTTCGGTTTGTGAATTTGTTAATGACGATTACGGAAATACATATGCAAAAATCAAATTTAATACCGATGTTGAACTTCAACCTAATAAACAGTTTGTAATCCATTTTAGACTAAATGCAGCAGATTGGTCTAATTGGGATACATCGAATGATTATTCAATGGGAACAGAACAGCTATTGCCAAATGATAAAATAATTGTTTTTTATAATGAACAGCTTATAAGCGGTGTCCAGCCTTGAAGTAGAGGTTGAAGCAATGAAAAAAACAATTATAATTATAATTATATCATTATTAGTTACGGCAGGCACTTTTGTTTTATCTAAGTATCACAACAGAGATAAAATGATGACTCAAATGAATAAAGATATACAAGATTATTATTATATAAGCTGTCCAAATGGAAATGAGCTTGACATCAAGCAAAAGAGCAGTAATGAATATCAATACTCTATTCTTAGTTATCCTTTTAGCACAACAGAATACACTAACAAATTTACATTCAGATTAAAAGTGAGTCTTGATCAGAAATTCATATTTGAAAAAATCGGCTTATTGACAGGCACAAGCGGAGTAAACGCAAATACAGACTTTCCTAATTGTCTTATTAAAGAAAATGATTCTTCTCAATATCAACGTTTTTTTCTCCCCACGCCAGAAGAAGATAATGATGTTTCAACAATCCTTGGCGAAGGCAAAATATATGTATCATTCAAGAATGCAATCAATTCATCAGATATATCATCTGTAATAGATGAATATAGTGAATACGGAACAGTGACATGGCTTTGGGTCGATACTTACAATGATTCTGATTCAACACTACCAACGATTCAAAATCCTCAAAATGACGAAAGAGGAGTGTATGGTATCCCGTTGTTCTATGCTGGCGAAAAGCTCATTTCACCATTAGATAAGTTTGTTAATATAATAAATGATAAACACGCTTATTTGGAAGACGAATTTGAAAACATAAGAAACGGTATTAATACAGGTAAAGATACTATTAAGCAATCTGATATTAATATTATAGGTATTGTTTTATTGTCCCAAAAAGATTTGAACCGTAGTGCCATAATAAACGAAATCGCCATAAAGGGAAATGTCTATGTAGTTAACTAAACTATAAATTTATTGTTATCTTGTTTTATTGCCAAATACTATATTTTTCGTTCCACACAAGTCTGAATAGGCATTGTGGGGCACACCACAACAGGCACAAACTCTATTGGAACTGAATAACCGCAAGCCCTCGGAAATGCTCTTGTAAGCGTTTCTGAGGGCTTTTTCTTTTCAGCGGTTAGAATTCCGCTCCGCAGGCTCGGATAGTGATGTGTGGCATTTCCGTTCGCCTGACGGTCAAGCTGAGGTCGGCTCGGTGATGCCGTGACGGAGTTCATACTCACGCACACGGCGGTAGAAAGTATTTGCTGACATATTCATTCTCCGCATAAAGTCCCTGCCCGTGATGTGCTTGGCTCTCCATTCCCCATAGAGCTGACCGAACCTCGTCCAGTCGGTGGGGATAGGCTTTCGCCCGGTGTACTTGCCCTGAGCCTTAGCGATCTCGATGCCCTCACGCTGTCGCTGTTTGAGCTGCTCACGCTCCAACTGTGAGAGTGCAGCGAACACGGTGAGCATAAATTTGCCCGCAGGAGTGTCGGTGTCAATTTTCTCCTTGTGGCTGATGAGCGTTACTCCCTTGTCTGTGAGGGTGTCGATGATGTTCAGCAAGTCCTTTGTGGAGCGTCCCAGACGGCTGATACTCTCGATGTAGAGGGTGTCACCCTCACGCACATAGTCAAGCATTGCCCTGAGCTGAGGGCGGTCGGTGTTCGCTCCTGACAGCTTCTCGGAGAAGATGCGGTCAACCTGATAACTGCACATGATCTCCTGCTGTCTCGCTGTTTCCTGATGCTCCGTAGAAACACGGATATAACCTATTTTGCTCATAGTTGTTGTTTCCTTTCTTTATTCAAGTGTATTTTTATTTCTATGTTTAGCCTGTGTCCTCTGACGGCTTTTCTCACGCTCACGCTTCATCTGCTGTTCGTTGATGTACTGGCGCACCTGTCGGGTGTACTTCTTCGCCGTTTCACGCTTGGTGAGGAATGCGGTATGCTCGACATTAAGCCTGTTCCACTTCGATTTCAGCTTGTTGGACTTCTCCAAAAGGTCAAGCATCGTCGGCGGTTTGCCGTCAACAGCATACTTCTTGATATGCTCCTTGATGTACTTGACCGTCTGCTCGTAGTCCTCGATAGTGGCGGCATTTTTCTTCTTGAAACGGCTCTGCGACCAGCCCGATTTGCCCTGATACTCCTTGTAAACAGGCTCCAGCTCGTCACGGTGCTTCATCTTTGCAATGAGCGTGTCGATAGCTGTAAACTTCTTTTTCAGATCGGCACGCTCAGTTGTGTGGTCATCGGAGTGAGGTGTATTGAAGAAGAATCCAGACAGCTCGCTGAATGACATAACGCCACCAGCTTCAAGGTCTGCGATGATTTCGTTTGCTCTGCCCATACCTCTGATAGCTTTCCACGGATCTTCTTTCTTTTCAGGTGCTTTACTCTCCGTAGGTGTGGGCTGTGGTGTCCGGGCAGACGGTTCAGGCTTCGGATTGATAGCAGTTGCGTTAAGCATATCAAGCTGTGCCTGCCGTCTTGCTCGTCGGGCTGCAAAGAACTTCTCCACCTGTTCCGCAGCAGCTTTTCTCTTTGCGGTTTCACTTGTTTCGGTGATAGTTTCAGGCTCGGCAGATTGTTTCGGCTTTGTCGGTGCGGTGACTGTCTGTGTCGGCTTCGGCTCGGTCTTTGGAACAACAGGCTTCGGCGCTTCGATAAGCATATCGGGAGTGACATTCGCCGCTGACAGCTTTTCCTGTATCTCCGCTATCTGCTCGGCTATGCGTTCGGGGGTGAAGTCTGCGCCCAGGGTGTCGGCTCTTGTAAACTTCTGTTGACCGTCACCTGATAAACGGAATTTCAGCTTGACCTTATTGCTTGGCTTGTAAACATATTCGATACTGCACTCCGAACATTTTTCAAGAAAATCCTTGAAGTCACGGCTGTAAAGCATGACCTCCGCAATCCTGACACGGAGCTTATCTTTCCACGACTTGCCCTCTTTCTGCATATTCCTCTCAAAGTGAGATACCCCATGTCCCTTTTCAGGCTCGGAGATAACAGATATACCGTGTTCAGCACATATCTCGTCCGAAATCTCACGCAACTCTGCCCACGCTCTTTCAGACTTTCTGCCTTGATTATGCTCGGTGGTAAAGCTCAGACCGTTATACAGATTTGTGTTGTTGAAAATGATGTGGCAATGCAGGTGCGACTTGTCATGATGAACAGCAATGACATACTGATAATCGCCTTTCAGATAACGGTCGCACAGCTCCTCTCCGATCTGCATAGCTTGTTCGGGCGTGACTTCACCGGGGGCAAAGCTCTGTATCATGTGGTAGGCAAGGATTTGGGTGCGTCCTGTTCCTGTGTTTCGGACGGCTCGGAAGTCCTCGCTTGCTCCTGCGCTATCGGCTCGGCAAGCATAAGAGTTGACATATAAACCGTCGATGGTCTTATCATCTCTTGTGATGTAAGCGATCGCTGCGCTGACTGTTGCCCTGATCGTATGGATAGAAGTGTATGCCAAATTTCGTTTACCCCTTTCTTTATCTCGGTAATATCCTCGGCATAGATGTGACCTGTGCTGTAAAGTCGGACAAGTATCTGGTTGATGTTTGCTCCGATGCGTTTCATCAGACGGTTACACTCGGCAATTTCGGAACGGTCGGGCGTGAGATCAACCCTCGCCCGAACACAATCACGGATATACTCGGTCTTGTTCTTGTAACCGTACTGCTCACACTTGGAAAGAATGTCCTGCATTTCCGATTCGGTGAAACGAACATTGAGGGTGTAGGACTTCTTCTCCTTCTTGCGTTTCAGGTACTTGCGTTCATCGTCGGTAAGCTGGCTCTCGTCCTTGTCGGCAAGGCACTTGTCAAGGTCGGCTCTGACCTCTTTGTCAAGTGCGTGATTGATTGCTCCCTCGTAGGTCATACCCTCAAACTCCATAGCCTTGTGTTTGGGCGGTCTTCCACGCTTCTTTTTCTCGGTTTTCATAGTGGTGTCTCCTTTGTTTGTATTTCGGCGTTAGCCGATTTTCTTGACCGCTGTGCGGTCGTTTCGGGGCTTGGGGTGTCCCTAACAAGCATTTGGTATTTTCGCTCGCTGTGCGGCGCAAAATACAATGCTTGTTATTTTTGTTGCGCTGTAGCGCTATTTTCCAGCCTGTGGGATTTTCATATCACTCAGGCTTTCGATGCTCCGTCAGCGAATTTGGAGCTATGCGACTTAAACTCTCCGCCGCTTAGGTCGGCGGTCATACTCGCTCACGCTCCTGCGTGATGCACTCAATATCATCACTCTTGAAATTGTAAACTGGCTCAGCGCAGTTATTGCGCAGTCTGGGCGGCAGTCCTATGAAATATGCTCCCATAAGTTAATACCAAATTATTGACCGCTTCGTTAAGTATACCGCAGAAAAATTTTATGATGAAAATGATATGCAGGGGTGCGTGTGATCGTCACAACGTCAAAGCCCTTCACTTTTCTACCGGTGTTTTTGAGAAAATGGCGTTGTTTTTCAGAAAAGTTTACACTTTGTTCATGACGGTTCTCCCTTGTGCCTAAATTCAACAGCATATTTCTATACAGAATGTGAATAGGTCACGGCGGCACTCGGATAAAACCCCCTCTATATATACAAGCACGTTCAATCAGGAAACGGGCATGATTTTTATAAAAATAGTTGCTCCGTGATAATAATTCTCCGTATTGAATAAATCAGAAATGGTGACCTATGCAGTATGCAGTCAATGTGATATGGCTCGGATTTGCAATGCTCGGTCTGCTTTCTGCAAAATTCCCCATAACAATTTCACGAATGAAGAAGTTTTATGGCGCACTCAACTTCTTGCGCAATGCGAATAGACTTTTGCTGTCCGAGAATGCTATAATATTAGCATAGGGTATTATCCCTAAATCCAATACATTGGGAGGTGATGAGAATGAGTAAGAAAGCTAAGACCGAGGTTGATGAGAAGTCCGCTGTTATCATTACGGATGCTGTTCTTGCGGAGAATCAGGCAAAGCTCGACAGCTACGAAAAGTCTATCAAAGCTGTGCAGGAGCGCAGGCGCAAGGTCATCATTGATAGCAAGCTCTACACCTACGATAAGCTCTCACAGCTTTACGGCGGTGCGGAGGGACAGGCACTTCTCGATGCTGTGACTGCGGAGCATACGCTGATCGGCAAGCTGACAGCAAGCGGTATGACCTATGAGCAGATTGGTGAGCTGGCTGACGATAGTTCTGCCGATGCTGACAACAGCTCGGACGAAAGCTATTCCGAAAAGTACGCTAAGCAGATGAGCTTTTCAGAAACAGATCATTCCTATTCGGAGTAACATATATTCCGACAACAAAACGATTGCTGTGTAAGGGACGGCTCTGCCGTTCCGTACAGCACCTGTGCAGGCGTAACGCCCCTGCAACAAAAAGCCATTGCGTGTAGAGATAGATAATCGCAGGCGGAAAGGAGACACTTGCCAAGAAAAGATACAGGATTTACTTTGGCTGAGCTGAATGAGAGATATAAAGATAAGCCGACCAGCAAAGCCGTGTACGAAGTGGACGGTCAGCGTTATGCTGTGACAAGTCATTTCGTGGGTGAAAAAGACCTTGATAAGGTGCTTTATGAACTTGCTTTCAAAAGAGCGTTTCAGAAAACCGAAAAGAACTAAAAAGTTTTGAAAAAAGACTTGCCATATTCGGTTTTCTGCGCTATAATAGTTGTATCATCGAATATGGTTTGCTTTGATTGGAAAGGAGTTATTATGGCAAAGCAAACTACTTACAATGTCGGGATCTATGTGCGTTTGTCGCAGGAGGACGAACGTGCGGGCGAATCCCTTTCGATTGAAAATCAGAAGAAGATGCTGACGGAATATGTCAGCAAGCAGGAGGGGTGGAATCTTATCGAGATATGCGAGGACGATGGCTATTCGGGAACAAGTTTCGATAGACCAGGTATCAAGCAGATTCTTGATGATGCAAAGTCGGGAAAGATAAATCTTATCCTCTGTAAAGACCTTTCACGTTTCGGAAGAAATTATATCGAGGTCGGTCAGTATATAGATTACATTTTTCCTTCATTCAATATCCGCTTCATCGCCCTGAGCGACAATGTAGACACGCTTGACAGAAACAGTTCGGCAATGGATCTTATGCCTGTGATGAATTTATTCAACGAATGGCACGCCGCCAACACGTCAAAGAAGGTACGCAGTGTCATGGCAGCAAATTCTCGGCAGGGCAAGTATCTGGCGGCTTCAGCTTCTTATGGTTACATCAAGGCAGATGATGAAAAGCATACGCCCTTGATTGATGAAGATGCCGCCGTTATCGTAAGACGTATATTTGAGCAGAGGGCAAGAGGGTTAAGTCCGAAGCAGATCGCTATACAGCTTAACAAGGACGGCATCGCAACTCCCTCGGATCATCGTTATCAGCTTAAAGGCAAAGATAATCCCCTTGTGACTTCACATCTGTGGAATGATTGTATGGTGCGTGGCATTCTTAACAATGAGATTTATATCGGAAATCTCGCACAGCAGAGAGTGACAACGGTATCCTACAAAAATCACAAGCAGATACGCAAGGACAGGTCGGAATGGATAGTGATTGAAAATAATCATGAACCTATCATTTCAAGAGAGCTGTGGGACAAGGTTAGAGAGGTTGACGCATCGGTGAGTATCGGCAAGACAACAAAAGAAGGCGTGATTCTTCCGCTGTCAGGATTTATGTACTGCCCAGACTGCGGTTACAAGATGAAAATGAACAGAACCATGCACACCTCTAAGAAGCGTGGAACATATGAGACTGTCAGCTATCGCTGTGGTACTTATGTTAGAAGCGGAATGGACGGCTGCACTCCTCATTCCATTTTGGAAAGAGTAATTTCACAGATTGTTGTTGACGATATTAGAGCAAAGGCACGACTTGCCGTTGAGGACGAGGACGCACTCCGTGAAGCCGTTAGAAAACGCAGACAGGCTACTGCCGATGCGGAGAGCCAGCATAACAGCAAGGAACTCCATGAGGGTGAGAAAAGGCTTGCACAGCTCGAAACGCTTATCAGTAAGACCTATGAAGAAAAGCTCCTCGGTACTGTACCCGAAGAACTCTGCGTGAAAATGCTGAATCAGTATCTTGATGAGCAGAAGATGCTGAGAGAGAAAGTCGCTGTACTGAAAGAAAAGTGCGAAACCGCTGAACAGGCTGAAAAGGATATTGACAGATACATTGAAAATATCAAGAAGTATGTCGATATTCAGGAGCTTACCCGTGAGACTTGTTTGGAGCTTATCGAGTACATCGTGATTGGTGATCGTCCCGAAAGCAAGGACGAGGACAGGCAGATTCACATCTTTTACAAGTTCCTTGACAAAGGGCTTACGGAGAAAAGAAACATTCTGCTTCCGCAGAATGTGGAGTAAATAATATTTGGGTGTACTTTTATGGGGTTCTCCTCACGGAAACCAAGCTCACCGAACGGAACATTGCCAACAGCTACATCAAAGCAGCTGTTCTGAAAACGGTTCTGCTCAAAGCCCTGAATAGCAATATCTGCATCGGGATAGAGCGCCTGAGCGATTCTGCCGGACAGCGAGTCGATCTCCACGCCGTAGAGTTGAGAGTGTGCCTGCATAGCTTCGGGCATACGACCAAAGAAGTTTCCGATACCCATTGCAGGCTCTAAGACGTTACCGCCGTCAAAGCCGAAATTGCCGAGTGCCTCGTAGATTCCGTCAATAACAGTCGGACTGGTATAAAACGCATCATTGACCGTTGAACGAGCCTGAGCATACTCCTGCGGAGTCAGCAAATCAGAAAGCTCCTTATATTCTGCGGCCCACTTCGGATCGTCCTTATCAAAAGCCTTAGCCAAAGCACCCCAGCCGACATATTTCGACAGGGTTTCCTTTTCCTCAGCAGTCGCAGGACGCTTCTCACGTTCAAGTGATTTCAGCGTTTTGATCGCATCGACATTGGCACGGAATTTCGCCTTTGCACCGCCTTCACCGAGAGCATCATCGGTGATCGTGAAGTTTTCGCCCTTATCGGGTGCAGTAACTTCCGGTGCAGGAACATCGACCGCAGGAACGATCACCGTCTCTTTTTCAGCCTGAACTGTCTGCTCACGCTCCAAGCTGTCAATGAAATGAAAACTCATAAGCATATCGCCGTTGTCAAGCCGTGAAATCAGCTCACCGCCGTCAAAAGTCCAGTTCTTTGCACGGTCAAACTCCATGTGGAGGTCTTTGCCCGTAGGTTCGCCGTTTTCATCGAGCTTTCGGGAAGTAAAATCGACCGTAGTGACACCTGTGACCACTCTGCGCTCCCCGACACATTCAGGACGGAGGTGGTCAGTGATCTCAAACATCATTCCCGGCTTGATCGCCTTTTTGAGCTGAGACAGGTTCTTGACCGTAGGAATTTCGGGCTTTTCCGCTTCGGGAGTGACCGCAGAGTTATCGGGTGTGACCTCAGCTTTTTCAGGCTTCACGGGTGCAGACTGCTCCTTTTCAGGTTCAGCCTTGCCGATATACTCATACATACCGCTGTTCAGGAGCTTATCATAGGAAATATTCTCCGTCACAGCGAAACCGCCGCTTTCACGCTGAATGGTGCAATCGTCCGTATAGAACGGTAACGCACCTGTCAGCGAAATAACCTCAGAAACATCGCCAGTAATCTTGTGACGAAATCGGTCACCGACTTCGACCTTATGGGGTTCAGCCTGTTCTGCTTTGAGTGCAGCCCTTTCTTCTTTCTGTTCAGCCGAGAGATAAGTATCGTCCCTGAGCCGTGATTCTGTCATTGTTGCGACATTGTACCACGAATGACGGAACTTCTCGCCGTTCTCAAAGCTGAATGTCATACCCTGAGAATTGTAGTCCACAAGAGAGATCTTGCCCTCACCGCTGTGACCGCCTGTACCGTACTCCTTTTTCAGGAAATCGGCAAGCTGCTGGATAGTCGGGTGCTGTTCCTCATAGAAGTCCTGCACACGGAGCTTGCCATGAACAAAGCCAGTTCCACGGTCGATCTCTGCGGCAAGTGCTTCATAGACCTGAACACCGTCCACCACCGGACCTTTGGCAAATTCGGATTTTGACTTCTGAGGTGCAGGCTTTGAAACTGTCAGAGGTTCGGGATCACCGAACAAAGAAAGCTGTTCGCCCTGAATATCGGGCTTCTCCCAAAACGGAACATCATCGTTCTCACCCCGCTGAATTTCCTCGATAACAGCAGCATCGGTGAACAGGGGCTTGTCAATATCCTCTGAAACCGCCGCAGGAGCATCATCGACCGCCATAAGACCAAGCTCATAGGCTGCACCGTCGATCTCTGCATGATGGTTTTCATAGGTGTCGATAGAAATAACACCCTCAGCGTTATCTATAATAACAGTCGCGCCGAGGGAAAGTGCCTTGTCCTTGATCTCGTCAAGGCTCTCGGCATCACCCTTATATTTCAGCGTGACCGCAGGAACATCATCGGCAGGAGAAGAAGTATCGGAAATATCGGCAGCATCGCTCATAAGCTCTACCGTCTGTTCGTCCTTTCCGGTGTGACGCTCAATGACTTCATCGGGAACGGATACAAGGTCAGAGAAGTCCAGTCCAATCAGACCGTTCTCGATCATATCCTCTATGCTGTCATACTGTTCTGTATTGTAAACTTCGCCGTCAAATTCGTGAGTGATCTTGAAATCCACAAGGTCAGCAGTTACCTGAATGGGCAGCTCATCGTCTGTCAGCGTGGTAAACGCAAGACCAACATTGTGCAGATCATCAAAATCAGCACCCTCACGGTATTCCACTTCGCAGAAGTCGTTGATAAGCCACTTTGCCTTATCAAGCGGAGTTTCAAAGGTGCGCTGAAAGTCCATGATCTCCACGGGCTTGTCAGGGTTATGCTCAAGCATCGCAGTACGCAGGAGCGCCGGAAAAGTAGTCAGCTCACGGTAAGGCTCGATCTCCATTTTATCGCCACGGTTATAGATACCGCAGACGGGATCGCCGTCATAGAACAGTTCACCGACCTTATCGCCGTCAGCGATTGCCAGTTTCCATGTACCACGCTCTGTTTCAGCAGATTCGCAGTCAGTCCCGAAGAACTTGTCAACGACCTGCTGTAATGTCTGGAGCTTTTCAGGCTCACGCTTCGGAGGGTTCAGCTCAAAAGCCTGTTCGATGAGGACGGTATATCCTGCTTCACGGAGCTTTGCAGAGTATTCGTCTTTGTCCTCTGCCGGAAAACCGACCATAGGCTGCCCGTTTTTTGAGTGCATTTGCAGTCCGAGGACTTCTTCACCGATCTCCGCATTTTTGCCGTGCATCTCGTAAAAATCGCCAACCTTGCGGAGCGATACCGGACCTTTATCTTCGGGTTCAGCCTTTTCAGCCTGCTGTCCGCCCTTGCTGATGATCTCAAATCCCTTTTCCTCCATATCCTGCTGCCAGCCGTCATAGGCAAGCACATCGGAAGTGCCGAGCAGAATACCGCCATAATCGGGTGCGTCAAGGTCTTTCAGCGAAATGCTCTTGTCGCTTATCTTCTCGACCTCACGGCGAGCGCCGTCGTACATGATAATATCACCGACTGCAAGATCGGAGACCTTTGCGGTTTCGGGCTTCTCCTGCACAAGCTCCTTTTCACGGAAGAACTCAGGCATTTCGGTAAATCCGAAACTGTCACAGAAATACGCTGTATCCTTGCCGTCAGTGTGAATGACAATAACATCGGAAACAGAAAGAGAGTGACCTAAGAAATCATCGGGACGGTCATTATTGAACTGAGCGAAAAGTGCTTCAAGCGTAGCATTACCCCTGAACTCTCCGACCTCACCCTCATACATAAGCTCATAATCGTCCTTGTTGAGCTGTACGCCGTCAGCTTTCAGCCTGTCCATACTCTCAAAGCGGACACCGTGATACTTTTCGCCACCGGGAAGCTGATAAATCTTGAAAGTACCCTGAGCCTTTTCCACATCATCATAGGTGCGGATCGGGTGCTGTGCCTTGAAATCATCGAAGATACGCTGCTCCTCAGCGGTCAGTTCAGAATGTGCTTCAAGAAAAGGAACGAAAATGTCAAGCATTCTCTGCGCTCTTTCTTTATATTCCGGCTGATTGAACGGGTGCTGCGTATAGCCGAGGATACCCTCATTATAGGTGCGGATATGGTCGATCAGCGAACCGCCGCCCGTACCTTTGCCGTCACCAATATCAAAGCGGCCGTCATAGTTGAACTCCTCACCGTCGATGACAGCAGTAATGCTGAAATCGGTCTTTTTATACCAGCCTGCTTTCAGCTCAGGGATATTTCTCTCCGAGTGCTGTTTCTCATCGAGGTATTCAAGGACTGCATTGCCGAGAGCAAAACTGCAATCAGGGTGTGCAAGGGCAAAATCGTGAACGATGTCGCTTTCGCTTACCCATTCATCGCCCTTATCTTTGCCGAAATGGAATGACAGGCTATCCGGCTGTCTTTCAGGTGTTTCTGCTTCAAAGCTCACATGATACTTTTTCTTTGCGATGATAGCAAAAGCGTTTTCGGTCTGCACTTCATCACCGAGAATATCATAGAGAGCCTTTTTGATACGGTTGAGCTTCGAACGGTTATCTCCCTTTTCCCAATCAGCCATAGCAGCACCGTCAAATGCAGTGAGAAGATCACTGATCCTTTCATCGGAAATGTCAGGAACAGCCTCCTGCAAATCGTCACGAACCCACCAGAAAGCGAGATCGTCAAATTCCTCATGGATACGGTCAATGAAAGCCTGTCCGATTTCCTCAAAGGAAACAAAACGTTCCATACCGCCGAAACTGCACTTGAAACCGTCCTCAGTCCTCTCCGTATGCAGGGAGTGGCGGAGGTTTTCAGCATAATAATAGGTACGGTCTGAGATCTCACCCTGTTCAAAGATAAACTCAATATCTGCGGCCCCACTGCCCTCTAAAAGTCCGAGAGCAAGCTCACGGCGAATATCCTCTCCGTCATGATAACGCTGGGCGAGGTCATAAAGCGCAGGCTCAGAAAGATGATAGCCGAAAGCAGCCTTGTCGCTGGGCTTATGCTTATCAAGATAACCGCTGTCAAACAGCGGATACGCCATATCCTCCCACTCATCAGAAGAAAGAGTGCGCTCCGCAAGGAATTTCGCAAGGTCAGCCTTCGGGAACAGCACTTCTTCCTCAGTCGGAACTCTGCTTGCATTCTCACGGTCAATAACTGCCTGCTTATGGGCAGTCAGAAAGTCAGCTACATCGGATTCCTGCAAAGCGTTATGCAGAATCTCGTCATACGCCTGAATATCCTCAGCCGTGAAAGTCTCGTCAATGCTGTCGATCTGACCTCTCGTCACATCACCGACAAACATAGCGGTAATAGCCGCCCTTTGTCCATCGGAGAAATCGTGCTGAGAAAAGAAGTCAGAAAGCTCAATACTGCGGTCAAAACTCGACTTTGCTTCAAGCATATCATGGAGCTTGGAGTGTTCGCCGTAACGCTCCGAAAGAGCTTGTGACAGATACGCATTAACAAGAGAGAGCATTTCACCGAACTGTGCATCATCATAACGATTATCGAAAAAGTCAGCAAGATCGAGCTTTACATCTTCCACCGCAAGGCGATGAACCACGGGAGAGAGTGCCACATTCTGCTCCATAGGCAAACCGAGGTCAGCCATACTCCTGAGCATATCTACCTCACGGACAGCGTTTTCCAAAGCCCTGTGAAATGCAGGAGCGTTCTCTTTATCCACCGCAAAAGCGACCTTGCCGTCACGGACAACAGCATGATAGCTCACACTTGTTTCGAGGAAAGGCTTGACCTTTCCGAACTGTTCGGGTGTGAGCTTGCTCATATAATAATGGGTATCACGGTTCGCACGATAGTCACGGTTGCCGACTTCCTGCGCCTTATCGGTACTTGCAAACTGATTACGCATATTCACAACTTCGTCCCTGATGTTGCGGACAGCAAAGAGGTCAGCGTGAGATACCGTCAGCGTACCCTTGCCGGACGGATAGACTCTGCCCGAAAACTGCATACTGCGCTTTGACATGATCTCAGCCATTTTCAGGACTAAATCACGGTCAGCCGAAAGATACTCTTTCTGCGGAATATAGCGATACTCTGTTGAACCGAAGATGTTTTTTTCGGGCGGAGAATATGGTCTGTTTGATTTGTTCGGTACAAGATCGGGAGTGCCTGCAATCTGCCTGAACCACTCCACATCTTTATCATTGATCGCCATAATGACGGAATTATCACGGGCATAGGCATAGTAGTTAATGCCCGAATTATCAAGCTGTTCCTGCAATCTTGCAAAATCCGAAGCCTGAATCGTCACAAGGCTCTTATCTCTGTTATCTGTTGCCTTGTGCCACATTTGGTTGCCGTATGTAATAAGGTCAGCCATGCTGTCAACCTCCTTCTTTTCAGTCTCTTGTTCTACAACTTTTGGAATACCCCTGAGCATATCATTCCAGTCTTTATATGTATCTGGAGTGATGATACGCTTCATATCGGGATACTGCTCCTGCAAACGCTGGGCAAATTCATTGCCTGCCGTATCGTTATCGGAGCATAAAAATACGTTCTCAGCAGCGATATTATGACGGAGCATCGTATCAAGGACGATACTTGGCTTCACGCCCATCATGGAAACAAGCCTGCAATTATCAAGCTCTTTGCTGTGCATTTGCAGATATGAAAGCATATCTATTGCCGACTCAAAGAAAAAAGCCTTTTCTCCGGTGCCGCGTACTACCTCAAAGCCGTGACCGCCAACCGAGCCTGTTGCAATGCCTTTGAATTTATGCTCCGTGGAAGTGCCGACCTTTTCAGCACCGATAACTTTTCCGTCTGTATCGAAATATTTGAAAAGCACATTGCCTGTCTTTTCTTCCTGAGAAATAACGCCTTTCTTTACAAGTGCGGAAAGCATATCATAGTCAAGTCCTCTGGTCTTGCACAGATACGCAAACACACGCCTGCAATTATCAGCTTCGGCAAGGGAAAGCTCCCTTGCCGTTTGCTGAACAGGTTTGGGTTCGTATGTGTGGGACGGAGTATAGGTGCGGTCAATATGCTCACCCGTGAGGGCTTCAACAGCATCAATAAAGGACATATCCATATATTCACGGAGTAAGCCGATATTATCGCCGCCCTTGTTTTCGCTGAACCTGAACCATTGACCACGTTCGCCCGGACCGTTGTCCTTGATATGCAGGCTATCGTGATCCTTCCACACATACTCTCTGCCGACTTTCTTCAAATCAAAGCCGTGAGCCATGAGGAACTGAGGAAGATTGACAAATGCCGCCCTTTCTTTCTGTTCATCAGTAATTCTCATCTATTATTCAAGCCCCTGATTCTTTCTCTTTTTGGGTGTCTGTTCTCTCTGCTGAGGCTTCTGCTGTCCTCGACCGCTGATACGCTGTGCGTCACGCTGCATTCTGCCACGGGTGAAGAAAGCTCTCTGCGAGTCCTTCTTTGCAACGGTGACAGCGGACTTCTCACCGCCGAACACCGCAGAGTGTTCCACGCCCTTTGCGGTCAGCTCTGCGGACTTCTTCCGAGCCTGCCCCTCGTCCATACGCTGCGTAAAACGCTCCTGCTTCGGGAGCGACTTGAAAAAGTCGGGGTTGACATACTCCACAGCTCTTTCGCCCTTGACAGCACTCTCGATCTGCTTATATGCCTGAGCGTTCGCCTTAGATACCGTGACTGCTACCGTATCATTCTTGCGGACTACCGCAGAATACGGAATGTTAGACTTTTGCAGCTCTGCCACGATCTTCCGTGCAGTGTCGATAGGTTCAACACGGGTGTGCTTATCTTCCTTACCAAGAGAAGCATAGTATTCGGGATTGATCGTCTGATACTTGCCCTTTTCGCCCTTACCGCCGTTTTCCTTTGCGGCTTCTGTATGAGCGATCTTTCCGATAGATGCGTACATCACATCATTCAGCACAGGAACATCCTGCTTTGAAACAGTAATGCCGACCTTATCCTCACCCTTAGTGGCAGCGGAGTATGCCACCCCTGCGGCAGTCAGTGCGGACATGACCTCGACCGCCTGAACTTCCGTCATAGTCTCCACATGACGATCACCACGGGGCAATTCCTTATAATAATCAGGGTTCACCTTGAAACCACCGTCATCGGTAAGGACAGCATCGCCGTTCTCGATCATAGCTGAGAGCCAGCTATCCACCTGGACTTCATCGGTACTGTCAAGCAGTTCAAGCTGTTTCTTCATTTTCGCAAGCTCATCAGCCGCAGAAGCACGGACTTCCTCAGAAACAAAAGGATTGTCTGCAAGGCTTTCCATATTCTTGATACCCTCTGCAAGCTCTGCCTTTGCCTTGTCAATATCCTCTTTAGAGCCGTTGTTGATGATACCGTCGATCATGTTATAATCATCTTCCATCTGCATTTCCGCACTTGCAAGCGGCTGGTCAACGAGCTTGTCAGCGATCGAAGCGACCTGTGATCTGTCAAGCGTTTCGACCTCCTGCGCCGCCTGCACAGCACCCTCAGCAAGAGAAGGCATATCCATAGTGCCGTTCTGCACCATTTCACCGAGCTTGTCGCCTGTGAGAACCATAGAAGCATCGAGCTGGTCATTGGTCTGCTCCTCATAGTGGGTTTCGGGACGGGCGAGCTTCATGATCTTATCATCAAGTTCTGAAATACGCTCATTCACATCTTTGAGCTGTTCGGAGAGATTATACTTGTCAACAACACTTGTTGCAGGATCATTATAGGTATCAAGGATTCTCTGCTTTTTCGCTTCAAGTGTTGCTTTCTTATCGCTCAGGCAATCAACAGTCGCACCGTTCAGCCGTGTCAAAGCATCGGCAAAGGCTTCACGGCGTTCCTTATTAAAGCCGATAGAAAAGCTCTTGATCGTGTCATTCAGAGCAATCACACGATTGAGCTTGTGTTCTATACGGTCACGCTTTGCGGTAAATTTGTCGATCTTCTTCCACGCTTGGTCGATCTTCTGCTGTCGCTCAGGAATCTTCTCCTCACGGATAGCCTGAATACGCTTCTCGTTATTGGCGATCAGAGTGCGGATACCCGGCAGATTTCCGATAGTCGCTTTCAGCATACGGTTTGTATCTTCGAGCTTGTCCGCCTTTGCAGACAGTGCTTCGATCTTCGCCTTGTTGCGGTCTATCTTATCCGTCTGATTGGCGATCTTCTCATCAAGGGAGTCGATGCGGCTCTGATGATGCTCCGCCTTTGCGTTCAGAAAAGGAAGAAGTTTGCCCGACTTCTGAGCGCCGGACTCGTCCTGCTGATGTTCCTGTGCCTGCGCCTGTTTTCTTCTCAGTTCTTCCTCCGCATCGACCGCAGGCTGGTCGGCGGTTCTCTTATCGTCATTGTCCTGTACGGGCATAGGCTACCTCACTTTCTCTTTCTCACGATGATGATAACCGCTGCGGTCACAGCCGTAACAACGGCACTTCCAATGATGATAAACTTCTTCATGGTCTGTTCTTCCTTTCTCTTTCTTCTGTCTGAATGATACGCTCTTGTTCATTCCGCTGTCTGCGGCGGGCGATCTCAGACAGGAGTCTGTGTGATTCTCTTGTAAAATGGGCGTTCTGACGTTCATATCTGTCAAAAAGCTCGTTCAGTGTCGGTACTTTATCCGCTGTACTTTGCACAGGTTCGGCAGGAGCTTTCGCCTTAGTCTTGCCAAGCTCATACTCCTGAATATCCGAGATCGTCCTGCCATTGAGGGTATGGATACGTTCAAGCTCACGCTGTATCGTGACCTTATCGCAGAGCCAAAAGTTGACGTATGTCTTGCAGAGGGCAAGCTGTACCTCGTCAGGACGGGACTGCAATGTGCCGATCGTGGTATTCAGCACCTCAGCGACTTCACCCAAGAGTCGATAATAGCCGTCAGGTTCGCCGTAGACTTGCAGCTCACGAAGCAGTGCTTCATATTCTCCCGACTGTGCTTTTGCGATAATATCCTCGACCTGTTCCTTGAAACTGCCGTCATAGGTCAGCATCATTTCGGCATCACCGAATCGGGCAGAGAAAGGAATACCGCTTTTATCGAGGGCAATCGCAATCTCCTGAGCCTTATCCGTTTCAATGCGGACAAACTCACGGTTTTTGATAGCGGTGATCTCAATACCGCTGATGTAGGGAAAATCATTCACGGGGCGAACATCTCCCTGATATTGTCGATCAGCTCGGTATTGGTGCTGTCGGGATCGTATTCCATAGCGTATGCACCGCAGATATTCTCCTGAATGCGGCGAGGGAGCGACCTCAGCTCACGAACGGGAGTGCCGATGAGCTTTGCCACATTCGGGAGGTCTGCGACTGCAAGCGCCTTGTTCACAAGGTCATAGAAACGTGCAGCCTGCGAACTATCCATGAGAAACTCATAGACGATCGTCTGCTGAGTCTCATAGTCAAGGCTGCGGAGCGTTTCGGTGGTGATACCCGTGGACTTGGCGACCTCTGCAAGCTCAATGTAGATAGAGCCTTTCTGCCACAGGTTATCGAGGGCTTCAAAGACAGCCTTTTTGTCCTCATTGTTCTTGACGGCGACCTGTTCAAAAACCGCTGTCATGCTGTTTTTGATCTCATCGTCCATAGCGGAAATGCTGTCCTCGGAAACACCGAGGATTTTTGCGGCTTCCGCAAGCTGAGTATTACTCATAAATCAACCTCCCATTATTATCGTAGAAATCAATATTTTCAAGCAGAATATATATAATATCCTGATAATCATTCTTATTGATCTCAACAAAGTCACCGCTGGTGATGTTGCCGATCAGAGCCGCCTTTACACGCTCATCTCTTGCTTCCATTCGTCTGAGTATTTCACAGTAGTGCTCATCGTGATCGGAATCATGAGCAAGAGCCTTTGAGATCATACTCTTGTTTCTATCAAGCTCAGATAACAGCAGTGAAAACCAGCCGCTTGGAATGTGTATTTTCACCTCATTATCAGCCATTCTTATCACGCTCCGTTTTCCATTGATAGTACATCTTCCCATTGTACGGATTCTCCACGATCTCAGGGCGGACGAACGTCTTTTTGCCGTTAGATGTGTAGCTTGTGGACTTGCCGTCAAGCAGTCCCTTGACCTGGGTATCGGAAAGCTCCACGCCGTACACCTTAGCGATATTCATACCGCATTTGCCCTTGCAGTACCAGCCAAACTTACCCTTGACTACCTCAGCACCACACTTCGGGCATTTCCCGATAGGCTCATTACCGCCGTCAGAAAGAGAAACAGACTTATCAACAGAGCCGTATTTACTGCACATTTCAGTGATGAACTTCGTAATACCCGACATAAAGACTGCTTCGGGCAGACTGCCGTGTTCGATCTGCTGTAACTTTGATTCCCATTCTGCGGTCAGCTTTGCAGACTTGACCTCATCGGGAACAACCGTCACAAGCTCTTTGCCCTTATCCGTTGCTCTGAGCTGCTTACCGACACGCTCCACATAGCCGTTCTTTACAAGTGCTTCAATAGTAGCGGCTCTTGTGGCAGGAGTACCGAGTCCTTTCTTTTCGGTATCCTCGTCATAGTCCTCATTTCCGGCTCTCTCCATAGCGGAAAGAAGTGTGTCCTCGGTATAGGGCTTCGGCGGAGAAGTAAAGTGTTCGCCCTTGCTTGCAGTTACAATGAAGGTCTGTCCCTCAGATACCGCAGGCAGAGCCTTTTCGTCATTCTTCTTGTCGGACTGCTTTGCATAGGCTTTCCAACCAATTTCAAGCATCGTGCGGCCCGTTGCCGTGAACTCCGTACCGTTGCAGATACCTGTGAGCTTGACAGCCTCATACTTGTGCGCCGGAGCCGTTGCACAGATCAGCTTTGTGGCGATCAGCGTGAGGATATTTCTCTCGCCGGACGGCAGAGAAGAAAGGTCAGCCGTTGCGATACCGCTTGTGGGAATGATCGCATGATGCCCCGAAACCTTAGCATTGTTGATGACTTTGCTAATATCGGGAGTATGCAAGATACCGAACCCGAAATAGGTATCACAGAGCTTTGCCACATCGAGTGCAGTCTGCACCATGTCATCACTGAGATATTGGCTATCGGTACGGGGATAGGTAACTAGTTTGCCCTCATAGAGCGACTGCGTATAGTCGAGTGTCTGCTGGGCGGTATAGCCAAAAGCCTTGTTTGCTTCTCTTTGGAGCGTAGTCAGGTCATACAGCTTCGGCGCTTTGTCGGTTTTTACCTCACGCTTGACCGAGCTGATCGTAACCTTACTGCCGTCACAGCCGTAAACAAGCGTATCGGCGGTATTTTCATCATCAATTCTTGCAGAAGAAAGAATGAACTCACCGCAGTTGAGGTCTGCCGTGTAATATTTCTGCTTCACAAAGCCGTTTACCTCAGCATCACGCTGTACGATCATTGCAAGCGTCGGTGTTTGCACTCTGCCGATGTTGAGCTTACCGCCATAGCGAACGGAAAACAGACGAGAGCCGTTCATACCCACAAGCCAGTCAGCTTTTGCCCTGGCATAGCCTGCATTGAACAGGTTATCGTATGCAGACATAGGCTTCATCGTTGTGAGAGCCTTGCGGATAGCAGACTCTTCAAGGCTTGATACCCATAAACGCTTCACAGGTTTGCGACAACGAGCCATGTTATAGACATAGCGGAAGATACATTCTCCCTCACGGTCAGCGTCCGTTGCACAGATGATCTCGGAAATATCGTCCCTGTTCATAAGGCTTTTCAGGAGATTGTACTGAGCCTTTGTGCTGTCCGTGACCTGAAACTGCCACTTGTCGGGGATCATAGGGAGCTGAGAAAAGCTCCACTTCTGGTCCCAGCCATTGCCGTAATCATTAGGGAACTTCAAGCCGACAAGATGTCCGACACACCAAGAAACGATATAACCATTACCCTCGGTGTAGCCTTTGTGTGCGGAAGAAGCGCCGACCACGGCAGATATGGCTCTTGAAACACTAGGCTTTTCACCGATAATCAGGATACTCAATGCAGATCACCTCTGAGTCTGAAATAAACCTCAGTTGTGATATACACCGGAATGATGTAGTTGGAATGCTCATCACCGACATATCCTGCCTTGCGGAGAGCTGCGATCACCTTTGAAGCGGTGTTCCTGTCAACCTCAAGCCACTCACGGATCTGCTTGTTAGAGGTGTACTTGTCAAGCGAGATATGATAGACAAGCATATCCATATCTTTATCCGAGATGCCGTCAACATGAACGGAATCAAGTGAAGCGAAGTTATGCATACTCACAGAAAAAGTGGGCATATTCTGCTTCTTAGGTGCAAGGCACTCATCGTCAGGCTCGTCCATATTATCGTAGAACCTGTAATCATCGTCCTCCTCGACTTCTATGTCCTCGTCACCGTACTTCTCACGGAAACGCTCGTTGACCTCACCGCTGCACTCACCGAGCTTGTAAGCTGCGTAGGCAACACCGCCGATCACACCGAGTCCGATAATACCCTTGATGATCTTCTTTACGTTCATAATAGAAACCTCCAAATTTAGTAGTCTACGGGTTCACCGTAGTTGATTTTCTTGATTGATTTTATGTTTGCTCCGAGGTCTAGACCGTTCCAGTTGTAGTAGCCCCAACTTCCGCTGAATGCCACGCAGGACGGAAGATTACCGTCATCGTAGATAAACTCCACGATACACTTACCGCTGCCGCCGAAGTTGTGATACTTGCCCTCGCCATCGTCGGCATAGCCCTTGCTGTCACATATCTTTGTGGTGAACTGAGTGCCATTCTCAAGCTCAATCAAAAATCTGTCATTGCAGTAGCCATACCACACACCCATAGCACAGCAGTAATCACCATAATCATCACGGCGTATGCCCGTGTCTGTTATGGTATCGACTTTTGAGCCGTATATAGCTCCTGAGCTGGGCATTGCAGTCAAGCCCGAAGCACGTTCTCCGGCGAAACAGTTTGTCCAACCGTCCTCATACGGAAACTCATAAATGACCTCTACCGTTTCCGTCTTACCGTCAGCACTTGCGGAAACTGCGGTATAGCCGTCCTTTTCATCATCTGAAAGAATAGGCTCGACTGTTATCGTGTACTCCGTACCCTCACGCAGACCTGTTATGTAGCAAAGCTCATTGGATTTGAACTCAAAATACATATTGTCCGCATAAGTGTAATCATCATCGTGAGCCGTGCAGCTCACAGTGTAATCACGGTCAGTATCACTGTCCCAAGTAACTTTCAGGCAGGAAACGGAGATAGTCGATACAATCAGGTTATCAGCCGTCAGCTCGATTGGCTCAGGTTCAGCAGGAGTGCCGGAAAACTCCATAATAAAGCCCATGATCAAGCTCAGAGCTTTCCGCTGAAATTCAGGATTGAACATCGTTATCACGCTCCTTTTCTGATCTCAGGAGCGTTGTAGTCAGCAGATACGGCACTCCGATCAGAAGTGCAAGAACCGCTGTCACCACCAGTATCACAGGCAGATGTTCCATTAAGGCTGCGTAGTCTATCACGTTTCTTTTCCTCTTTCTCCTTTGCTTTCATCTCCTTGACGAAAGCACGGTATTTCGCTGTATATTCATAGGACTTGCCGAAAATATGGACAGCCGCCTTATACAGATTCGGCTCATGTTCCTCGATGATCGCAAGCTCCTCGGTGATATGCTTGCTGAAAGGACACCCGACACAGCCCGTTCTCCGCAGTCCGTATTCGGTATAACAGCGAGAGTGTGTCACGCCGAACATTTCCTCATAGTCACGCTTGTCGCCGTCCGTGTACCAAAATACAGGACGGAAGGTGTTGCACCCCTTAGACTTGCACTCAGAGAAACAGGTCTTAAATGCCGCCGAACGGATACCGCCCTCAGCTTGCCTGATTCCCGTAATGTCAAGGTCAGCATCGTGTTCCTTAACGATACGCTTTGCAGGCTTCTTCTTGCTGTATTCACAGCACTTGTTGGATATGGGGAAATCCGGCGGATTTGCCATGATGAACTCTTTGAGAAATCGGTTGCGATAGATTGAAAAACGGCTTATCTTCTGAATTCCGTCCTTGTCGGAATACCGCTCACCGCACCACCATTGCAGAGCCGTCTTGCACCGAGGATATTTCTGTAAGAGGACTTCCAAAGGCTCGTCCTCCCACTGAAAGTGATGTGCCTGCAAGCGCATCATCTGTTCGGAAACATATTTCGACAGGAAAGGAACACCATACTCACGCACACAGGTCGGGATAGGCTTATCGGGCTTGACACGCTCAATGGTGATACCGTATTTCTGTTCAAGGAAGTCAAGATGCTCCTTTGTTGCCTGATACTCCAAGCCAGTATCTATCCAGAAATACTTGACCTTGCCGTCCTCATCGACCTTGTGAATCAGGTCAAGGACAATATCGCTGTCCGAACCGCCGCTGATACTGCACACGGCATAATAAGACCGCATCAGGATACGCTGTGCCTTGCACATACTTGTGTAAATGGTGTAGTTGTTGTTATCAGCACACTTGTTCAGGGCTTCATCAAGCATTGTGAAGCCCTCCCAAGATGTGGGCGATCACATCGACCGTCCAGCCGTTGCCGACAGCGGTATATCTGTGCGAATCCGCTGCACCCTCAGTGTAATTGTCGGGAAGTGTCTGCAAACGCTCATACTCCAATGGAGTCAGCTTGCGGACAGCACCGTTCTGATAGACTTTCTTCTGTAAATTACCGCCTGCACCGTCACCGCACAACGTTCCGCACTTATGTTTCGGATTGAAAACACGCTTGTTTTCCGAGAATATTTTTTCTCCGTCAAGTGTAGCGATGACACGATCATCTTCACCATTCAGAGTATATTTCTTATCACGATACCAATACTTTTCGGGAACTTTTTCTGCTGAAAGAATAATATCGTCAAGCACAATTCCCTTATCAGACGGCTGTGTGACATTCGGGATATTCGTCCAGTACAGCCGTTTGCGCTCCTGTGCCGAAACAAGTGCGGAATTTATCATAACAGGCTCAACACCAAGTTCACGGGTGATCTCAGCACGCCATTCCGCTTTCATGCTTGCGACATTCTCAAAGAGGAAATACTTCGGAGCGACCGTATTAAGAGCATCGACATAGGCATAAAACAGACGGCTCTTTTCGCCTTTCAGACCTGTTTTTCCTTTCTGTCTGTAAACTGTATTCAGACCTGAAAGGTCTTGACAAGGACTTCCGCCGATCAGAAGATCAAAACCGATATACTCTGAAAAGTCCGCATTTGTTACATCGCCCTTATGCTCAATAGTCGGATAATTCTTTTTGCTGATTTTGATAGACGGCTCATTTATTTCATAAGCGACATAACGTTCGACAGGGATACCGGCTCTTTCAAGAGCGACCATTCCGCAGGAAATACCGTCAAATAGGCTGAGTACCCTCATACCGCACCGCCTTTCTCCGTCAAAGAAGAAAGAATATGGGCGATAACGTCCACCGTCCAGCCGTTGCCGATACACTTGTAACGCTGTGAGTTGCTGATACCCACCGTATAGTTGTCGGGGAGAGTCTGCAAACGCTCCGCTTCAACAGGAGTGAGCTTGCGAATAATATAATCGCCGTCGGGGAGGTCGATCTTATACAAACCTGTCTTAGCCCCCTGTCCGCCGCCGTTGGCAGAAAGTGTGACAGACTTGCCGACCACGGAGTAAATACGCTGTCCCTGTCCGCCCTTGCCATAATGCCCGACACGGACGGGAGTACATACAAGGCTATCTTTCTGCACTGTTGTCAGACAGTTTGCTTTGCCGTCCTCACGCACTTCAATATGCTGTTCGGTCTTTTCTCCGTCAACGTATCTTCCACGCTGGGCGGCACCGACAGGCATAGCGACCGCAGTTGTACCACCGTTAAAACCTGAGTTTTTGATAATTGTCGCTTCACCGTACTTGTGATAGCCTGCCATGACAGTGCGGGACTTGTCCGTACCCTGATATGTATTGATCGGGATAGGCTCTGCAACCATAGTCCGCTGATTGCGTTCCAAAGTGTTATACAGAACCGCGCCGTTATAGGAAGCAGTCATACAGTAGGACTTGTCCTGCCACGCAACACCGCTTTCAAGTACATCTTTCAGCAGAATACCCTTATCCGCAGGAAAAGAAGCAAACGGAATGTTCGTCCAGTAACAGCGTTTACGATTCTGAGCCGATACAAGCGCCGAGTTTATCATAATAGGCTCAACACCGAGCGTTTTGCTGATCTCGTCCTTGATACGCTGATGAACTGAGTAGTTATTTTCATAGAGGAAATACTTACAGCCGGATTCCTCTAAGGCTCTCACATACTCCTTAAAGAGCCTGAACCCTTCGCCGTTGCAGTCTACCTCTCTGTCCTTTTTAGCGATTGACCAATAGGTGCAGGGCGAACCGCCGAGCAGAAGGTCATACCCCTGAAACTGCGTAAAATCGCCGTCATAAACATTCCCGTGATGAACGATTACGGGGAAATTGCGCTTTGAGACTGTGACGGCATACTTGTCGATCTCAAACGCATCATAGCACTCCACGGGTATGCCTGCCCTCTGTAAAGCAAGCATACCGCAGGAGATACCGTCAAATAAGCTGAGTACCTTCATTAGACAAATTCTCTCTCTTTTCTCATTGTCTTATGTTGTTTGTTCTGTTGTCGGGAACTTTGAATCCACTGGGTTCAAAGTCGATTATGCTTCGTAGTAGTCCTCACAAAGCTCGTTGTAGTTCTCCTGAAGCTCGTCAAACTCCTCGCAGAGCTTGTCATACTTCTGCTGGATCATGGTCTTTTCCTGAGTGAAGCTCTCCGCAGCGGTGAGATTGCCGATGAACTGTCCTGCCTCGAAGCCACGGAGAAACCACTTCTTTCTCACGCCCTCGACCGCCTTAGCGGAGAGTCCCGCAATTCCGGCGGCACCTGCCACCGCTGCCATACATACACCGATCTTCTTCATCTTTCCCATTCTTTTGCCCTCTCTTTCTTATTCTTCATCGTCCTGATCATCGTAGAACTTCATATCGTCCTCGTCCTCAGTGATCTCATTATCATCGTCATACTCAGGCTCATCCTGCATAGCGGTCTTACTGTTGCCGCCGTTCTTTTTCTTCATCAGGAAGAAGCCTGCACCGCCGACACCGATCAGAGCGATAGCACCGAAAACGAGCATCATGCTGTTCTTGCTCATAGGCACAGGCTTTGCCTGGACCTGAGCATCTGTTGCATCTTCGCCGTCCTCCTCAGATTCCTCTGTATCAGCGGTATCTGCACCGTCGCCGGACTGCACTCTGCCGTTTGCCCTTTCAGCCGCCTGAGCTGCCTGTTCGGGCGTGATCTTCTTTTTCTCATCATCGTCCTCAGCTCCGGCGTAGAGAAGTGCGTACAGATCATAGTCGTCAACTTTGTTCAGGAAAAAAACCTGGTCGTCGGCATTCTGCGCCGAATAGTTTATCAGCACGTAAAACACATGACCGTCCTTAGTGGTCACAGCGATGAACTGCATCTCCTCGGAATTGTAGACAATTCTTTCGGACTTGATCAGAGTAGCGTTTCCGTCCGTGTCATAGTAATCATCACCGTAATAGTCGGGTGCGACCTCTGTTGTCCCTGCTTCGGCAAGGTCGCTCATGACCTCACGAAACTTCTCCATATCATCGGATTCATCTGAAACAGAAGAAGTCTCCTCAGTATCGGAGCTTTCCGCTGTATCTGCGGTGGTTTCGGTAGTATCTGCCGAGCTGTCCTCATCGACCGCAGTAGTCTCCGCTGTATCCTCTCCGGCAGAAGCCCTCTCAGCGGCAGAAGCGGTAATACCGCCTACACTTGCTGTTGCAAGCATGAAAGCTGCAAGCATAGCACTAAAAAATCTTGCTTTCATTTGTATCCTCCTCGGAATTTGTATTGATTGATATTTCGCCGTTTGCAAGCGCTTCAAGCATATCGTCCGTAATGCCCTGTGAACGAAGGCGCATGAGCGTGTCATGCTCTTTTGTCACAAGACTGTTTACGTCCTTGATCTCACAGCTAAAAACTACGGCGAGCTGAGAGTGTTCAAGCACCCTCGCTTCGGACTCCAGTTTTGCAAGCTCCTCCTTATCGGACTGGATTCGCTTTCGCAGGAAGTCCTGTCGCTGATGATTTTCAGCGATTTTCTTGTCTATTCGCTCCATAGTCCCTCCGTTAATACAGCACAAGTCGGGGATCAATGTAGTCCCAACCGTAACCGTCCGTGTCTATATAAATGTGGAAATTCACATTTCCTGCTGTTGTTTTGGCGAAATCCTGTCCGTCATTGACCGTATCGCCCTCAGAGAAACCACTCAGAAGCACAGCATTTGCAATGGTGACTTCAGTATCACGCTCAGTACCGCCCGTACCGTCATACCAATACTCAACATCGTCCTTGCGGACAGTGATCTTGTTTTCATCGGTATTCACATCGGTGATCTTGCATTTGAACGGAGCTTTGAGCTTATCGCCATTGGTGCAGTACACCTTGATGCCCTGATACAATCCGTCACTGTCGGTGTTCCAGCCCGTCATTTCATAACCGAACTCACGTTTCAGGTCATAGTCACGGACAGTAGCACCCGGAAGAAGATTGTGCAAAGTCTGGTGGTTGCCGTACATCGAAGCAGAGCCGTCCGTACCGATCAGCAGACTGTAATACTGCAAGCGTTCATCGGAATGTGACATACTGCCGAGCTTATCGGCAATGACCTCATCAAAGGTCTTGTTCTGCTTGACATTGTAGTAGAGCTTGCACTCCGTTTTCCACTTGTACTTTTCATAGTAGGCGTACATACACACATCGTTCAGACTGCTGTTCCAGATATGCGTATCCGTAGGCGATACCAAGAACCAAGCGTCTGTACCGTCCCAACCCCAAAAACTGCGGTCGTGGCGTTCCGAGCCGTGCATAAAGAAAAATGTGTCGGTATCGTTGTCGATGTAGTAGAACGGGTGGCTTGTGCCGGAATACCAGCGGTGATCCATGATAAAGAAGCCTGTTTCCTTGTAATCGTTCTGTGCATCAAGCACACGGTAGCCGTCTGTAATGCAGAGATAGCCGTCATCGTCCTCATACTGCGAAAGCTCCGATGTGATCGCAATCGGCTTGAAACGGTATCTGTACGGCTGCTCGTCATAGATATAAGCATCTTTCTCAGCTCTGTAATATGTTCCCGATGAAGCATTACCGCCGCCCCAATAGTTGTATGGGGAAAGCTCCTCCCATCGGGACTGATTATCGTACCAATAGACGAACTCATATTCCTCATTGAAAATTTCTTCAAGCAGATCTTCTGTATCGCCGTCAAATTCCCAATAGTAAATATCATCGTTATCGGCATCGAAATCATAGTAGTAAGCACACAAGAAGCTCCACAGCTTATAGGTATCGAAGTCATACACAGGATCAAAGTCATAGACCGAGGAACGTCCCCACACCCATTCATCAGGTGTATCTGAGAGATCACCCGTATTTGCTCCAAAAGCAACAAGACCGTTTTTCCAGTCGGAAGAACTGCCGACCTTGCGTATCTTCTGATTCAGGTTATATGCAAGTTCCGTGTAGTATTTCTCTGCTTCACTCAGGTCATAGTCCTGGGCTGCATATGTTCCGAGGGTGAAACCGCTGTGCGATGAAGTAGCCGAGAAGATCATTGTAAATATCGCAAATACAAGCAATATCACAATGACAGGTATCGCCAAACAAAGAAAGAACTTTTTGACTTCGCTCTCATAGACGTTCTTCACGAATTTCCAAGCGGCTTTCAGAGCTGCGGAAATTGTATCCTTTGCACCTTTTTTCTTTTTGGGCTTAGGCTTTTTCCGCTTCTTGTAGCTGTCATGTTTCTCTTTGAGTCTGCTTTCCTGACGGCTCAGGCGGTTATTTGACTTCGACTTCTTGTCATTCAGGCGGTCACGCTGTTTTTCCTTCTTCTGCAAACGCTGAGGCTTGCTTACTTTCTGTGCCGCAGGCTCTACAACTCTGCGTTTTGCAGAGTCGATAGCGTGGAGAAAATCGTTGTCCTGATCTTCGTTGACCGCCTTTTGCCAAGCAGATGCTTTCATTCGTCCTGCTGAATAAGAAACAGGCTTCAATGCAAGCAGTCCTGGTCTGGTCAATTTGCTGATCTTCTTCTGATTGTGGAACTCTTTGACACGGAACTTGCTCTCCGTTTTGAGCTGTTTACGCTCAAATTTCAGTTCACGCTTTGTCTGTTTGTAGGCTTGCAGCCTACGCTTATTCATCGCCTTGCGGAGCTTATTGCCGTGGGCAGGCTTTTTCTTCGCCTTATACTCAGCCTTAGCACCTCGCAGAGCTGCCTTGTTCGCCCTGAGCTTCGGCTTGCCGGTTTTCGCCTTATATAGCTTGTTATCAGCTTTCTTTAGCTGAAACTTTGCCTTTTCGAGTTTATGCTGTTTCTTTGTTTTCAGGTGGTGATGTGTACCCTTGACAGCATCGACCGCCGTGCGCCCCATGAGAAAAACACCACGGTGATAATCGTCCACCGCTTCACGGGTGTACTTCTGTTTGAGCTCGTTGCGGACTTCACGCTGAGCAGTATCCGATGTTTTCAGACCAACAGTCTCCGCTGCGAGAGCCGTATCGACTGCCGTCTGTGTAACATCGTGAACTGCAAAATTCACAGCACGGGCATTTGCCTTGAACAGCTTGCCCTTCATGGTCTTTGGCTGCCATGATTTGATCGTCCTTGTGACCGAGGGTTTATCGCCCTGCACACGGTATTTCAGGTTGACAGCCTTATGGATAAGCCCACGGTTATTGCCGTGATACGCTTTCGCACCCCGGACAATATACGCACGGGTTCGGTATCTGCCGTGGCGGTTCGGCTCACGGCGATAGTCGATCTGAAACTCCCTTGCTTTCAGGTGGGAAACCACTTTCCAGCGGGGAGGGTTCTGAATACGGTCAAGCCGTGCCTGCGCTCTGCGGAGGTTATTTTCTTTTCTCTGTAAGCTCATAACTCCTCCATTCTACGCAGTTTACGCACTTTCGGTCGGCTTCGTGGTCATAAGGCGATACATCTCTGTATCTGTCGGAAACTTGTCTGTAAACGGCAGCAAGACCTTATCATAGCGGATAAGTCCTTCGCCCGGACCGCTGTTCGTGACATACTTCATCTGCTCCTTTGAGATATGGAGTTTCTCAGCGAGAATGTCTCTGTCTCCGGCGGCCTGATTGAGCATATACACGAAATCCGAGTTGTCAAATATGTTCTCGACCTCCTGAGAAGAAAGCAAGTCCTTGACATTCTGCGTGATTCCCGTGGGAACGCCGCCCCATTTACGGAAACGCTTCCAGATCTCAGCGGAATACTTCGCTGTCTGCTCCTCCTTGAGAAGCAAATGGAACTCGTCGATATAGTAGCGAGTGATCTTCTTTTTCTCACGGTTGGCGGAAACCCTGTTCCACACGGTATCCTGCACGATGAGCATACCGACCTTTTTGAGCTGGTTGCCAAGCTCCTTAATATCGAAGCAGATGATACGATTGCTCATATCAATATTGGTGCGATGATTAAAGAGGTTCTGGCTGCCGTTTACGAACATCTCCAAAGAGTTTGCCACTCTCAGAGCGACTTCACCCTCCTCATGAAGCTCTCTCTGCAAATCGGAGAGAAGCGGCATTGTTTCCTCAGTCGGGTTATTTTCGATAAAATGCTTGTAGATACGCTGAACACACTTATCAATGACCGAGCGTTCCTCAGCGGAAAGTCCGTAGCGACCACCGACAATGATCTCACACAGGGAGATCAGGAAGTCGGACTTATTCGCAATGACTTCCATAGGATTGCTGAACATATAGTCATCAATGGTAATGTCCATAGGGTTGATGTGCTGTTCCGAGTTGCTGGCGATACGGATAAGCTGTCCATGAAGTGCCGAAACAAGGGGAAAATACTCACCTTCGGGATCGCAGATGATAATATCATCGGGCGTGGTCAGAAAGCAGTCGAGGATCTCACGCTTAACGCTGAAACTCTTGCCTGCACCCGGTGTTCCGAGGATAAGTCCGTTCGGGTTTTTGAGCCTTGACCTGTTAGCACGGATCATATTTCCCGACAGCGTATTGATACCGTAGTAGGTAGCCTGTCCGTCCTGGAACAGCTCTTTTGTAGTGAAAGGCACGAAGATAGCGATACCGCTTGTGTGCATCTCACGGCGAACAGGAATCTCGTTATAGCACAGCGGAAGTGTGGAAACGAGTGTTTGCTCCTGCCGATAGTCATAAGGGAACATTGTGCAGTTGTTCTTCTGGCACGTTCTTTTCAGCATCTCAGAAAGAAGTTTCAGCTCTTTCTTTGATTTTGCGTATGCCCTCAGCGAAATGCTGATATGGAACAGTCGCTCATTCTTGCTGTTCAGATCACCGAGGAGCTTTTCAATGTCCTCGATATACATCTTGATCGCAGGTGGCAGAATGTCGGGATCATAGCCGGACTGCGATGCCTTTTTCTGTTCGTCGATCTTCATCTGCTCAACATTTGTGAGCTTCTTTTTGACGAATTTCAGGGCATCTATCTGGTCCAGCGGTTCTACATGAATGTTCACGCAGAAAAGATTCTGCATTTCAAGGAAGTCCTTGAGTATCTCATCGGGCAGCTCTCCGGCAAGGATATTCATACCCCACACAGCACCGTAGGCATTGCCGATCTCAAAGTCTGCCTTATTGAATTTGAGCGAGGGCGGACAGATGAAGTCCTTTGTGTCCATTCCTGCCCTCAGCATTTCGCCCCAATCGAAAAGAAATGGGGAATTTCTGTAAGGATTCAGGGCATAATACAGAGCTTCAAGTCTCTGCCTGCCGTCAAGCAGTTCCGCTTCGACACCGAAAGCCTTAAATCCCTTGATAACATCATTCTTGATCGACATGAGCTTTGCCCTTGCTGCCTTGTATGATGTGGATTCGATACCGAATGTCAGGAACTTTCTTGCACTCTGTCCGTTGCTGCCTTTCAGGAGCTTGTCGGTGAGCATTTCACTGTATTCCTTGCGGATTGCATTGAAATCATCTTCCTGTTCGGGTATCTGTACCGTTTTGACGAGCTTTGCCTTTGAACGGTTCTGATTTTCAAAGGTAAGCTGGAATTTGATCGTATTGTCAAAGAGATTGATAACATCGCAGTATTTACTGAAAATATTGTTCTGTTCCTCAAACTCCGAAATGGAGTAGTTGGCATCGAAAAACTGCACCGTCAGGGAAAAGAAATTCTCCGACACCTGGCACACGCCGTCCTGATACATACACAGGAACGGAATTGTATTCTGCACAGTGTTCTTACCGCCGTTTTCACTCCTGATCTCCGCCATTCTTGCGGAGAGAATCTTTTTCTCCTCTTTTGATAACTGAGAGGCAGGCTTGCCCATGATAACCTTAGCCGAGCTGCGGTTATCACTTCTTTTGGCATTTCTCTTTCTAAAGCCCATTGTGACCTCCGTTTATATTCCAAAGCGGAGACACCGAAAGTTATACTATATATAGGTAAAGCTGTTAGCCTTTTCTTTCGGCATCTCTCAGCTTTTTCTTGATTCTGTTGTATTCGATCTGTCTTTCGATAGAAACGAAAATGTTGGTTGTTCGGTAATATCGCTTTCTCGGTCTTGTGAAGTATTCACGCATGAACTTCACCTGTTTCTCCAAGAACACGCCGTTTTTCTTGTAAATGCCGCAGAGTATCGCAGGTGCAGCGACCGCACCCATAGCGAAGATTGCTCCCGACATTCCGATAGACGCTCTTGTGAGAAAGTACACAGGCGCACCAAGAACAAGACCGATACCGAAGCATATTACCTGTCTTTTTGTAAATCCCATGATGAACTTTTCCTTGATGTCGTTCAAATCTTTTGGGATCGGTACATAATGTGCCATTATTGACCTCCGATCTTGTTTTAGTGCGCGTTAAATACTGATTTGCTGATAGCTCCGGTACGGAGAATCGTGAAGATGAGTGCTGCGGTATAGCCGAGAAGCAGTCCCATTTGCAGGATCACGCCGTCTGTACTTGCGTTCAGAGCAACGATCGCATTGCTGAAAAGCGTCTTGAAAATACCGAGTGCCACTACGATAAAGAAGCCCTGGAAAGAAAGAGCGAGAAGCTGTTTGATCCAGTTCTTACCGATAGAAGCCCATTCACCGCTGTCCATCATGGTAGCCATAGGGATCGGTGCAATGCTGAGATACATAAACACCTCGATGATACGGCTTGCAAGTGTGATAACGATAGCGACTATCAATATCAGCACCCCAAGATGAACGATCAGGGAAATAAACCACACCGTCATCAGCTCACCCAAGCTCAGACCGCTGAGTGCCGACGGATTGATTGAGAGCGTGGAAGATAGATAATCTCCGGTCCCGAATAGTGTGGCAAGTCCATTGGAGCATACCGTTGTGCCAAACGAGAATAGTGCTGAAGCGATGTAATAGGTGTTGGCGACCAGTATTACACCGCACAAGGCTTTGATGATCCACTTGATAAAGATACTATCATCGAAGTCTTTGAAGTTATTTCCTCGCAGTACCATCTGTATCAGTTCATTCAGCAGGATAACTGTCAGAATGAAACCGCCGATAGGCACTACGACATTGTTGCAAAGCGTTTCGATAGTTGACCAGATTGTAGTTCCGCCTGTACCGCCGCCAGTAAACTGTGACGGGTGCTGAGTTACGAAGTCATTGACAAGACCACCGCTGCCGCCTGATCCCGTAGTTTGCGAGAACGTATCGGACAGGAGGTCGGAAATGCCGTCAAACTGAGACTGGATGCCGTCCTTGAACAAGTCTTTACACCAATCCTCCAGTGCATCTATCGCATCGCTGATAATTCCCATTATTCATCACCTCCAATCGTGGGAGTGACTAAAGGTCTGTCATATTTGACAAGCTGCCGAAGCTCCAGTTTGGAGGGCAGAAGGTCACGGCAGAAATAAGCAGAGCCGAAGTGATTGCCCTTAGTGTAACATTCCATGTTCTGCCATGTGTGATAATCTATACGCCCGTCAAAGCAAAGCATCTGTATTCGATTTTCAAAGATCTGATACCGAGTTTTGCTTTGAATACTGTTCACGGGCAGGAGCAGAGCGAAGGGTTTCTGAAAAGAAAAAGCACGTTTCAGCACTTCATTCTTTTTGCTGAATGGGGGATTGGATACAAGAATGTCCCATTTTTCGGGTTCATACCTGAAAAAGTCCTTGCCCTCATTTAAGCTGCTTCGCTCCACTTCATAGCCCTGTTCCGAGAGTAACTGATAAAAGGCACTCCATTCCTCATCGAACGGACACCATATCTTCTTGTCTTTCGGAAGGAACTCCAATAGCGGTTCTACCGCATAGAATGGTGTATAGACCTCATCTCCTGCACTTGTGCGGTCAGCCGTCAAGTACCTGAAATTTCTTCCCATTCTGTCTTATCGCTCATCCCCACCACAACCCACCGCTGAGCGACCTTTCGTAATTCTATTGGAACGGCATTATTTATATAGCGTTCAGCCGAGGTTTACGCTTGTCTCTTTCCTTGATTAGCCGTGTGTCAGATTACACCGCACCCGTCATCATACCCTCAAGTACAGGTACGAGAATGATAGCGAGAAGGATCAGACCAAGACCAGCCATAAGCTGCTTCATGCCCTGAGACTTCGCACCGGGGTTATCATTACCGTAACCTTCAAGGAGGTTTACGACACCCCAAAGCGAAACACCGCCGCCGATCAGGCAGATAACGCTCTTGAGTACGGTGCAGGCAGTAGTGATGAAGGACGAGGTATCGACCTCGCCGGTGCCTGCTGCGAATGCCTGAGTAGTGCAGGTCATAGCCATAACGCCTGCAACGGTTGCAAACATGGTTGCCTTCTTTGCACCACGGGTGAGCTTAGAGAGCCACTTGTGCTTCGGTGCAGAGGTAGTGGTTGCTGTCTCCATAGCGGTTGCATCGACCGCAGAAATATTCAGTTCGTTCATAGGTAAAAAGTCTCCCTCAAAAAATAAAGTAAAGATTGTCCGCAGCTTCAACCGATTCTCTTTTTATTCGGTTTCTTCGCTGTCTGAGTTAAAAGCCGACATATATCTCTTTTTCTTCGGTTTCCTCAGATATTACAGCATCAGCGTTATCTGTTTCTGTTGCTGGTGCCGTTGTAACTTCCTGTCCGGCGTTGGTCATATCAACACCAAATGCCGAAAAACTTTCTTCTCTGCGCAGTTTCAAATGCATCTCTCTTCGGTCACTCACATAGTTTTCGATGTTGAATTCCTGCGCAGGATTATCGTCTAACAGCATAGGGTACTGTTTATGACGGGTAATATCAAACTTGTCCGAGAAGAATGGACGCACTCCTCGCACTTGCAAGATACATTTACCGCCGTCCATGACCGCCAGTTCGTCCTGAGATTTCAGCTCTTTTCCGAGCTTCTGATAGTTCATTCCGTAGCTTTCCGATTGTCCACGGTTGGTAGAGGTATTGAAACTGTCGATAGTTTCCTTACCGAGACTTTCGGATATTTCTTTCAGCGTGGACTTCTCCTTACCGCCCAAAAACAGCATCGTATCACAGTTGCCTTCAATCGTATCTGCATTATCTTTATAAATAACCTTTAGCTGGCTCTTAGCTTGCAAGATGATCGACGCACTGATTTCACGGCTTCGGATAGTCGCTATGAGTTTCTCAAACTGCGGAATTTCGCCAATATTCGCGAACTCGTCTAACAAACAGCGTACATGATAGTCCAGCTTTCCACCCGGTGAATTATCTGCTTTGGTGCAGAGTAGGTTGAAAAGCTGGGAATACATGATCGCCACAAGGAAGTTGAATGTAGCGTCTGTATCGGAGATGATTATGAAAAGCGCACTCAGCTCATCACCGAGCTTGTCAAGGTGCAGCTCATCGTAGGAGGTGATCTCCAAGACCTCATCTATTGCAAAAGGCGCGAGTCGGGTGCTACAGCTAATTAAGATAGACTTAGCTGTTTTTCCTGCAGCGAGCTTATACGCCTTGAATTGTTTGAGAGCAAAAGCACCCATTCGCCGTTGTTCGGCATCGGGCTTTGTTTCAAACAGGTCAGCATAGTCCTCCATAACATCAGGATCATCGTGCTTTGTGCCGTTCAGCCAGCACTCCACGATCTCAAATTCAAGGTCAATGCTGTTCTTGAACTCCTCATCGTCCTCACGGCACTCTGAATTGTTGATCATGTCGATCAGCGTTTCAAAGTTCCATTCATCTTCGGGGTACATTGCAAATATAAGGGCAATATACGCAGTATAGAGCAGTTTCTCCGCTTTCACCCAAAAGTCATCGCCGGACGGCTGCTGAGAGGAAGAAGTGTTTTTGATAAGCACTTCCACGAATTTGAGAATGTCCTTCTCACGGTTTTTCTTGCTGATGTAAGCGAACGGATTGTAGTGCATCGACTTCGCAAAGTCAATGGTGTTGAACACCTTGATCTTGTAAGGCTCATAAACAGGGATATATCTGCCTTTTTTGTCTTTGAGATAGTTTCCCTTATCGTCCCTGCGGTACACAACTTTTCCGTTAACTCTTTTCGGGCGGCCCCGTTCAAGCATCTTACCGCACTCTACAAGCACCGTGCCTTTCGGATCGGTGACAACATAGCTGCTGTGCATCTGCATTAGGTTTGGCTTGACGAAAAATCGTGTCTTACCTGAGCCTGAACCGCCGATCACAAGAATGTTCTTGTTTCGGGCGAATTTTGGTGCAGAGGGCTTGCCCATTGTAAGAGATTCCGTCCGTGTGAGGATCACATTGTTTTCGGGGCAGGATAAGTCCATATACGGCTCAATATCCTTTTCACCGCCCCATACGGCAGAGCCGTATTCCTCGCCCTGGCGAAATTTCTTCTTGTTTTTCGACTTGACATAGAGGACTAACCTCATTACACCCGCAAGAACCAAGCCGAAAAGAAGATCAAACGGGTGTAAACTGGGAAAGATTCGTGCAAACGCCGCACCGAGATTGCTCATGAAGGGGAGAATTTTCTCCTGAAAACCGTCACCCTCCGCCGTGCGGTACGCAAAGCCGATCAGGTTGCCCACATAAGAGAAAGCGACATAGGGAACAGCCTTGATGATCAGCTTTTTGAGTTTTCTCGTGTCGATCTGCAATTCGCAGACCTTTCCTTTCTGTTGGTATCGGCACAAAAGACTGCCGTAAAAATATCATCGCCCCTTGCCCGTGGAACGGGTGCAGGCTGGAAGTGGTTATAGATCACCGTCTGTTCTCCCTTGTTTTCTCTCTCTGTTTCTGTTTGCGAGGTTTGCTCCTGAGCTTCTGTGCCTGTTGGTGCATCTGCTCACGGGTGAACTCACCACGCTTCTGTGTCTTGCCCTGTCCCTTGCCGACATACTCTGAAAATGCTCTCTTGAAATCCTCTGTTTTGGCAGCGGAAAAGAAAACATGATAGGTGGGCGGCGAGGTGCTTTTATCTCTTTTCAGGGCAAAATCCACATCGTATTTTCGTGCGGTTTTCAGGAAATCCCCGATATTCCGGTCTGAAACCTCAATGCTGTCGAGCTTTGACGGGGACTTTTCCTGCAACTGCTTGAAGGTCATTCGTCCCTTTTTCTCAGCCTTGCCCGACAAAAACTCCTGCAAAGCCGATTTCAGCACATCGGCGGTCATTTTCTCCGCCTTGATCGAAATGTCGATGGTTTTCTTCGCACCGTTCTCATAGTCGGACGGCATTACGCATCACCGCCAGACTTGATCTCATAGACCGCATAGGCTTCACGGTTCAGCCATTCATAGAGGTCTTTGAGTGCAGCTTCTGCTGCTTCGGGTGTTTTGTAGTTACCCATAGGAATCTGATTACCGCTGGTATCAGTGCCGATCATTTCATAATCGGGAGTGATAATACCATTCTCGTCCGGCTCTGCATCTTCCCAATTTGTGATAACGCCGATCCTGACAAGATTATCATAATTCAGAAACTCACCGTACTGCGTAGCGATAGTCTTAGCCATGATTTTTCACCTCTTTCCGTAAAAGCTCATGGAGCTTGTTGTGATATTCCTCCTGAAGCCCGTCATAATAAGAAAACATGGTGTTAAGCGTTTTTCTGTCTATCCTGTCACCAAGCATATCCATGACGATTGCTTCAAATTCGCTGTGAAAGCTGTAAAATAGGTCGTTTACTGCCTTTTCTACGTCCACAGACTTTTCAGGCATAGGGGCAAAATAACCGAATGTCTCCCAAACGAGCTTGTCAGGGCATAAATATCGGTACTGATTACCCTTATCGGATTTTACAGCGATACCGAAATGCATAATATCCTCACGAAGAACACGCTTGAGAAATCGCTCATTTTTCCCGGTAGCCTTAGCGATCTCGCTGATCGGTACATCTCTGCCCGTAAACCTGGGGAATATTTCAGCGATGATCGTTATTTCTGATGCAATCATACGCACCACCTCCTGTATTTATGGTCAGACAGCGTAGCCGAAATCTCTTGCCACAGCCTGAACAGCCCATCGGCTTTCGCAGCCTTCGTTGAAGTGATATGTCAGAACCTCGTTGTAGAGGGAACTGATGAAATATCTGCGGAAATCCTTGATATTATCGACCTGAGCCATTTTTACAAGAACGCTCTCGACCATGTAGATATTTGCTTGGAGCATCTTGGACTTTATCACGCTTCTGGGGAAACTTGTACCTCTGAGTGTGGTGTACGGCAGAGGGGAACAGATCTCGTCAACGATAAAGCCGACGATATTATCTGCTTCTGCATAGCCGTCCCGACCGTCAGCGGTCAGCCAGTCTCCGAGATAGCCGTAGTCGATATTCTGTTTCACGACTTCCGTGTAATACTCAACTTCTTCTGCGTTATATCCCTCATTCTTCTTTTCAACATTCCCACCGTTGAAAACTTGTGAAATTCCCGCAGAAGGAATGATAGAGGATTTATCGCTCAGTAATTGATTTTTCTGTATTGTATTGTTGTTATTATATTGTCCCTGATTTTCAGACAGCGGACTTTCAGCAGGCGGATTGTCCGGATACGGGTTTTCCACCCTCTGTTTTTCACCTGAAGAAGAAACAGCAGCTTTCGCCCGTCCGCCTTCACGGATCGTGATCGCCTTACGTCTGGTCTCTGCATCAAGCTCATCAGCTTCTTCCTTGCTGACAGGAACATCGAAAAAGCTGTATACATACTCAAAGCAGTTATGAATACTCTCATTAGAGAGAAGCTGAGTGCGAACAAGGTATCCCATATCAATGAGCTTGTTCACAGCGTTATGAACCGCTGTCTTGCCCTCTTTGCATATCGCTTTCAGTCCCGACATGGAGAAATGCCAGTAGTCAGGCAGAGAAAGCACTTTGAGAAGAAAGCCGAGGAGCTTATTCGGAATTTCCTTGTTCCGCAGGAGCTTGCTGCTGATCATAGTATAGTTATCAGTTTTCTTGACACGGTTCAGCACAGCATTCTCGACCATGAATGTTTCAAGTTCATAATCATACTGCGGGATAGAAGTATCCCTTGCAGAATACTCATAGAAACTGTAAAGCGGCTGTATCCTGCCGGTAGATGATTCATTCGGCATAAGCGTTTTTATTTCCAAATAGCCCCATTCTTTCAGTTCTGAAAGAGCGGTGTCGATAGCAGTTTCTCCGTCAGGACATATTGCAATAAGTCCAGCCTTAGAGAAATTCCATTCATGGGGAAAATCCATTACTCTTGCAAGCAGACCAATCGCGCTCCAACTGAGATTGGTAGACCGCACGAAGCAGTTGCTCAGAACGGCATAACCGCTGAATTTATGTATCTCGCAGACGGTATCGTCCACGGTTTTCTTTTTCCTGTTATGCTTGTCCATTTCCATTCCTCCCTCAGCTTATCTGCCGTACACAAATTCCATGTTCGCTATGTACAGCTTATTTACCGCATAAACACAGCCATACGGCTTATCCACTTTCAGGAGAAACTTTCTGCCGTTCAGCTCAGATACAGCATTTTTGATCTCATCACGGGTGAACTTCGACAGCTCATCGTGGTCACACAGTTCATCGACAGTGGAATAATCCTTTTCGACCTTGTTGAGCATTACGGTAAGAACCGGAACACAAGCCTTAGCATCGAAGTTGTAGTTTACCCTCGGTAAGCTGATTCTTGTAGGGTTTGGCATAGAAAAACCTCCTTGACATAGTTCATCTGAAATAAAAAATCGCTCCTCATTGCTGAGAAGCGATGTACGGTATTCAATTTTGGGCATAAAAATAGCGGACAGCGCTTCTGTTATGAAACACCGTCCGCTTTTGTCCATTATCCAGTTTGATTTGTCAACAGGCTTTCTACCGTTTTAAGGCTGTTTTCGGCTTCTACCAAGTTTCTACCAACTTTTATCCAATTGGTTTTCTACCGAGTTTCTACCAGAATTCTTCAAAATGCTTGTATTTTCAGAACAGCGCTGTTACGCTGTTTTTGGGCTTTCTACCACCAAAAAGCCCCATGGAATCGGAGTTTTAGTGTGACTCAGTGTGACACGGTGGTACTCAGTGTGAAATTGGTTTGGTAATAGCATATTATATATACAAATAAAAGGGTTGTGAAAATTTATTAACATATTTTTTCCCTTTGTAACAAAACAAGCCTTCAAGAAAACGTTATATCTATCCACTTTGATAATTTTCACATCTATTACATAAAAACGCCTCCCGATTTACACCATATTGTTATAAAGTAAATGTAAATCGTAACCGAATTTTAATTGACAGAACAGTTTATATTTTGTATAATTAAAGATATAGACACGAAATGTGTCGAACTCTAGTCTATGAACCGAAAGGAAGAATATAAATAATGCCTGACAACAGAAACAATAAAGGCTACTATCGTCCTGAACAGGATCGCAGGCTGCAGGGTCAGAACAGACCTCAGCAGCAGGAAAGCTCCACTTGGCTCACTCCTACTGTAAAGGGAATAATAGCGATACTGCTGACTGTGCTTGTGGTAGCCATAGTAATAATGATATTTGCAAAAACTCTTTTTGTGAACACCAACACCACTCCGAAAAAGACCGGTACGATAACTTCTACAGAATACATTCCGCCAAAGACCACCACAACTTCGGAAAAGCCACAGGAAACATCTAAAAAGTCCAAAAAGAACACTGAGCCTGACGAAGATCCATATGACGGTGATAAGGATGACAACGGTGACGCTGTTGGTGATATCCAGTGCATAAGTGCAGTTTATCTCCACCCACAGCCTACATCGAGCAGTGAAAATCTTCTCACTATCCCATCGGGTGCGACCTGCAAATACTACCGCAACGAAAACGGCTGGTATTATGTTGAATATAATGGCACAAAGGGCTACGCATGGCAGACATTCTTCTCGACACCACCACAGTAATGTGTTTTACGATTTCTTAAATAACGCAGAAAGTGCAGCATGGAAATATGCTGCACTTTTTGTTTATATACGCAAAAAAAGCGGAGGTGTTGTCCTCCGCTTGATGTAGCTTATCATACAGATAGAACGTGTTAAATAGCGGGCGAACGCTGTTCGCCCCTACACACAAATGTTACAATCAGAGCTCTACCTTATAGTCCTCTGAGCCTACGCCCTTTACAGTGTAGTAAGCAACGCCCTCTTCAGGCTTGATGTATACTGAAACTGTCTTTGGTGTTCTGTGACCCTTTGCCTTGTAGTCAGCCTTTGCAGCAGCCACTACAGCTTCAACATTTATCTCTACGCCTGCGAACTGAACGAATACTTCGTCCTTTATCTCAGCCTCAACTGCTTTCTTTACAGTTTCCTTCTTTGCCTTTGTTGCCTTTGCTGCGGTCTTTACTGCCTTTTCAGCCGTCTTGACAGCTTTCTTTGCTGTTTCCTTTACTGCTGCGCCTGTCTTTTCAGCGGCAGACTTTACCTCAGCCTTGACTTCCTTTACAGCTTCTTCTGCCTTCTTGTCAGCGGCGATCTTCTTTTCAGCCATTGTAAAACCTCTCCTTTAAAAGTGTTACTAATTACTTATCCACAGCCTCTTTAAGAGCCTTGCCTGCCTTGAATGCAGGAACCTTCTTTGCTGGAACATGGATAGGCTTCTTTGTTGCAGGATTGATAGAATCCTTAGCTGCACGATCTCTTACCTCAAATGCACCAAAACCTACGATAGATACCTTTTCGCCCTTTACAAGTGCCTCTGTGATAGTTTCTGTTACAGCCGCAAGTGCCTGCTCTGCTTCCTTTTTAGAATAGCCGCCCTTTTCTGCTATTGCGGATATCAGATCATTTTTTGTCATTTTGAATCTACCTCCGTTATAATTTTTTACATTGTTTTCATGCTGTTATTATAACGTATTTGACCCCTATTGTCAATTAATTTGCCCGATTTTGCGTGCTTTCTTGCAATCTTTGTAGCTTTACATAAAAAAGAGGCATAGTCACCGCTTGATTTTTGTACTTATTCACACGTTGGAAATAGTATTTATAATTTAGCCATAATTAACTTTAGATCAACATCATTATTTTTTTATAAACGCCTATTTTTCGCGCTCTGTAAAAATCGCCCACAAAATATTCTTACATATATTTCATTTTAAAATTCATTAAATATTTACATTCTTTTATATGTTCTCTCATGCAACATAATTCATTTTTTCAATCCGTATTTTTCATAAAAAGCCTCAACATCGCTGTCGCTTTTCACAAGCTCGGGATACATTATCTCACGAGTGTTGCGGTTATAAAAGCCGATAGTTTTCTCGCCGGTACAGGTGCTTGACATTATTTTTATCTCCATTCCCCTGCACTCCTCAGGGACGGGCTTGACAGTTTTCTTTTTGAAAATTCCCACGGAAATTCCCCCTAATATTTTTTCAAACGTCTTATATAAGCGAAAGTGTAGTCCTCGCCTTTATCACGAAGCATTGTAAGAAGCTTCTCCAAAAGGTCTGATGTTTCAGGGTGGATGGCTCTTGTCTTTTTTGCTCTTAAAAAGTAAGCAAGAGGTGCACCGTCGTCGTATTTGTCTTTCATATATATCTTGCTTGCGGCAACTCTGTCGCAGAACATTTCTTTCACATATTTAAGGGGCATTTTCACAGGGGTCATCAACTTAGTCCGCAGATCATAGTCCGTCCAATATTCAAAGTGATGCTTATTTCTTCCCTTGTGATGCATCCAGCCGTAAGAAAATCCGTATTCTTCACGCTCTGCTTCATGGGGCGAACGTGTGCCTTGATAATATTTACAGCCCTTGAGAAACTCCTCCGGGGAATATTTTGAAAGGTCATGCCTCAGACCCTGCCACAAAATGCCTGCCTTATAGCAGTTTTTTATCACTCCGTGGCGATGTCTTGTAATGGTCTTGAAATGCTCCCATGCCTTTATCAAAACGCTCATCTCCTCTGCATTTCATCTTGTGACCTTATTATACTACTTTTGCGTTATTATTTCAACAGCCTGCGGTCATTTTCTGCTGCCGCAGATATCAAGCAGCGGACACTCGCTACAGCGTTCTCCCCTTGCCTTGCAGTATTCACGTCCGAACAGTACAAGGCGGTGACAGAAATCAGAAGATCTCTCAGGGGGAAGTATCTTTCTCAGGTCCTCTTCCACCTTTGCAGGCTCTTTATTTTTTGTAAGCCCAAGTCTGCCGCATATCCTTATGCAGTGGGTATCCGTTACCACCGCAGGCTTATGAAAAACATCTCCCATAACAAGATTTGCCGTCTTTCTGCCTATGCCTGCAAGAGTAGTGAGCTTTTCTATGGTATCAGGTATCTCACCGCCAAAGTTATCCATTATCTGTCTGCACATTGCTACGATAGAGCGAGCTTTTGTTTTATACAGACCACATGGGCGTATTATCTCCTCGATATCAGCAACATCTGCGTTAGCAAAATCCTCAATGGTCTTATATTTTGCAAAAAGCTCTTTCGTGACGATATTCACCCTTGCGTCTGTACACTGCGCAGAAAGTCTGCCTGCTATCATAAGCTCGTGAGGCTTTTTATAGTCAAGGGAGCATATGCCCTCGGGGTAGACCTGCTCCAGCCTTTCCACTATCATTTGTGCACGTTCTTTCTTTGTCATCGGTACTGCTCCTTTGTTTATAAGTGCTTTATTACTTTATATTGTACACTTTTTTGCAGGATTCGTCAACCAAAATTTCATATCAGGGACGATATTTCAGCGGGGTCTGTGCGTTATATCGGCATAAAAATGCGTTTTGTCAATTTTGCAAGCTGAAACAGCTTTGGTCACAGTGCAATGATTTGTCGACATTTCACGGAAATTTTACACGAATTATGAATTTATAATCGTGATTTTACTTCACATTTCAAAAAAAGGCTATGATTTTTATACAATTTCAATAAAATTATGAAATTTTGCATTTTACTACTTGCAAATTGCAAAATAGTGTGCTATAATAAGTAGGTGATGTGCGGAATGAGTAAAAAAGCCGTGCACAAATTATAATTTATAAGATGGGAGTTTTAATAATGGCTTTGAACAATGCGTATCTTGAAAGCGTTTATGAGAAGGTTGAGAAGAGAAATCCCGGCGAAAAGGAATTCCTCCAGGCAGTATATGAGGTACTGGAAAGCCTCATTCCTGTTGTAGAAAAGAGACCTGACCTTGTTGAGGCAGGTATAATCGACAGAATAGTTGAGCCAGAAAGACAGATCATTTTCCGTGTTCCTTGGGTAGATGACAACGGCAAGGTACAGGTAAACAGAGGTTTCAGAGTTCAGTTCAACTCTGCTATAGGACCATACAAGGGCGGTATCAGACTTCACCCTTCAGTATGTGCATCAGTAATCAAGTTCCTCGGCTTCGAGCAGATCTTCAAGAACAGCCTTACAGGTCTTCCTATCGGCGGCGGTAAGGGTGGTTCAGACTTCGATCCTAAGGGCAAGTCTGACGGAGAAGTTATGAGATTCTGCCAGAGCTTTATGACAGAGCTTTGCAAGCATATCGGTGCTGACACAGACGTTCCTGCCGGCGATATCGGTACAGGTGCAAGAGAGATCGGCTATATGTTCGGTCAGTACAAGAGAATCAGAAACGAGTTCACAGGCGTTCTTACAGGTAAGGGTCTTTCATACGGCGGATCACTTGCAAGAACAGAGGCTACTGGTTATGGTCTTTGCTACTACACATCTGAGATGATCAAGTGCATGAAGAACGAAACATTTGCAGGCAAGACAGTTGTTATCTCCGGTTCTGGTAACGTTGCTATCTACGCTACACAGAAAGCTACAGAGCTGGGCGGCAAGGTAGTTGCACTTTCTGACTCTAACGGTTATGTATACGATCCAAACGGCATCAATCTCGATGTTGTTAAGCAGATCAAGGAAGTTGAGAGAGGCAGAATCAAGGAGTATGTAAACAGAGTACAGGGTGCTGAGTACCACGAGGGCTGCAGCGGCATTTGGACTATCAAGTGCGACATCGCTCTCCCATGCGCTACACAGAACGAGATCAACGAAGAGTCAGCTAAGGCTCTCGTAGCTAACGGTGTATTTGCTGTTGCTGAGGGTGCTAATATGCCTTCAACTCCAGAGGCTATCGCTGTATTCCAGAATGCAGGCGTTCTCTTTGGACCAGCTAAGGCTGCTAACGCAGGCGGCGTTGCTACATCAGCTCTTGAGATGTCACAGAACAGCGAAAGACTTTCTTGGACATTCGAGGAAGTTGACGCTAAGCTAAAGAATATCATGACAAACATCTTCCACAACTCATACAATGCAGCTAAGGAGTACGGTCTTGAAGGCAACCTCGTTGCAGGTGCTAACATCGCAGGTTTCCTGAAGGTCGCTGACGCTATGAAGTGGCAGGGTATCGCTTACTAATAAGAGCGTAATATCAAAGCTATATACAAAACGGACGGTTTTTATGCCGTCCGTTTTTTGTTATATTTCAAAGACGCATGGAACGTTCCCACACGTCTATTTGACCTGATTTTCTTTTATTATCCTGCCACGCTCAAAAGCACAAGCATTCTCAAGCGTTGTGCGGCTTATGGCCGCTAGGGCTTCTTCGGTGAAAAAGCCCTGATGAGAGGTGACGATAACGTTAGGAAAAGACAGAAGCCTTGCGGTCACGGAGCTTTCTAGGATATCCTCCTGTCGGTTTTCAAAGACGTTCTCTGTTTCTTCCTCATAAACATCAAGACCCACTCCGTGGAATTTTCTGCTTCTGATACCTTTTATAAGGTCTTCGGTATTCACAAGCGCACCTCGGGAGGTATTTACGAAAACAACATTCTCTTTCATAAGGGAGATAGTTTCAGTATTGATAAGATGATAGCTTGCCTCGGTCAGCGGGCAATGGAGCGAGATAAGGTCGCTTTCCCGCAGGACTTCGCTAAGGGGATAATACTTCACGAAGTCAAGGTCGGGGTTTTGATAAACGTCATAAGCTATAACACGCATACCAAAGCCGTGGCATATCCTGCACATTGCCGCACCTATTCTGCCTGTGCCTATTATACCAGCGGTCTTGCCATGGAAATCAAGTCCCATAAGACCATTCAGGCTGAAATTGTTCTCTCTTACCTTTATATAGCCCTTGTGTATTCTTCTTGTGACTGCAAGCGCAAGCGCCATGGCGTGTTCTGCCACGGCTTCCGGAGAATACCCAGGCACTCTAAGCACCGTTATGCCGTATTTATCAGCGGCTTTTATATCAACATTATTATAGCCTGCACATCGCATAAGAAGAAGCTTTACACCGTGTTCATGGAGTCGTCTAAGCACTGAGCCTGTTATCGTTGAGCTTACAAAGGCACACACGCCCTCACAGCCCTCGGCAAGCCTTGCTGTGTCTTCCGTCAAGTCGGCTTCAAGGTAAACGCTTTCTATATCGGGATAGTTTTTTCGCTGCTTTTCAAATGAATCTATATCATACTGCTTTGCGTCATAGAATATTATTTTCATGAAAACTCCTCCAAATTTTAAAGTATTCCATTTTACGCTTGTATTTTTTGCAGCTGTTTATAAAAATATACGGTTTTTGCCTTAATAAGATAAAATTATCAAAGGTTGACAATTGTGCGTAAATAGGATATAATATAGGTATCGGTATGTAAAAATATACTTTAAATATACTTTAAATGCCTGTTTTCCACAGAAAGGATATGATGCCAATGTCACAATTTTCGGAACTTCTCAGAGAATACATAAAGAAAAAAGATATTACTATAAAAGCCCTTGCCGAAAAATGTGGTATCGACAGAACATATCTTCATAAGATACTCAAAGGGGAAAGGAAAGTGCCAAGCGTAGATTTTGTAGAAAATATAAGCTTGCAGCTCATGCTTTCCACAGAGGATAAAAGCAGGCTCATGGAGCTTTATAACATTTCTGAGATGGGGGAAGATGTCTACAATCGCCGTAAGCAGGTGTCAAAGATAATACACGATATGGCAAACACCAACATGGAAGAGCCTGACGCTCTGACTTTCAAGACAGAAGTTGATATTGACTCTGTGCCTGAGATATCCATCTACACCGACAAACGTGAGCTTAGAAAAAACCTGCAGGTGCTTATATGCAGCGATGTTCATAATGGTTCTGACATTCAGGTCATCGCTCAGCCAACAGAGTTTCTTACCAATCTGTTGTCCATTGCCGCAGAAGGCAGCGAGTCTACCATAAACCATCTGTTCTTCTTCGACAACACCTCAGGTGAAAAAAACACCGCAAAATACAATCTGGATATTTTTCCGTTCATATGTCACCTTGCACAAAAGCATGAAAAATATGAAGCTTTTTATTATTATGAGGGTGCGTCGGCATATTTCAACTCCACGAACATCATGCCAAACATAATGATAACGAATAATTTTCTGATCAGAACAGACAGCGATTATTGCGAGGGCGTTATATACAGATCTAAGCCTATGGTAGCATTTTATATGCGGCAGTTTGAAAAGTTCAAGACAAAATGTGCAAAGCTTCTCGACCACGCCGTGGATATTTTGGAATATGTTTACTTTTGGTACGATGACAACGCAAATTTCATCGGCGTAGATTTTCAGCCATGCACCATGCTTTGTCTTACAGAGGATATATACAATGCCCATGCACTTTTGCCAGCTGACGCAAAGGGATTTGTAAAAGCAAAGCTCACCATGGGCAAGAAGGCTCTTTCCGAACACAAATTTGTAAATCTGTTCAGTGAAAAGGGTCTTGCAGAGTTTATGACGACGGGAGAGATTTTTGAGCTTCCGAGAAATTCATATACTTTTCCCACTCTTGCAGAACGCAAGATAATGCTACAGATAATGATATCGCTTTGTGAAAACGGCATGGCAGACTACAGGATAATAAAGGACGACTATTTTGCAGTGTCGAAAAATCTTTGTATCAACATTTCTGACAACACAAGTCTTAACATCGTTGCCAGAAACAACTGCTTCTCGGATTTTTCTTATTTGAAAATAAGCGAAACGAGCCTTGTTCAGGCTTTCTGGGATTATTTTCAGCACTTTATAGATTCTGACGCTGTTTGCTCACATGAAGAAACTATCGAGATACTCAGATCTTATTTGTAAAAAATGGGCGGCCAAAAGCCGCCCACTGTAATGATATTATTTAAGCTGTTCACGCATTAAAGTGAGCAGCTTTTTTTCACGTCTTGACACCTGCACCTGTGACATACCAAGTTGTTTTGCCGTTTCCATCTGAGTTTTATTCTGAAAATATCTCAGGTATATAAGCTTTCTATCCTCCGCTTCAAGGGAAGCTATGACCTGACGGAGAGAGAGCCTGTCAGCAATTTCTATGTCAGGAGCATCAACAGGGATATCTATTTGTCCGTGGCGGTCGTCTTCATCTGAGCTTTCAGTAAGACTAACAGGGGGCAGGGCGACGTTCATGGCTAGAGTAACGGCTTCTTCGCTTTCTCCTGACAGCTCACAAAGCTCGCTTACTGTAGGTTCTCTCCCCTGCTGTATGGAAAATCGCTCACGCTCTCTTACAAGGCGCATGGAAAGCTCTTTTATGCTCCGTGACACTTTTATCGTGCCACCGTCACGGAAAAGCCTTTTTATCTCCCCTAATATCACTGGCACTGCATAGGTGGAGAATTTCACACCACGGTCGCTGTCAAAGGCTTTCGCAGCTTTTACAAGACCTATACAGCCTGCACCGTAGAGGTCGTCATACTCTATGCCACGGTTGCGGAAGCGGTTTGCGCACAGGTGAACAAGCCCCAGATTTTCTTCTGCAAGAGGGGTCTCGACTATGCTGCTCATTTTATACTCTTTCTTTCAAGGTTTTTTCAAGGATAAGGGTAGTTCCTTCTCCAAGCTTGCTGCGCACCTTCACTTTATCCATAAAGCTTTCCATGACCGCAAAGCCAAGGCCTGCTCTTTCCTCCTCAGGTGCAGTGGTGAAAAGCGGCTGCATAGCCTGCTCGATATCAGCGATACCGCAGCCCTTATCCCTTATTTTTATGTAGACGTGTCTGTTCTCGAATATCCTTATCTGCATGAATATCTCCCCTAGGGTGTTTCGGTATCCGTGGACAATGGCGTTTGTGACTCCCTCTGACACTGCGGTCTTGACATCTGCAAGCTCGTCGATCTGAGGGTCAAGCTGAGTAAGGAAACCGCTGACTGCAACTCTAGCAAAGCGCTCATTTTCAGAATAGCTGGGAAAACTGACTTTCATTTCATTAAGGGGTTTTCGTTTCAATTTTATCACTCTCCTTTGTTTTGTCATCGGGGCTTTCATTCTGTTCCTGAGCTGCTTTCTTCTCTTGTATATACGGAGCAATATCCATAACTATCTTTGTGAGTCTGTGCATACCTGCAAGCTGCAAGACTTTTCGGATATAAGCAGGAGGCGACGCCACTATCACCTCGCCACCCATTTCTGACATTATCCTGTATCTGCCCATAACAAGTCCGATGCCTGAGCTATCCATAAAGGTCACCTGAGAATAGTCGAGGATAAGGGTAAGAGGGTTATGGCTTCTAATGGCTTTATCTATCTCTCCCCTGAAATATTTCGCTGTATGGTGGTCGATATCGCCGCATATCTCTGCCACAAGAGTTCTGGCTGACGGATAGTTTTTTATCTCCACATTCATTCTTTATCAGTCCTTTCATCTTTTCGTTTTATCCGCTGAAAATATATTATCACTTACAGTGGGATTTTTTTGTCGCATTATTGTATGAATGGAAAAAGGGCATAAAAAAACAGGAACACACTTTTTTGTGTGTCCCTGCCTAGGAAAATTATTATGTTCTATGCTTATGTCTTAAAGTCCGTTAGGATTGTTCTTAATGAAGTTCCAGCTGTCTGCTGTCATTTCATCAAGGCCATATTGTGCTTCCCAGCCAAAGACCTTCTTTGCCTTTGCTGTATCAGCATAGCAGGTTGCAATGTCGCCTGCACGTCTTGGCTTTACTACATATGGGAGCTTCTTTCCACAAGCTTTTTCAAAGCTGTGAAGAACGTCATAAACGCTTGAGCCTTTTCCTGTGCCGAGGTTTACAGCTTCAACACCCTTGTTTTCCATTACATACTTGACTGCGCAAAGGTGACCCTTAGCAAGGTCAACAACGTGGATATAATCTCTTACGCCTGTTCCGTCAGGAGTATCGTAATCGTCGCCGAACACACCGAGCTTTTCAAGCTTTCCTACTGCTACCTGACAGATGTAAGGAAGCAGATTGTTTGGTATACCGTTAGGGTCTTCGCCGATAAGACCGCTCTTATGTGCGCCAATAGGGTTGAAGTATCTCAGAAGCGAAACTGACCAATCGTTGTCGGAAACATAAACATCTCTCAGTATCTGCTCTATCATTACCTTTGTATAGCCATAAGGGTTTGTTGCTGATGTAGGCATATCCTCCGTATATGGAGCTTTGTTTACAGGGCCGTAAACTGTTGCGGAAGATGAGAAAACTATCTTCTTACAGCCGTATTTTCTCATTGCCTTGATAAGCATGAGAGTGCCTGTAATGTTGTTATGGTAATATTCAACAGGCTTCTGAACAGATTCGCCAACCGCTTTAAGACCTGCAAAATGTATAACAGCGTCTATCTTGTTTTCTTCAAATATCTTTTCGAGCGCTGCAAGGTCAAGAAGATCCGCCTCATAAAAAGCAAAGTCCTTGCCTGTTATCTTCTTTATTCTGTTAAGAGCCTCCGGCTTTGAGTTTGAAAAGTTATCAACTATAACTACTTCATAGCCTGCTTCAAGAAGCTCAACGCAGGTGTGGCTTCCGATAAATCCTGCTCCGCCTGTAACGAGTATTTTTGCCATATTCTTTACCTCCCAAATATGTCAGGTTTTTTCTTACACTTACATTATACCATATTTTCACGTTTTTGCAATACCATTTTTGTTTCAAACACATGGATTTTTGTTGCAAAGGAAATAAAAATATGCTATCATATCTATAACAGACCATCTCACAGAAAGGAACACACAGAATGAATACAGACCGCCATTCCTTTAAATCAGACCAGACGGACGCACTTTCGCTGTCAGTATACAACGTGGGCTATGAAAAATGTCAGGGGCTTCACAGTTGGGGAAGCGGCGTTCGTGACCATTATCTTATCCACCACATCATAAGCGGCAAGGGCGTATACAAAACACCGCAGGGAGAGTATCACCTTAGCGCAGGAGACACTTTTCTCATTTACCCCTACACTGTTATAACATACACTGCCGACAAGAACGACCCATGGGAATACTACTGGGCAGGCTTCAACGGCTCTGACGCTGAATTTATCCTTGATCGTGCAGGCTTCACAAGAGAGTGTCCCGTTATCTCCGCAGACTTTGGAAGCGAGCTTAAAGACAGTCTTGAACGCATTTATCGTCTTAGTGGAAACAGAAGCTCAGACCTTGTGAAAATGACAGGTCAGCTTTACATCACGCTGGGCATTCTTATGGAACGCTCGGGAAGTCAAAGCCGTTCAGGGAGCACCGCAAAGGGATATGTAACAAAGGCGAAAAACTACATTGCACACAACTACACCCTTGGGATAGGGGTCGAGAATGCCACCGATTTCGTTGGCGTGAGCCGTGCCACGCTATATCGAGCTTTCATGGAATACGAGGGGCTTTCTCCTGCACAGTATATAACTGATTTTCGTGTGAACGCCGCCTGCCGTTTGCTGGAAGAAACTGAGCTTCCTGTGTCGGCTGTGGCAAGGTCGGTAGGGTATAATGACAGCCTTTATTTTTCAAGGATATTCCACAAGACAAAGGGTGTGTCACCTACGGAATACAGGGCTGACGCTTTGTGTACAAAAGGTGAAAACAAGGCGTTTTCGGTTGACAAGGGTATATAAATGAGATATAATAAATAGGTATAATCAGCTACGAAAGGGTCTTAAACAATGAATTTCTTTATGGTCGGCTCGTTTTTCATGCTTTTCATGCTCAACGCAGGCTGGACTTCTAATTACGTTATAAAGCTTGTAGGCTTTTTATTTTTCGCAGTGGGAACGGCTGAGGCTGAAGAACGCACTAACGCTTTCGCACATCTTAAAAAGCCTGCTTACACTTCTTCCACTATGTGCGCTCTTGCGGTGGTATGTCAGCTTCTATTGAAGCTTCTCTCCCCTGCGGCAATGGCGGCGAACGTTATAAGCATTTTGCTGTCGGCGGCAACTGTCTATATGTCACTGAACCTTATGAGAATGTTCCTTGTGGCGCTTGACAGCCACAGAGAGCTTGTGGAGGACATTTCAAACATTGTAAGGCTTCAGGGCAGTTTCAACAAGCTTGCTCTCATGACGTTTATTTACTTTGGGGGCGACCTGCTAAACAGGCTAATACCAATAGAGTTCGTCACCACCCTTGCAGGCGTTATTGCGGCAATAGCAAAGATACTTGTGTATATTTTCCTGCTCATCATGCTTTACAACTTCAACAAGCTGAGGACAGATTATGAAAAACGCCGTGAAAGAGAAAACAAATAAGGATATTTCAAGAACGTCATGTTCACAAATGGCGTTCTGTTTTGTGTATAAAGGCAACAAAGAATAGGAGTACGAAAAATGCTATCAATAATAATACCAAGCTATAATGAGGAAGGCAACGTTGCAAAATGTGCTTCTGTTGTTTCAAAGCTTCTCAGCGAAAACGGTATAGACTATGAGCTTGTTTTTGTAAACGACGGCTCAAAGGACAGAACATGGGATATAATCTCAAACCTTGCACGCAATGACGAGCATATCGTGGGAGTGAATTTTTCAAGAAATTTCGGCAAGGAGAGCGCAATTTTCGCAGGACTTGAAACTGCAAAGGGTGATGCCTGCGTTCTGCTGGACTGTGATTTGCAGTTCCCGCCTGAGGTCATAATCGAGATGTACAACATCTGGAAAAACAATGACGTTGACATTGTTGAGGGCAGAAAAAATTCCCGTGGAAAGGAAAACCCTGTATACAAATTTTTCTCTCTGTGGTTTTACAAGATGATAAACAAGTCAAGCGGACTCGACATGGAAGCGGCTTCCGATTTCAAGCTTCTTGACAGGGCTGTGGTAGATTCACTGAATGCAATGCCTGAAAGACTGACGTTTTTCAGAGCAATGTCAAGCTGGGTAGGCTACAAGACGGAACGTGTATATTTTGACGTTGCTGACAGAGAGGTGGGCGAATCAAAGTGGTCTGTAAAGGGGCTTTTCAAATTCGCCATAAACAGCATAACCTCTTTTACCTCTGCGCCTTTGCAGATAGTGACAGTATGCGGTGTTATAACGTTTATTTTCTCTGTCATACTGGGACTTCACACCCTTATCAAAAAGCTTATCGGTGCGTCGGCGGTAGGATTTTCAACGGTCATAATCTTGCAGCTGCTCACTTCGAGTATAATAATGTTCAGTCTTGGAATAATAGGCTTTTATCTCTCAAAGATATACGAGGAGATAAAACAGCGACCTAGATACATAATCCGTGATATCATAAGAAAAGACGACGAGGAGAAAAAGAATGGAAAATACTAAGACATCTCCCCTTTCATTTATAAAAAAATGGTGCTATGATAAGCGGCTGTACTTTTTGGTGTTCTTTCTGCCTGTGGCAATAATGTTTTCAGCCTATGCTTTTTTCAAGATACACCCTATAGGCGACAGCTCGGTGCTTGTGCTTGATTTGAATGGTCAGTATGTTTACTACTACGAGCAGTTCCGTGACGCTTTCCATGGCAACGGCAGTTTCATCTACAACTGGTCACGAAATCTCAGCGGAGAAATGTTCGGTGTGTTTGCATATTATCTTGCAAGCCCTTTTATGCTGATACTTGTGCTGCTGCCGAGAACGATGATGGCGACCTCTATCCTTATTTTACAGCTTGCAAAGATAGGCACGGCGGCTGTGACGTTCATGTTCTTCTTAAAAAAGATATCAGTGCAGAAACCTAAGACTATCTCACTTATCATATTCCCTACCATGTATGCTCTTATGTCATACATGGTGGTACAGCTTATGGACCCTATGTGGCTTGACGGACTTATCTATCTGCCGCTTATATGCTGGGGCGTTCACAGGCTCGTTGATGAGGGCAAGCTTGTGCCTTATATAGTGCCGCTGGCGCTTATGTTCATTGCACATTTCTACATCGGCTATATGGTGGGAATTTTCACGTTTTTCTACTTCTGCTGGTACTGCCTTTCAAGAGAGGGCAGGATATTGCCAAAAAAGTTCTTCTCACGCTGTGTGGCTTTCGGTATCGGCACGCTTGTTGCGCTTATGTGTGCGGCGTTCGTTCTTATAACCGTTTACAATTCTTTGAAGCTTGGCAAGTTTGAGTTCACTGACCCTGATTTCTCACTTGCAACGCAATTTGATTTCCTTACGTTCATAACAAAGCTTTTCCCAATGTCATATGACACTGTTTACCCTGAGGGTATGCCTATGATATACTGCGGAACGGCTGTATTGATACTTGTTCCGCTGTTCTTTATGAACGACAGGATAACAATGAAAGAAAAGACCTCTACAGGTCTGCTCACTTTCCTGCTTGTTATACTAATGTATATAAAGCCTGCCGACATGGCAATGCACGGCTTCCAAGTGCCGAACTGGCTGCCTTACAGGTATTCTTTCATATTCTCATTCCTGATGATAGTAATGGCGTTCAGGGCGTTTGAAAACCTCGAGGGCATAACTGCAAAGAACATCGGCGGAATTTTCTTCGGACTTATGGTATTCCTCTTTTGGTGTGAGCGTGAGAACTACTCTCACTTCCAGCTTTTTGAAACAAAGACAAGTGAAACAGGCGACACCACAAATGTGATACAGGGCATATGGGTATCCATGATAGCGCTGGCGGCATATTTCGCACTTATCTATCTTATCAAGAAATATCCAAAATCAAAGGCTGTTTGTATCGTAATGGTAGGCGTTCTTGCGGTTGAGCTTTTTGCAAACTGCGCTGACACTATCGACAAGATAGACACTGACGTTGCATACAGCAAATACACCTCTTATGAACCTTACATGACGCAGACGAGAAACGCTGTGTCAATGATGAAGGAATATGACCCGTCGCTCTTTTACCGCATGGAGGCAACTTTCCACAGAACCGTGAACGACCCTATCGGAACAGGCTACAAGGGCATTTCACATTCAAGCTCAACAATGAACGCACCTGCCCTTATGATGCTCCACAAGCTTGGCTATGCTTACGGCGGACACTACACAAAATATGACGGCACAACTTTCATGACCGACGCTCTGTTTGACATAAAATATCTTATGGACAAAACGGGCAACACCTCTTTTGTAGGCACAAGAGTTAAAGTCCCTGAGGAATACAAGCTCACAACAGAATACACTGAGGGCGACGCAACATATAAATTCTACAACAACCCTAACGCTCTTGGTCTTGGCATGGTATCTTCGCCTAGTATTGAGGACGTGTCACTTTCTGAAGATAATCCTTTTGAAAATCAGAACATGGTATTCAACGCCCTCGCAGGCACAACAAAGGAATATTTCACAAAGATACCTGTTATAAACAGCGAAATGGAGAACGTTTCTACATCTCAGCTCACTGACGGACACACGAAATACTTCCCTACAGACACTTCCATTGCAGAATGTCACATTGACTATGTTGTGAAAATGGATAAGGACTCATATCTTTATATGTATCTTCCAACCAAATATGAGCGTTCCTGCAACGTGTGGATACAGGACGAGGACGATTATATGGACGGCTCTGAGCCTATGGAATATGCAGGTCAGTTCTTTGTGGGCGACAATTATTCCATTATGAATCTTGGCAAATTCTATGAGGGGCAGGAGCTTCGCATACGCATAACGGTGGCAAATGACGATAACGAAGCTTACTGGAAAGACCAGCTTTTCTACACCTTTGATTATGACAGCTTTGCACAGACCTGCGCTGATATGCAGAAAAATGTGCTTGAGGTCACAAGCTTTAAGGACACTTATCTTGAGGGCACTGTTAATGCTGAAAATGACGGCTCTGTACTGTTCACGACCATACCATACGAAAACGGCTGGACTATCACTGTGAACGGCAAAAAGGTGACGGCTGAAAAATCTCTTGACAGCCTTATAACTATCCCTTTGGAGCAGGGTGAAAACAAGATAACAATGAAGTTCTCACCTGACTATTGGAAAGTATCTCTTATCATAACTGGCTTTGGTGTTGCCCTGCTGGTGCTTATATTCCTGTTTGAATATAAGCGTGGAAAAGTCATGAAAAAGGTGCTTGCAAAAGCTAACTTTACGGCTGAGAGCAGTGAGAAAGCCACAACGCCTGTGATAAATGACACAACTGATACAACGGACGAGCCGCTGAGGATATACCGACCTGACAATGATGATGACGAAAAGCTTCGGCACATAAACGAGATGATGAAAAATATTCTCGGTGAGGACGAGGATAGCGGCAAAAACGATAAATAGCGACGAAAGCTGCGAAAAAAATCTATTGACAAGGCTTTTATAAAATAGTATTATAATAGGGACGGAAATTCTATCCGCCCCTATTTTTTTTCGGACAGCGGATAAAGACTTCACAAATGAAAGGACTAATCAAAATGGCAAAAAAGATCTACACAAAAAAGCTTACATATGCAGGAATGTCCCTGTGTCTGCTGAGTTTTTTCGCATTCATTCTCTCGGCAGCAGGTGCTCTTGCTGACCCTGTGGGAAAGCTCGTTTACAACAACGTTTTCACAAACAAGATAGACTTTTTGTTCACCCCCGACATTTTCGCTTATGTGAACACCTATGGTCTTTCATGCGCACTCGCCATATTCAGCCTTGTGGCGTTTTTCACATCTGCAAGAGCAAAGGGCAAGAAAAAGCTTGATGGTGCATTCGCAGGCTTTCTTATCCTTTTCCCGCTTGTTGTGATGATAACAAAGGGCATAATGATATACTATGTTACGGTAAAAGGTCACTTCTCAAACGCTATAACAATGGGCTATGACAATGACAAGTTCAGGGTAGCCCTTTCACTTGCCGATGATGTTCTGCCATTTATTGCGGCTTTCCTGCTTTTTATCGGTGGACTTGTTATTGCAGGCAGACTTATGGGCGAAGATTTCGCCGTTGAGATACCTGTTGCCGCAAAGACGCCTGACAATGCCCCTGCGCCTATCCCAATGACTACACCGCAAGAACAGAGTTTTGTTCAGCCTGATATGTCACAGTTCAGAAAGCCCGACAATGCCGAGCCTGTTATGTCACAGAGCGTAGTTGAGCCTGAGATACCACAACAGACAGAGCCTATAGAACCACCTACAGAAACGGCTGAACAGCCTGTCGAGCAGTCCGCACCTGAAAAGTGTCCTCACTGTGGCTCAGAGCTGAAGAGCGGAGCCAAATTTTGCAGCGTTTGCGGAAACAAGGTCTAAAAAGCTACACCAATACACTTCCATAAAAAATACGGCATATGCCACTTTTTCGGTGACATATGCCGTGTTTCATTTTTACTGTTCTGATACGCTGGGGCTTGCAAGACCATGCTTTACTCGGTCACGGACCTCCGCTCTCTTTGCGTCGTTAAATCTGTCGAGAGTTCCAACAAGATAGCCTGTTATTCTTCTTATACGCTGAAAAGGCACGTCTGCAAAGTGATAATCAACGTCAACAAAGTCGCCGTCTATTTTAAGGTCGATAGTCTGGATAGTCTTTTCAGGGTAAAGCTTCTGCGCCCTGTCAATATATGAATTTATCTCTGCCTGGGACATCTCCCCGCCTGTTACGTTCACATTTACCATTTTACATTACCTCCATTTTTCTTTGTTATACATATTGTTGCCACAATAAAAGGATACCACAATATCTTGTATTTGTCAATAGTTAATACCTACAAAGCACATGAGTATATTTTGTAGGGTATGCCTGCATGGTCAGCCTTTCATTTCTTCTCTTATGCCTCGCCAATCGGGACAGAACTTGCCCACCAAAGCCCAGAAATCCTTGCTGTGATCCATAAAGACCAAGTGGCAAAGCTCGTGGAGGCAGACATAATCAATGCACTCTCTGCGGAAAACGATAAGCTTTGAGTTTATGGAAATATGCCTGTTTGAGATACATCTTCCCCAGCTTGCTGTCAGCGGTTTTATTGTGACCTTTTCAGGCACAAGCCCTGTGGAGGCAGACATTTTCTGCATACTTTTTGTTATCTCCGCCACTGTGAGATCGTTTATGAACTTGGTGGTCTGCTCTTTTACATAGGTCTGGTCGCTGGTCTTGTTCACGGCAATGAGAAGCTTGCCGTCCTCTATCTTAGGAGAAAAATACTTATGAGCTTGAACAAGGGTCAGGGTAAGCTCGTTCCCCAAAAGTCTGAGCCTTTCGCCATCACAGAAATCTTTCGGCAGACCCACCGCCACCTTGTCTTTTTGCTCCTTTATCCAGCCCAGATTGTTATTAATAAAGCTTTCAAGCTGCTGCTTTGAACAGCCGTAAGGCACACGCACTGTCAAAGTGCCGTCACGCATACCCATATTAAGGCGACTTCTTTTGGCAACGTCAAGGATAAAGTCTATGCGCTCTCCGTTTTTATCCTCGATAAAAGTATTATATTTCGGCACTTCAAAGCCCCCATATCCAAAAACGCCGCACATTCTTTTGTGCGGCGCTGTATTTTTTACCACTGTACTGCTATAGAGCTGTCTGTTGTAAGATAATCCTTATAAATATATCCTGTGAGTGGACCGTCTATGTTCATGAAATTTATCTTCACATATCCGTTATCCTCATATTCAAGAACGTTTACCTGAACGCCCGGTGACATACAAACGATATTCTCAGCGTCATTATCAGGTGCCACATGAAGATAAGCATACTCTGTGACATACATTACTTCAAGCACATCTGTCTGGCTAGACTCGTCGCTGGACACATCTGTTACCGCACCGCTTTCGTCCACACTGCTGTTATCAGTAACGGACGTATCCGCAGGGGCGGCGCTGTTCACCGGTTCAGCCACAGACTCATTTGTATTTATGGTGGCAGTATTTATACCCTTTGGCACTTCTGAACTATTGCTTGCAAAAAGCCCCTTGGCAAGCAGAAGTATCACGCACAGCACAAATATGCCCACGACGATTATTGCGACAACGCTCGCCGTATTTCCCGAAGCCTTGTGGGAAACATTATTCTTGTTATTATCCATATATTGCACGGCACAAGCCGCCGCATTTCGCCTCCTTTTGCAGGAATACACCTGCCCACCCGCAAACAAAGCACAGGTACATAAATATATTATAATATTTTTTATCATCAATGTCAATGACAGTTTAATTACAATATTGTCACATTTCACCCTTCAAACACTCCTTTTGAGATATTTGCCATATTCACGCTGATATTTTGACATTATAGCCAAATAGGAGTTTGCTAATTTGATTAAAATACATATTAACAGAATCAGCAAAATGTGATATAATGAATTTTAAGGGCATGCCTTGGGAGGTGTTGCCCCTACAGTATAAAAGCAAGGGGGCAGGAAGTTGCATAAAAAAATTATCTGCAGTGTATTGTCTGCTGCAATGTTCCTGACCCTTTTTTCAGCCTGCGGTCGATCTGAAGAGAGCGTGGTCAATACTAAAAACTCCTCGTTTATCGAACAAGAGGAAGTCGTTGACAGCCCTGCAAAGATATTTTTCTCGGCATGGAACGGCAGTGAGATAACCGCTGACACGGCTAGAGAGCATGGTATGCTTTTCATGGACTCTTCGGAAGAAAGTGATATGCGCTGGGCTGAGTTCTGTGAGTGCGTAAAAAGCGGCACTGAGGCTGAGATAACAGTATGCACAAGCACGCAGGTGATACATGCTGAAAGCTCTTTGGAGGGGGACAGCGGAGTTCTTACCATAGAATCTGAGGACTTTTCTGAGGGCAGCATGAAGCTTTTCTCAAAAAAACTTTCTGCCGACAGCCTTTACAGCGTTTGTGAAAACGGCTTGACGGTATATTACGCAGGAAGCAACAAGCTTTATCAGACAGAGAATGTAACAAGTGAGCTTACAGACGTTCCTTTTGAGCAAAAGATATACAAATGCAGCAGTGAAGCCAACATGACATTCCCCTATCAAAAAATGTTTTCAAATTATGATGATTTCAGTGAATATTATTTGAAATACAATGGTGAACTGCAAATTCAGGAAATGAAAAAGGATATGGAAGCTTTTGAAAACGAGGGCGGCTTCAACAACCATGTTATTTTTCTAAAAGGAGAGCTTTCGGGATATGAGCATATCGACTATGAAGTAGTAAGGGCGGTCAAAGACAAGGATTCCCTTTTCATATATGTGGCTAAAGAGATACCCGAGAACAAGGCAGGGGCGACTTCAAAACGTCAGATAACTGTCACAGTGCCGTCAGAGTATCTTGATGAGATAAGCCCCAAAAACATAAAATGGATAGTTTTCACACAAGAGTGACAAAAGGCGGACAAGGTGTCTGCCTTTTTTTATTCTGAAAGTTGACAGATAAAAGCATTAGTATTATAATAAGGTCAACACCTCATAAGGAGATATTTATATGAAGCTTTTTTACCCTGAGATATTTGAAAAATTCGTCTGCACAGGCACGCAGTGTTCTGACAACTGCTGTATGACCGATTGGGATATCGAGATAGACGAGGACACCTACGGCTTTTACAAAAAGCTTGACAATGACATAGGCAGGAAGTTTGTGAACTCAGTTACGGAAGACGAGGGCGTGAAATATCTTGTCCACTGTGACGGCAAATGCCCTATGCTCAACGAAAAGGGGCTTTGCTCTGTTCAGCTTGCTTACGGTGAGGAAAACATCTCAGACATATGCCGTGAACACCCGAGGTTTTACGAGTGGTTCGGAGATTACAAGGAGGCAGGCGTGGGACTTGCCTGCGAAGAAGCTGTGAGAATGTATCTTTCTGACGATGAGCCTGTAAGATTTTTTACCAAAGAGATAGATGAAGAGCCTGACGACCTTGAGTTCGATCCCCAGCTTCTTGAAACCATGCTTTTTGCACGGACGGCTTTCATTGACCTGCTTCAAAACAGGGAATATTCTCTCCATGACAGGCTTGTGAACGTTCTTTCAGCGTCAGCGGAGATACAATATGCTCTTGACGAAGAGGATACAGAGGAGATAAAAGCCATTGCTCAGGAGCTTTCCCACCCTGAGATAATTGCAGAGCGTGTGGAAAGTTTGAAAAAGGCTTTTCCTGAAAAGCCTTTGGAAAATGCCGAAAATATGCTTTTGTATCTTGAACGTCTTGACTTTATAGGCGACATTCTCCCACAGCAGATAAAGGACGCAAGCCGCTTTGTAAAAAAGCTTTCCGCACCCTTAAAGGCTCAGACGAGCGGTGAGTACGAAAAGCTTGCGGTGTATTTTGTATACAGATATTTTCTTAAAGCTGTGAGAGATTTCGACCTGCTGTCAAAAATAAAGGCTATGATAATGTTCGTTTTTGCCGCAGAGTTCATAAACCTCAGTCGTGAGCAGGACGCTCACGCACGCTTTGAAACCGTCAAGGAGCTTTGCAAGGAGATAGAATACTCAGGTGACAACATGGACAGGATATATGACGACAGCTATCTTTCCGATATTTTCTCCGATATTTCTATGCTTGCACTTCTTGAATGGACGCTTTAGAGAAGAAGGTAACCAAGCGCCAGAAGAAGCTTTATGTCTGCACCCTGCTTGTATAATATGTAAATAAGCAGACCGATAAGGGCTTTTTCCTCGTCTATCTTTATATCGCCTAAATTCCCCCCAAGCAGACCGCTCAAAAGCGAACTGCTCTGAGGGGCTTTTTGTGGGCTATGAGCATTCTGAGTGCGAGGGGGTTCCTCTGCTTTAGGTGGTGCAGGCTCGCTATTAGGGCTTGCGCCCACAATGCTTCGTGAACGCCTTTGCATTTCTCTCACACGGCGAATGGCTTCCTCCTGCATGGTGGTGAAATTATTGTCATCAGAATATGCCAAGCAGATCACCTCCCAGAAGTCCGCTTTCTTTCAGTGCAGGATACACTGCAAAAAGCTTGAATATTTTTATGAGCCTGTCTATTTTCGCCTGATTTTCTTCTTTCAAAAGCGGTCGCAGAGCAAGAAGAAGCTGGATATTTTTATCGGGCTTTGAAGCCGACTGCATAATGCTTTGTATCTTCATAAGCTTTGCGATATCAAGACCCCCTGCCTGTGTCGCTTGCGCAGGCTTGCTTTCCGCAGGCGGAGAAATGCCCCCCAGGCTTTGAAGAAGCTGAGAAAAGTCCATGTTCCGGGGACTTTGTGGAGCTTCGCTCTGACCGCCCTGCTCTCCCTGTCCGCCGTTATCCGCCGTGAGCATATCCGCAAGCTCCTTTATCTGCTTCATGCTTTCCTCGTCATTAAGCACATTCTGTATTTTGTTCATCAGATCGTCCAATTATTTCACCGCCTGTTCAAGCTTTTGCCCTGTAAAATACTATTTTCCCTGAAGCTTTTTGAATATCGCCCTTGCCTGTGGTGAGGACAATATTTTCTCGGCAGTTTTCGGATCTGACAAAGCCTTTTGAAGCATCATAGCCTCGTTTTGTGGCATACCCTGAAGCGCCCTGTCATAAACTCCGCTTTCAAGCTGACCTTTCAGCACATCAGGAGTAGTGCCTAGCTTTCTTGAAGCCACTGCAAGAAGCGCCTGCATGGCTTTTGGATCCATAGAATTGAAGCTGTTTTTTGCGCTCATAAAAAATTCTCCTTTTTTCTATAGTATTTATAAATATTTATGTTATAATATTGCTTGTTATAACTGGTAAAGGGGTGTAACTATGAGAATAATCGTTTTTTCGGATACTCATGGAAATTATTCTGCAATGCACAAAATATTCAAGAGAAACGGCGACGCCGACCTGTTTATTTTTCTTGGTGACGGCGAACGTGACCTTGACAGCCTGAGAGTGCAGTATCTTGACAAAAAGATAGTAAACGTATCAGGAAACTGCGACTTTGCTTCGCTCACTCCCGAAAACGACATATACATGACCGATGACGGTATAAAGATATTTTTCACACATGGCCACAAGTGGGGCGTGAAATACTCTACCGACAGACTTTTTTACAAAGCCAAGGAAATAGGCGCACAGATAGCACTTTTCGGACACACACACTGCCGCTACTACGCCTATGAGGAGGGTATCCACATTTTAAACCCCGGCAGTGCAGGTCAGCCGAGAGACGGCAAGCCTGCAAGCTATGCCTATATCGACATTACAAAGGACGGTGGCATATTCTGTAGTCACGTTGACCTATAATATGCTCATGACTTAGATCTTGTGCGGTATTGCCTTAAACAAAAAGCGGACGAACACCTTTCATGTTCGCCCGCATTTTTATGCTAAAAATTATTCTGATATCTCTTTTCTTACCCTTTCAAGCTCATCAAGGAACATCTGATCCGCATGGCTAAGGCGGTAATTGCTCTGATAGATAAGAACGTCCTTATTGGTCTTTTTGAAACTATGACAAACTCTCTGCACAAGGCCATAACGCTTCAATATCTCCTTTGGCAGAGGGCTTACCCACATGAATGAGTCCGGACAAGCCGAGAGGATATCGAACTGGCTTCCTCTCTCATAGACGTAAATATGCCTGCTGTGATTATTAAGCTCAGCGTTTTTCTTCTGATAAGTCGCTGAGATATTCGGCACGATATTATCGCCGTGCAATACCTCTATGTATTTATCAAGGACAGTTTCGTTTATCTCTTTTTCTTTAGCAAGCTGGCTGTTTTCGCTTGTGATAAGTACATAATCAAACTCCCACACGTTATGATATTTCAGATTTTTCTCTTCTATCATAGACATAAAGAAGCTCTCATATGCCACAGGATAACGGATTATACCCATGTTATATTCGCATTCCACCACTGCGTTTATGGCTTCCATGGAGTTTGTTTCCCTTATTTTTGCGTCAAGCTCCACATTCGTGCCTAACTTGTTCACAAAGCAAGTGAAAGCGTGGGTTATATAGCTTGCCCTTGGCAAAAGCAGAGAGAAGTTCACTGCGTTTTCACCATTATCCTTATAAAGGCTCTCCATTTTATCCATTTGCACAAGTATGGCCTTTGCATACTGCAGGAACTGTTTGCCCTTTTCTGTGGCAACAACACCCTTTGCACTTCTTTTAAAAATCGGTATGCCAACTTCTCTTTCCATTTCCTTTATGGCTTTTGAAAGGTTAGGCTGACCCATATAAAGTGCTGAAGCTGCTTTTGTGATAGACCCAAGTCTTTCGACCTCTACCATATATCTGAGATGAGTTAAATTCATAGTTTTCCCTTCTTTGTTATCGGTATATAAAATTTTAAGGCTGTCATATAATATTATATATGCTTTCTGTCAATTTCATTATAAAGCTTTGTTAAAAACTTGTCAACCGCAAGGAGCGTTTTTTAACATTTATTTAACATAAAGCGAAGGCATTCACCTCTTGACAATGCCTTTATACTCTGTTATAATCTTATATGTTTAAGGCTTACTTCTGCCGCCGGGTAGAGGTTTTGCGTCGGACCTGCTGTCGTTAGGCTTTAAAAGACAGCGGTGTTCGGCGTTTTTTTGTGGGATAAACGGAGGATAAAAATGAAGAAAAATTCACATCTTAGGGACTTTGCCAGATACGCTTCTCTGAACGTTCTCGGAATGATAGGCGTATCGTGCTATATCCTTGCGGACACGTTCTTTGTCGCAAAGGGCATGGGTGCAGACGGCGTAACTGCACTGAATATCGCCATTCCGATATACAGCCTTATCCACGGCACCGGACTTATGATCGGCATGGGCGGAGCGACAAAGTTTGCAATATACAAAAGTCAGGGACGTGACGAAGCAGGAAGCAGAGTTTTCACCTGTGCACTGCTTATGGCTCTGGTGCTCGGAGCGATATACTTTTTGGGCGGAGCGTTTTTCTCAATGCCACTTGCAAAGCTTCTTGGCGCAATGGGCAGCGTTGTGGGCATGACTAATACCTACCTAAAAGTGCTTATGATGTTCGGACCATTCTTTTTGCTTAACGACACTTTCAACTGCTTTATAAGAAATGACGGAAACCCAAAGCTTTCAATGGCGGCAATGCTCACGGGAAGCTTTTCAAATATAATCCTTGACTATGTGTTCATTTTCCCGCTGGATATGGGCATTTTCGGAGCTATCCTTGCAACAGGACTTTCGCCTGTTATAAGCCTTTGCATACTGAGCATATACAAATTCCGCAAAAAGAACAGCTTCCATATCATCAAGGCAAGACACGAAGGAAGAACTTTTGGCGGCATATTGTCCATAGGCGTGCAGTCGCTTATAACTGAGCTTTCATCAGGCATCGTAGTGCTTGCGTTCAATATAATAATACTTGGTCTTGCAGGCAACACAGGAGTTGCAGCTTATGCAGTGATAGCGAATACCTCCATTGTGGCGGTATCCATATTCACCGGTATCGCACAAGGCGGTCAGCCGCTTATCAGTGCTGCTCACGGCATTGGCGACAAAGGCCGTCTTAGAGCAGTGCTGAGATATTCTATTATATCACAGCTTGTGATAGCACTTATGGTTTACCTTGCTATCGCATTTTTCACAACGCCTATCGCTGCTATATTCAACAGCGAGCATATTGACTCTCTTCAGCGCATGGCAGAGGACGGCATGAAAATATACTTCACCGGATTGTTTTTCTCAGGCTTCAATATAATAATATCTGCATTTTTTGCGGCTTCTGAAAAGATCATACCAGCCCAGACCATCACCGTATTAAGGGGCTTTGCTCTTATCGTGCCAATGGCTTTCATTATGTCCAAGGCAGCAGGATTAACCGGCGTATGGCTTGCTTATCCTGTCACGGAATTTATCGTAGCGGCAATATCCATAATATTCTATATAAGAAACAGACACAAGACATAAAACAAACGGCAAAGTATCAGGCTTTGCCGTTTTATTTTTGCGTAAAGCTTGAAAAACGGTGATTTTTGTGATATTATAAAGGTTAGTGATAAATTTTGCGGAGGTCAACTGACAAATGATAAATGCAAGCGGCGACACGCTGATAATAGATATAAGGGACGAGCTTTCTTTTGAGTATGGTCACATTGACGGAGCAATGAACATCCCTGCCGAAAAGCTTGATAAAAGCGACCTGCCAAAGGACAAAAAGCTTCTTATCTGCTGTAAAAGCGGACTTATAAGCGACACTGAGGCCGAAAAGCTTCGAGAGCTTGGCTATGACGCCGAAAACCTAGAGGGTGGCTACTATGGCTGGCTGAGAGAAAAGCTTTCCAAAGAGGTCGTAGAGGATATCTCACAGGACGCTGAGCGGAGCATACAAAAGAAATTCCGCAAGGAGATATGGAACAGATTCACACAATCTGTGAACGAATATGAGCTTATAAAGCCTAATGACAGGATAGCGGTGTGCATATCGGGCGGCAAGGATTCAATGCTCATGGCAAAGCTCATACAAATGCTTCACCGCCACAGCAAGTTCCCTTTCGAGGTAAAATATCTTGTTATGGATCCGGGCTACAGCCCTGCAAACCGTGAGATAATCGAGCGCAACGCAAAGCGGCTTGGAATACCCATAACAGTGTTTGAGTCTGATATTTTCGACTCTGTATACAATGTGGAGAAAAATCCATGCTATCTGTGCGCACGAATGAGAAGAGGTCATTTATACAGCAAAGCGCAGGAGCTTGGCTGTAACAAGATCGCACTTGGACATCACTATGATGATGTTATCGAAACTATACTTATGTCAATGCTTTACGGCGGACAGATACAGACAATGATGCCAAAACTCAACAGCACGAATTTTGAGGGTATGCAGCTTATAAGACCTCTCTATATGGTAAGAGAGGACGACATAAAAAGGTGGCGTGACTATAACGGGCTGCGTTTCATACAGTGTGCCTGCAAGTTCACCGACACCTGCACCACCTGCGCACCTGACAGCAGGACAGTATCAAAGCGTATGGAGATAAAACAGCTTATTGCAAAGCTAAAGCTTGTTAATCCGCAGGTGGAATACAACATTTTCAAGAGTGTGGAAAACGTTATGCTCAATCAGGTCATTGCATACAAAGACGATGAGGGCAGACACAGCTTTTTGGAGAGGTTCAAAGAGGAATAAAAATCCAGCACAAACAGACGGCAAAATCCGTGGGACGTTTACATTGTATTATAAACATACGGCAAGGGCGACCAAAGGTCGCCCCTACAAAAAATCATCGCCGCAGGCGATACCTTAATTCCTCATTCCTCGCTCCTCATTCCTCACTTATCTATAAGGTGGCATAATAATGATATTTCTATTTCTTCTGCCCTTTTATCTGGGCGTATCATCATACATGATGTTCCGATTTTTCTACTGGATGAAGCACTGCAACCACAGATTTAACTGGCTGCGTTTCAAAGTGCCTTTTGCAGTGGTTTATCTTTTCATGGCGCTTTCGCCTGTTATAGCTTTTCTGCTTCCAAAATCCGCCGTTGCTATCGTCATAAGGCGAATTTCTACATACTGGATAGGCATTATGCTCTACTCGCTCTTGTATGTGGTGCTTTTTGACCTGCTAAGACTTATCGCAAAGCACACGAAGCTCAAAAACACGCTGCTTTTTTCCCGTGGAAGCGTTATTTCCATAGGTTCGGTGGTTGTGGCTTGTGCGGTGGCGACCTGTCTTTACGGCATTTTCAATGCACGAAACATCAAGGTGAATGAATACAGCGTAACTGTCAACAAGTCATGCGGCAGTGACAAGCATTTAAAAGCTGTGCTTGTGGCTGACCTGCACATGGGTTACGCTATCGGTGTAGACCACATCACAAATATGGTTAAGAAAATAAATGAGCAGAACGCTGACATTGTTATAATAGCAGGAGATATTTTTGACAACAGCTATGACGGCATGGACGATCCGGAAGGGATAAAGGCACAGCTCAAGTCCATAAAAAGCAAATATGGCGTATATGCGGTTTACGGCAATCATGACATTGATGAAAAGATACTAATGGGCTTCACATTCGATTGGGGCGGCAAGCAGCTTAATAGTGAAAAAATGACAAACTTTATAAAAGAGTGTAACATAAAGCTTATCAATGATGAGTCTGTTTTGATAAACGATGAGTTTTATCTTGTGGGCAGGCGTGACACTGACAAGCCCGGTACTGAGGACGGCACTCGTGCAGAGATAACAGAGCTTACGAAGGATCTTGACAAGACCAAGCCGATATTTGTGCTTTCCCACGAGCCTGATGAGCTTCAAAAGACCGCTGACGCAGGTGCGGACATAGATTTCTCAGGACACACACATGACGGGCAGCTTTTCCCAGGCAATCTTACCATAGGTCTTTTCTGGGAAAACCCATGCGGAATGATAAAGAAAGATAATATGTACTCCATTGTCACCTCTGGTGTTGGTGTATACGGCACTTTCATGAGGGTGGGAACTGACGCTGAGATATGCTCTGTAGATATTGATTTCGCAGGTTAAGTTATATAGTAAAAGGTCTGTCACTTGATTTTGGTGACAGACCTTTTTTATGCTAAACAATATCTTTTTCAAAAACGGCTTTGATATTCATATCACCATTCACCTTAGCCTTTATCTCCGATTGGGTATTATCGCCCTTTACGCCCTCCCAATGGTCAAAATGCCAGCTTGATTTTGCTTGTGCGTTTAATTTTATCTCACAGCCGTCAAAATATGTGCCGCTATAATCACTTTCTATTTCAACGCCCCCTATCAAAACGCTTCCCTGCTCGTTATCCGCTGATATCTTCACTGTTCTGCGCTCGTAATAGTCAAACTCTCTTTCAAGATAGCCAAGCACTTTATCATATCTTCCCTCAATAAAATTCTGCCAACGTATTATCATAGGGTCTGTAGCTTTCGCAAGGTTTGCCCATGTTGGAAAACGGTCGAAATAATTATCAAGCTCGCCGTAATAGATATTCTTATAATATTCGAGATACTCTCCGAACCGCTCCGCAGTAAAGTTCACGCTTCCAAGCTGACACATTGCCGAGGTGAGCTTCAAATCAAATTCCTCGTTATCTATAAGGCTGCAAAGTATTCCGCCAAACTTTGTATAGCTTTGGCTTCTAAGATACGAGAACATATTTGTTTCCAGATCCTTCTCGTTATAATGCGAGCATGACGATTCCGTATCGAAAAGCACAAAGCGCCATCTGCCATCTGCATAGCTATTGCCCTGCTCTATGATTCTTGTGCGCCAGCAAGCATAGTTGTTCTGCGGCCAATCGTCATTGAAGATATACATTTCTGTGGCGGCATACTCCACAAGGTTATCCATATCTATCATTGCGCAGGCTTTACGATAATTCTCCTCAATGGACATATCGTTTTCTGTGATAAACTTATACATATCATTGAAAAGCTTTTCGTCCTCAGCCTCACCCTCGCTCAGCTCATCATTTTTATACATGACAACGTTGCTTTTTGCAACATTATATCTATCCGCAAAATATCTGTCGCTGTAATCGGTTTGGAGAGTATAAAGACCCCAGTATTCACCGTCTATAAACAGCACGCAGGCTGTTCCCTGCTGAGTTTCAACGCCTCTGCCTGACACCATATTTTGTATCATCATGTCCTTGAACTTTGAATAATTGGCGTCATTTCCGCCGTTTCTAAGCACAAAGGTCTTGCATGAGGTGATAGCCTCGCCGTTTACATCTGTAAAGCTATCCCAGGAAACTGTATCAAAAGAGCTTTTGCCGTAATCGTTTCGAGCATAAAGCCTGAACGACTTTTGATAATCCGCCCTAGACCAGCCGCCTTGTATCCTTATGCCGCAATCCTGAGAAATAAGGCTGCTGCCCTCGCTGTCGAAATACTCAACGTAACATTCTTTTTCCCACTCTCTGCCACGCTGATTATAGTTTGCAGGGATAGAGCCGTTCCAAGGGTGGTCGGGATTTTCTTCGTCATATTCTTTGTATACGTCCCCAAGACAGTAGATGCCCGTTTTTTCGTTGAAAAGCCCGTCAGGATCGGTGGTAATGGATACTATAGGCAGATCGTTATGATCTGCACTTGAAACGTCCACAAAATAAGTGGCAGTAACAGTTTTTCCGCACTTTCCGCTTGTGCCCTCCGCACAAGCTCTTATGACAGTGCCTTTATCAACTGCGCTTTTGTCAGGCAGTTTTATGCTGTCACGATAATCAAGCTGTATTTTCATAGGGTCATAAGCCGAAAGGTCATTTTCATCATCTGACCTGTCGTCAATTCTCAGGGCATTTTCATAGACCTTTCTTGTGTCCGACGTGGCAGGGTCGGTGCCGTCGGTGGTATAATACACCGTCTGACTCTCTCCTGCGGTTATCTCAAGGTCAAAAGCCTTTTCATAGCTGCCTGCCGCCTGAGAAAACACAGGTGTATCTCCGATAGTTTTCTCTGCATTCGCCGCAAGAGGTGTAGGCTCTGAAACGTACATTTCACCCTTGGCATTTTTAGAATAGCTCACGCCCTTGTTAAGCTTAGGCAATTTTATGCTCTCACACTGAAGCGAGTCATATTTCAATATTATCTCCGCTTCGCTGACCTTACCTATGCTGAAATCAGCGTGAGGAAAATCAGCATTTTCAAAGCCTGCTGACGAGCAGTATACTATTATATAGTCATGGGCTTTAACAACATATCCGCCCAAAGGCTGATCTCCACCGCCATTTTTTGAAAGTGAAAATCCCGTAAGTGAAATATCTTTATTTGTAGGATTATATATCTCTATCCAATCGCTTGGTTCTCCGTTTTTGTCCTGCATAGCTGTTTTCTCAGATGTTTCACTGTTTGAGGGGCATATCTCGCTTATATATATTTTCGGCGGTCTTATTATCACCGCAGCAAGCATTACAACCGCTGCCACCGCCGCAAGACAAAGCCCTATCACGGAAACCCTTTTCAGTCCCAATATGAAACCTCCCGCTCTGCAATATTACAAATATCATTATAGCCTTTTTTCACATTTCTGTCAACCGACTGCAAAACATACAAAATCCATGGGAATTTTCTCTGTGGCTTTTACTATTTCTACAATCCTTTTAACTTTTACTTGACAAACTTTTACGGCTGTGCTTTAATAGAGTAGTAGGGTAAAATCCCCGTAAATACGAAAGGAATGGTACATATATGAAGTTAAGAAAAGTTCTGGCACTTGCCGCTGCAGCGGTAATGGCTGTGGCTGCTCTTGCGTCATGCGGCGTTAAGGAGGACTCCTCAAACGATTCAAAGGCAGGCGGCTCATCAGAAAAGCACTATAAGATAGGCATTGTTCAGATAATGGAGCATACATCTCTCAACACTATCAGAGACGCTGTTATTGACAGACTTGCGGAGCTTGGCTATGTTGACGGCAAAAACTGCACTATCGACGCTCAGCAGGCTAACAACGAGTCAACAACTGTTCAGCAGATACTCGACCAGTTCAAGGCTGACGGTGACGATATCATCATCGCTATCACAACACCATGCGCACAGCTCGCAGCTCCATACTCTGAGGAGATACCTGTAGTATTCTCCGCAGTAACAGACCCTATCGGTGCAGGTCTTTGCGACTCGCTTGAAAGCACAGGGGCAAACATCACAGGCACATCTGACAAGCTCGCTATCACAAAGATACTTGACTTTGCGCTTGAAATGAAGCCTGAAATAAAAACTCTCGGTTATCTTTACAACACAGGCGAGGACAACTCAGTTTCTACCCTTAAAGAAGTAAAGGCTTACTGTGAGGAAAAGGGCATCACTGTTATCGAAGGCGCTGCTTCAAACACATCTGAGGTTCAGGAAGCTGCTCAGAACCTTGCCGCAAAGTGCGACGCTGTATTCTCACCTAACGACAACACTATCGCAGGCGCTATGGGTACAGTTACAGAAGTTATGAACAAGGCGAAGGTTCCAATGTTCGTTGGCGCTGACTCAATGGTAATGGACGGCGGTCTTGGCACTGTTGGTATCGAGTATTCCGACCTTGGTAAGGAAACTGCAAACATGGCAGCTCAGATACTCAGCGGCGAAAAGAAGGCTTCCGAGATACCAATAAAGGTATTCAACGAGGACCTCAGCACTTATATCAACAAGACAACTGCTGACACGATCGGTATCACTATTCCTGACGATATTGCAAACGGAGAAAAGACAGTTTACTTCGATTAAACTATTGCAAAATCAAATCAAACATAGTATAATAGTAGGGAGCGGGACTTTCGCTCCCTGCTATTTTTTATTGAAAGGAAAATTATATGAAACTGAATAAGAAAACAGTTATCTCGCTTATACCAAAAGCTGTGCTTTTGATCTTACTTCTTGTGATAATAAACACTCAGCTCACGGAAAGCGTTGTTACGGGAACATTTGAAAAGGGTCTTGTTTTTGCTATCCTTGCACTTGGAATATTCATCTCATTCAGGATACTTGATATCCCTGACCTGTCGGTAGACGGAACTTTCACCCTTGGCGTTGCAGTATCAGTTATGCAGGCTTTCAACGGCGACCCTATCAAGGGAATATTGCTGTCAATAGTGGCAGGAGCTATCGCAGGAAGCGTGACGGGAATACTTATCACAAAACTCAACGTTCAGCCTATACTTGCGGGAATAATCACAATGACGGCTCTTTACTCCATAAACCTGAAAATCATGGACAGACCTAATATTTCGCTTTATAAGAAAGATACTATATTTACAATAGCACAGAAATATTTCGGCGACTATTACAAGCTTGCGGCGGCAGGTATCGTGCTTATTATTGCGGCGGCACTACTTTTCTGGTTTCTTAAAACTCAGGCAGGAATGTCACTTAGAGCCACAGGCGACAACGAATACATGGTAAGGGCTTCTTCAATAAACTCAGACAGAATGAAGATAATGGGCTTTGCCATTGCAAACGCTTTGGTATCCCTTTCAGGCGCAATGTACGCTCAGTATTCCTCGGCAGGCGACTCAAACAGCGGTACAGGTATGCTGGTGGTAGGCCTTGCTTCTATAATTATCGGTGAGATATTCTTCAGCAAGCACTCGATCCTTTGCGGAATACTTGCGGCGATATTCGGTGCGATAGCATACAGATTTGTTCTTGCTTTTGCAATGAATCTCGGTATGGACAGCAACTACACAAAGCTTTTCTCAGCCTGCATAGTTGCCCTTGCTATCTCTCTGCCTGCTATCAAGAAGTATATCACAAAGGCATACAAGCGTGTATGCAGTGACAAATAGGAGGTTTAAAATGCTTAAGCTTGAAAATATAAACATAACCTTCAACAAGAACACTGCCAACGAGCGTAAGGCGCTCCAGCACATAGACCTTGATGTGGCTGACGGAGATTTCGTTACTGTAATAGGTTCAAACGGTGCAGGAAAATCCACACTTATGAACGTTATCAGTGGCAGCTACGAGGCTGACACCGGCAAGATATTCCTTGACGGAAAGAACATCACTCACCTAAAGGAACATCAGCGTGCAAGAACTATAGGCAGGCTTTTCCAGGATCCGCTGAGAGGAACTGCGCCAAACATGACCATAGAGGAAAATCTCGGCCTTGCCTACAGCCGTGGAAAGCGTCGTTCGCTGACTATCGGTATCAGGAAAAAGGACGTTTCAGTATTCAGAGAAAGGCTCAAAGAACTTGACCTAGGTCTTGAGGACAGAATGAAAATGCCTGTGGGACTGCTTTCAGGAGGTCAAAGACAGGCGCTCACATTGCTTATGGCGACTATCGTTACACCAAAGCTTCTGCTTCTTGACGAACACACTGCGGCACTTGACCCTAAGACCGCAGAAAAGGTCATGAGGATAACCGAAAAGATAGTAAAAGAAAACGCACTGACTACTCTTATGATAACACACAACATTTCAAATGCCATTGAATACGGCAACAAGACTATCGTAATGAGCCAAGGCAAACTGCTTCTTACTATCGAGGGCGAGCAAAGAGCAAACATGACGGTGGAAAAGCTTATGAAGCTTTATTCCGACACCGCCGAGGACGAACTTTCAGACAAGATGATACTTCAAGAATAATCAGACATACAAAAAGCTGCGGAGGGAAAACTCCGCAGCTTTTACTTTTGTTCTTTCACATAAGACTAAACATATGTTATATCTATTCCTGCGATCTTTGCTCTGCCCTTTATGATAAGGATCTTTTCTTTTTCATCGTAAGCTCCGTTAGGCTGGTCTATTCCGCCAAGAACACAGTCGGCTTCCACCTTTATGCCCCAGTTCTTCGGGATATAAAGCTCCACTCCGCCGCAAAGCACATCAACATTCAGCTCGACTTCGTTTCCTGCCATATCGGCAGAATCGAAGTACACCTCCATACCGCTGTAACGGCAGCTTATGTCAACTCTTTTCAGCACCTTTGAGGTTATATACTTTGTACAGCCTGAAAATTTTGCGTCGATACGCACATATTCCCCGTTGTCTGAGGATTTATCCCATGCAGGATTATCGGTAGTGTGGGTGGTCCACTTGCTTTGGGTAAACCTGTAGCGATAAGGGAAAAAAAATGAAAATCCCACGCTCAAAAGCAGTGCCGCACCCAGAACAGGCCATGGGGTGAACTTCTCGATACCGAGAGTTTCGTCAAAGAGTATCGCCATGATAGCCATAGGGAAGAATATTCCCCAGAAGTTAAGGTGTCTGACGCTCGTTACGATAACAGGAACGAGGAGCAGTGAGATCACAACGCTCCACACGCTTACACTTCCAAGCAGACCTGTGCGGTCAAGGATAAGCGCAACGCCTGCAAGGATAAAGAACAAGCCCCATATAAGATTTTTGTTTTTCATAGAAATCTCCTTTCTCCAAGTCTGAGCTTCAAAAGCTTGTAATAGCTTCGTGAGACGTAAAGCTGTTTGTGAGTGCCTGCAAAGCTTATAAGGCTTGCAGAGGTTATGTTTCGCTCAACGGAATAGATGTGCTTTACATTCACGATTGCTGATTTTGACACTCTCACGAATTTTCTCGGAAGTATCTCTTCAAGCTCAAAAAGCTTCATTTTCACTTGAAAAACGTCGTCAGAGGTATGAGCGTTAAGATTATGTTCCCCTGTTTCAAAAAACAGTATGGAATCAAGGGGAGGATAGAACTGAACTGCGTCTTTGAAAAAAGCTATCTCAGGATCGCCCTCTACCGACTCCGCCGCCCTTTTCATTTTAAGCACACGTTCATCGGGCTGGGCGCACCTTATGACTATCTCATCTTCAGACATATTCTCGTCTATCTCTATCCTGATCTTCACGCTTTCACCCCCTGTTTTATCTGACAGCCTTATTATAATCTATTTTTCTTTTCATGTAAACCCCTTTTGGCTGACAGGTGCAGATTTCTATGTAAGAGGTAAATTTTATGGCCCAAAGGGGTGATGACCATGCAGCACCCCTCGATTTAGTTCTTTACCAGTAGCTTGCCTCGCTGCCTGTGCCGTTTTGCATATATTTGTATATGAGTTCAAGAAGCTCGCTGTTGTCAACATTGTTTTGTTCCATATAATTCACAACGCCCTGAGCGGTAAGACCGCTTGCATAGTCGCTGTTTCTAAGCACCATTGCAAACTCTGCCGCAGAGCAAGCCTTTGCAAAATTCTGTGACACAGCCTCTGTATAGTCAGAACACATAACAGACTTGTCTATAAGCTTGCTTTCGCTCGCCTCCGGGTCTTTATACCTCACTGAAACTGTGAGCATTTCTCCGCTGAGCTCGTTGGTTTCAGCCTTGCTCTCGTTATCCTGATATTTCAGCGACTTTTCATTGCCGTTATTTGGCACTATCTCATACAAAACCGTGACCTGCTGACCCGAGCCGATATCGCCTGCGTCCTTTGTATCGTCCTCAAAGTCCTCGTCATTGAGAAGTCTGTTTTCATAGCCCACCAGCCTGTATGCTGAAACATTTTCGGGATTAAACTCTATCTGCACCTTTGCGTCCTTTGCGACAGTGAAAAGCGTTCCGCTCATTTCTGTTACAAGCACTCTTTTTGCTTCGTCAACGCTGTCGATATAAGCATAGTTTCCGTTGCCGTTATCAGCAAGGGCTTCAAGCCTGTTATCCTTATAGTTTCCTGAGCCGAAGCCAAGCACTGAGAGATATACCCCTGAGTCACGCTTTTGTGATATAAGGTTGGTAAGCTCTTCTTCACTTGACAGACCAACGTTCAGATCGCCGTCAGTTGCAAGGATAACTCTGTTGTTGCCGCCCTCTATGAAATACTCCTCTGCAAGCTTGTAAGCTGTGGTAATTCCTGCCGCACCTGCTGTCGAGCCGCCTGCTGACAGGCTGTTAAGTGCTGAAACTATCTCCTCGCTGTTGTCGCCACTTTCGCCCTCAAGAACAACGCTGTCGCTGCCTGCATAAGTGACGATAGAAACTCTGTCATCAGCCCCAAGGTTTTCAGAAAGCATTGAGAAAGCCTGCTGAACAAGAGGAAGCTTATCCTCGTCCTCCATTGAGCCGCTCACGTCTATGAGGAAAACAAGGTTTGTAGGAACGTCCTTGACCTTTGCTTCCCTTGCCTGAAGCCCCACCAGCATAAGCTTTGCTTCACTGTTCCAAGGACAATCGGAAAGCTCGGTATTTATAGACACCGCGCCCTCCGCAGGCTTTTCATAGTCATACTTGAAATAGTTTATGAACTCCTCTGTTCTCACAGCGTCAGGGTCGACCTCCCAGCCATCATTTATCATTCTTCTCACGTTTGTGTAGGAAGCCGTGTCAACGTCTGTGGAAAAGGTGGAAAGCGGTTCGTCTGAAACGAGCTTATAGCCGTTTTCGGTCAGATGGTTATATTCCTCGGTATTGTAACCCCCTCCTATATTCGCCGTGCCGTCAGTATCTCCGGCTGTAACATTGCTGTATCTGTAGTTTTCCGCAGTTGTTCTTTCATTGTTATAGCTGCCGCTCTTTCTGCTCTCCGAGCCGTCATAACCGCTTCCGCATGAAGCAAGCATTGTCGCCGTCATCATAAGCGACAGAGCTGTGATCAAGTTTCTTTTTATGCTGTTTGAAGTTGTCTTTTTCATAGCTGTCATCTCCCGTAAAATAGCGTGGGCGATATGCCCTTGCGTTGTTAGCTACATAGTCCTCCACTTAGCAAGCAGGTCTTGCAGATCGTTTTTCGAGGAATATCTCATTCGGTCATAGAAATAATCGTTCTTGCTTTTCTGCGAGTCCTTAAGAATACCCGAATCATCGTCAAGACTTTTCCAGCCGTTTTGAAAAACGATATCCCCGTCAAGAGAAATTTCTATCTGAGGTGCATTTTCAAAGGCCATAGAATAAGTGCCGTTTTCTTTCCTCAGTGGTATGAAATATTCTCTGTTTTCCTGCATGATATAAGGGGTAGAGCTTTCAATGGTGATATTTGTTTTGCTTTCTTCTCCTGTCTTTGATACAAGGCTGTTTATTCTCAGGGTGTAATGTGCGCTGTCGCTGTCGAGCCTTGCTGAAAGCACTGTCACATCTGCAAAGAAGTCTGTATCTTCCAGAACGCTGTCCTCTGTGAAATAATCATCGCCCTTTGGAATGTAGCTGTCCTCATAAGCCTTTGTGTCTGTGTGGCTGAAACTGAGCTGTTCGTATGTCTTTTCTTCTCTGTTTTCAAGCCTAGCCTTGTCAGCCGTTTCTACGCTATGCTTTGAAACACTGTCCGACTCTGAGCGGATATCGGCGTAAAGGCTTACGCCGCCGATAATAAGCACGAGCGAGGCTGCTGCCGCTGCAAACTTTCTGTAATTTCTGCGGCTTACTTTTATCTGTGTCTGATCTTTGTCCGTTTTGTTTTCAAGCTGTCCCTCTATCCTGTCCCAGAGCTTTTCCATGTCAGGGGCAGTATCAGAAATATGCTTTTTGTAAAGAAATTTTATGTTCTTAGCCATAGATACTGTCCTCCTTTATGGTCTTTTTTAGTTTGGAAACAGCCTGACGGTATTTCCATGTGACAGTACCCAGCGGCTTCCCCACTGCCCGACTTATCTCACGAAATGTCATATCCATTCCAAGCCTCATGTTCAGGATATCCCTTTCGCCCTCTGAAAGCAGCTTCAAAGCCTCCTCGAAGGTGAGCTTTCCGATCACATCGTCGTCTACCCGCATACTGTCCTGCTGTTCTTTATGCCCTGCTTCTTCATCATCAAGGGTCGGCGTTTCGTGCCGCCTTTTTCTGATAAAGTCAAGAGCGAGATTTTTCGCCATTACAGTCAGATATCGCTTATGCCCCGTTCCCTTTCGGTACTGACCTGCGGTGTCCCATAGCTTTAGGAAAAAATCTGATGTGAGGTCCTCAGCGTCCTGAGGACTCTTCACAATGTCAAGCATGATGTTATATATCACCTTGCCATAGCATTGATAGATCTCCCTAAGCCCGTTTTTGTCATTTTTCAGGATCAGCTCCACCCTGAAATCGAACTCAGTGTCGGTCAAGTCTTTCACACCCCTCGATAACTTATATACGATTCTGCACGGGAGATTTTATGGCAAAATAGTATACAAATTTTACTTTTATTTTTTGTGCATTGATAACAAACTTATGTACAAACACAATTGTGCCGATAAGATATTTTAGCACATTAAAGCATATCTGTCAAATAAAAGAACACACCCCCGTACATATGAACGAGGATGTGTTCTTCGTGTGAAGATCAATGAGAAATTATTTGGAGAGGTCAATATTTCTTACAGCGTCCCTTACCTTAAGAACAAAGGTCGGAGAAACTGAAAGCTCGTCAATGCCCATTCTCAGGAAGGTTTCTGTGAGAGTAGTGTCAGCCGCAAGCTCACCGCATATACCTATCCATGCGCCGTTCTTGTGGGCGTTCTCTGCAGACATTTCAATAAGTCTAAGTATAGCCTCATGGTGAGTGTCGCAGAACTGCTCTATATCAGGGTTCTGCCTGTCACAAGCAAGGGTATACTGAGTGAGGTCATTAGTGCCAACGCTGAAAAAGTCCACAAGCTTTGCAAGCTTGTCGCTTATGATAGCCGCCGCAGGGGTCTCTATCATGATGCCAAGCTCAACGCTGTCGGAAATTGTTATGCCCTGCTCTTTAAGCTCAGCCTTGACTTCACCACACATAGCAAGGGCTTTTTCCACCTCTGAAACGCTTGTTATCATAGGGAACATTATGCCAAGATTGCCGTATACGGAAGCTCTGAAAAGCGCTCTGAGCTGAGTTTTGAATATCTCAGGTCTTGTAAGACAAATTCTTATTGCTCTGTATCCCAAAGCTGGGTTTTCCTCTTTTTTCAGACCGAAATAATCCACCTGCTTGTCAGCACCGATATCCAGCGTTCTTATGATGACCTTTTTCCCTGCCATGCTCTCAAGAACACGCTTATAAGCCTGAAACTGCTGTTCCTCTGTAGGGAAATCTGTGTTTTCAAGATAGAGAAACTCGCTTCTGAAAAGGCCTATTCCTCCTGCGTCATTGAGAAGCACAGCACCGATGTTGTCAACGCTTCCGATATTTGCATAAATGTTTATCTTTTTACCGTCCTTTGTGACATTCTCCTTGCCTTTGAGGGTCTGCAAAAGACGCTTTTTCTCCTCGTCTGCTTTCTGCTTTGCGATAAGCTCAGCGGTGGTCTTTTCATCAGGGTCAACGAATATCTCCCCTGTAAAACCGTCAACGATAGCAAAGTCGCCGTCCTTTATTTCTGACAGGAATTTGCTTCCTACGCCTATCACCGCAGGTATGTTCATATTTCTTGCAAGGATAGCTGTATGTGAATTTGATGAGCCATGTGCAGTAACGAAGGCAAGCACCTTGTCTTTATCAAGAGATATAGTTTCGCTAGGTGCAAGATCATCGGCACAAACTATCATCTTGTCGTCACCTGCTGAGCCGTCGCTGACATTGCCCGTGAGGTTTGCGATGATCCTGTTGGAAATATCCTTTACATCTGCGGCTCTTGCCTGCATATAAGGATCGTCCATAGAAGCAAACATCTCCGCAAAGTTGTCTGCCGTCACTGCCACTGCATATTCTGCGTTGACCTTCTGGCTGTCGATGATATTCTCTATCGACTCGTTATAATCATCATCTTCAAGCATCATCATGTGTATCTCAAAGATCTGAGCGTTTGTTTCGCCCACCTCCCTGAGTGCCTTATCATAAATGCTCTGGAGCTGTTCTGTAGCTGCCTGCTTAGCTTTGGCAACCCGCTTCTTTTCTCCCTCGCTGTCTTCTGTGTGAATACGTTTTATAGCGGTATCCTGCTTTTTGAATACTGAGATCTTACCCATTGCTACTGCACCGTAAACGCCTTTTCCTGTATACTTAGTCATAAATATCCGCCCCTTTTCTCATAGATCTTATTATTTTTCACGCTGTTTCCAGCCGATGGGACGCACCTGCGAACACTCCGCAGAAACGTCCCGCCGGCTGGACGGCTTTTACCGCCCAGCTGACAGATAATAATTAAAGTGTTTCCTCAAAAAATGCCTTGAGTGCTTCGGAAGCCTTGTCCTCGTCTGCGCCCTCGCAGGTAACAGTAACAGTATCGCCCTGCTTAACGCCAAGACCCATAAGAGCCATAAGCTTTGTGATGTTCACGCTCTTTCCGCCCTTTTCTATAGTGCAAACGCTCTCAAATTCCTTTGCTTTCTTTGCAAGAAGTCCAGCCGGTCTTGCATGGATACCAACTTCGTCTGTGATTGTGTAGCTAAATGTTTTCATGATGAATACCTCCAAATAATTATTTGATCTTCAAAATTATATCCCCTGCCGATATGCTGTTTTCGGCAGCAGGTTCAACAGACGCATAATCGTCCGTGTTGCCAATTATGATAGGTGTTGTCACCTTATAGCCTGCGGCTTTTATCTTATCCATATCAAAGCTTATGAGCAGGTCGCCTTTTTTAACTTCCTGACCGTCGCTGACATGGGCTTCAAAATACTGTCCGCCAAGCTTTACAGTGTCGATACCGATATGGAGAAGTATCTCCACTCCATCGTCCGATACCATATTTACGGCATGCTTTGTGTCAAAAACGCTGTCTATCTTTCCGTCGCATGGAGCGTAAAGCTTGCCCTCTGACGGCTCAACGGCTGCGCCCTCACCGAGTATCTTTTGTGAGAACACCTCGTCCTCAACGTCCTCAAGCTTAACGGCAGTGCCGTTCATGTGAGAGTAAAGCGTTATTGTCTTGCCGTTAGTTTCTGTGTTTTCTGCACCCTCGGTCTGCGGTTTTTCTTCTGTTTTATCAGAAGCTTCCTCAGTGCCGATAATGCTGTCAGGGTCATCACTGTATGGCGAATCTATAAAATCCTCAAGATCTGATTTTATAACTGAGACCTTTGGTCCGTAAATGACCTGAATGCCGTTGCCCTTGTGGATAATGCCCGAAGCGCCGCTGGCTTTGAGCATATCGTCCATGACCTTTGAGGCGTCATTTACTGTAACTCTAAGTCTTGTTGCGCAGCAGTCAACGTCTGAAAGATTTTCCTTGCCGCCAAGGCCTTTGAGTATCATTGCACTTACAACGTCTGAAGCCCTCTTGTCTGTGCCCTTTGCCTTTGCCGCCTTAGCCTCGTTCACATCGCTTCTGCGATAAAGCTTAGGTTCAACGTCATCAGGCTCTCTGCCAGGTGTTTTAAGATTCATCTTTGTTATCATAAAGTAGAACACGAAGTAGTAAATTACTGCATAGATAAGACCCACAACAACTATCCATATCCAATGGGTCTTTGCGTTGCCCTGCAAAATTCCAAAAAGGGTCATGTCTATAAGACCGCCTGAGAACGTCATTCCAACGCCAACGTTAAGAATGTGCATAAGCATATAGGAAAGTCCTGCCAATACGCAGTGAACAGCGTACATAAGAGGTGCAACAAACAGGAATGTGAACTCCAAAGGCTCTGTGATACCTGTTATCATTGAAGTAAGAGCCGCTGACAGAAGCAAGCTTCCTACTATCTTTTTCTTTTCAGGACGAGCAGTTTTGTACATTGCAAATGCTGCAGCAGGAAGACCAAATATCATGAACGGGAATTTTCCTGCCATAAATCTTGTTGCCGATACTGAGAAAACTTCTGTTGACTTTGAAGCAAGCTCTGCAAAGAAAATGTTCTGTGCGCCTGCTACCATGTTGCCGTCTATCATCATAGAGCCGCCAAGCTCTGTCTGCCAGAAAGGCATATAGAAAACGTGGTGAAGTCCGAATGGGATAAGAGCACGTTCAAGTATTCCATATATCCATGTGCCTGCATAGCCTGAGTTGAGTACAAGCACACCAAGCTTTGAGATACCAAGCTGTACGACAGGCCACAGATAGAACATTATGATACCAACGATAAGGTATGTGACAGTTGAAACGATAGGAACAAATCTTGTTCCGCCGAAGAATGAGAGCACCTGCGGAAGTTCTGTTTTATAGAACTTGTTGTGCAGTGCCGCAACGCCAAGTCCTACAAGGATACCACCGAAAACGCCCATTTGCAGCGTGGTGATACCAAGCACTGACGTTGTGGAGTTTTCTGCCATTGCCTCAACGCCGCCCTTTGCGGTGATAAGTGCGCTGATAGTAGTGTTCATTACGATATAGGCGATAGCACCCGAAAGGGCTGCGACTTCTTTTTCCTTCTTTGCCATTCCGATAGCAACGCCCATTGCAAACAGAAGCGCAAGGTTATCGAAAACGGCGCTTCCCGTTTTGCTCATTATGTCGAGTATAGTGTAAAGCACACCGCCCTCATAGATGAATTTGCCAAGATGATAGGTTTCGATAGTTGTGGCGTTGGTGAAAGAGCTGCCTATTCCAAGAAGCAGACCCGCCACCGGCAGCAGTGCGATAGGGAGCATGAACGAGCGTCCCACACGCTGCAATACGCCGAAAATTTTATCCTTCATAATAATATCCTCCAAAAAATTATATCTCAGTCGAATTATCATTATGGTACCGTTAATGATAATACCGCAGCGAATACATTATATATAAGCTGTGGCAATAATGCCTATCCGCTTATTTTCTTCAGATGAATCGAAAGAGTTATCATTTCATCTTCCGATATAGTTTTAGCATAATTCTTCAAAATATAATCCTGCATATGCTTTGCGCATTTATACTGCTTTTTGAATTTCTTTTTTATGATATCAGCGAACTCCTCGTCCCTGCTGAGAACATTAGGAAGCTCCTGAGATTTGAAGAGCCTTTTCGCAAGATATTTTAAATGAACAAGAAATCTTTCATATGCCACCGAAGTTTTGTTTATCTTTCCTGACAAACAAGCGTCCGCTATCTCAGCACAGCCGTTCACCATTTTGGTGATATCCTGTATCTGTCCCATTTTTGTGCCGAGCCTTGCGTTTATGATGTGCATTGCGATAAAGCCTGCTTCATCGCCACTTAGCTCAACGCCCAAACGCTGATATATCTCCGCCACGCAATATCTTCCAAGAGCAAGCTCCTTCGGGAAGCAGTCGCTTATGGCGTCCATAAGAGGGTTTTCAAATTCAAGTCCCTGCTTTTTTCTTTCAATGGCGAATGAGATGTGGTCTGAAAGTGTTATTATGAGCGACTCGTTGAGCTTTCCGTCGATATGTGAAGAAATATAGTCCACAAGATCTGCCGTAAGCTTTATATGCTCATATGGTATCTCGGTCAGGCACTCGATAAGCCTTTTTCTAAGCTCTGAGTCTGTAACAAAATACATTTTCTGTATTTTATCCTTGTCAGGCTCGTCGCCGTATTTTTTTCCGAAGCCTATTCCCTTGCCTGAGATTATCTGCTCTTTTCCTTTATCGTCAATGACGCTTACGGTGTTATTATTTATCACCTTGATTATTTTCATTAAAGATCCCCCTATAAAATCAAAAAAACCAACCTTAATACGAACCCATACAATATGTCCGTACAAAGTTGGTCATGCCCAGTCTATAAATGAAAGGTAACACTCCAATAAAAGATGTTATGTATCAATTTCACTATAATTATATTAACACACCCATATTTATTTGTCAACAGCATACATAAAATTTGTTTTTCAAATCTGTTTTTTTAACAAATAAACTCATTTTGTTTTGTATAAAACCTACAATTATCAGCCTGAAAAGCACAAAAAAGCCGTGGAAACACTGTTGTTCCCACGGCTTTCGGTATGTTAAGAGAGTATCTGTATAGCTTTATTACTTTGTCATAAGCTCGCAAACGAGATTTGCAAACTCAACAGGGTTGTCGATAGACATACCCTCGATAAGCAAAGCCTGATCGTAAAGAAGCTTTGCATAATCCTTCAGCTTGTCCTTATCGTTAGCATAGAGGTCTTTCAGCTTTTCAAAGATAGGGTGGTTTGGATTTATCTCCAGTGCCTTTTCAGCCTTGACCTTATTGCCGTCATTCTGAGGCATAGCGTTGAGGACTTTCTCCATTTCGATAGTTATGCTGCCGTCTGATGAAAGACAAACAGGGTGAGTTTTAAGCTTCTTTGAAAGACGAACTGTCTTTACCTTGTCGGCGATAGCCTCCTGCATGAAAGTGAACATATCCTTGTTCTCTTCGTCAAGCTTTTTAGCCTCTTCCTTTTCTTCCTCTGTATCAAGGTCAAGGTCAGCGTCGCTTATAGACTTGAACGGCTTGCCGTCATAGTTTATCATCACCTTGATAGCGAACTCGTCAACGTCCTGTGTAAAGTAAAGAACTTCATAGCCCTTATCCTTGATCTTTTCAAGCTGAGGGAGCATTTCGATCCTTTCCTTTGTTTCGCCGCAGGCATAGTAGATCTCTTTCTGATCTTCTTTCATTCTTGAAACATACTCTTTGAGTGTAACGTTCTTGCCGTCAAATGAGGACGGGAACATAAGGAGATCTTTCAGAGTTTCGTTTGCAGCGCCGTATGACTGATAGATACCGAACTTGAACTGAAGTCCGAATACGCTGTAGAACTTCTCATACTTCTCACGGTCGTTTTTCAGAAGCTTTGCAAGCTCGTTCTTTATGGACTTTTCAAGGTTCTTTGCGATTATCTTGAGCTGTCTGTCCTGCTGTAAAAGCTCACGGGAGATGTTCAGCGAGAGATCCTCAGAGTCAACAACGCCCTTTACAAAGCTGAACCAGTCAGGAAGCAGGTCTGCACACTTTTCCATTATCATTACACCGCTTGAATAAAGCTGGAGTCCCTTTTCATAGTCCTTTGAGTAATAGTCAAAAGGCGCACGGGCAGGTATGTAAAGCAGTGCGTCATATGTTGCAACGCCCTCGTTCTTTGAATGGATATGTGCAATAGGCGGCTCATAGTCACCGAACTTCTCCATGTAGAAGTTGTTGTAATCCTCGTCCTTTAGCTCGCTCTTGTTCTTCTTCCAGATAGGGGTCATGCTGTTAAGAGTTTCGATAGCCTTGTGTACCTCAGGCTCTTTGCCCTCCTCATTATAATGAGTATGCTCGACTTCCATTCTGATAGGGAATCTGATGTAGTCAGAATATTTCTTTACAAGCGACTGTATCTGATACTGATCAAGATATGTTGAATACTTCTCGTCATCAGTATCGTCCTTGAGTTTAAGTGTGATAGTTGTGCCGACGCCGTCAGGCTTGTCACACTCTTCTATTGTGTAGCCCTCAACACCGTCAGATGTCCACTTGTAAGCCTGATCGCTGCCAAAAGCCTTTGTTACAACGGTAACTTCCTTTGCTACCATAAAAGTAGAATAGAAGCCTACACCGAACTGACCGATGATATCAACATCGTCCCCAAGGTCATTGTCTTTCTTGAAAGCGAACGAGCCTGAGTTTGCGATAGTACCAAGGTTGTTTTCAAGATCCTCCTCGGTCATACCGATGCCGTTATCAGAAACTGTAAGCGTTCTGTTTTCCTTGTCGATAGCGATATTGATAGCGAAGTCGCTCTTTTTCATTCCCACAGAAGTGTCTGTCAAGGACTTGAAATACAGCTTATCAATAGCGTCGCTTGCATTTGAGATTATCTCTCTGAGAAAAATCTCCTTATGTGTGTAGATCGAATTGATCATCATATCAAGCAGTCTTTTGGATTCTGCCTTAAATTCTTTTGTCTGCATAAAATCTCGACCTTTCCTTAATAATATTTTACTTTCTTTGAATACTGTTCCATATAATTAGCACTCTATCTATTTGAGTGCTAATTATATTATACAACAAGGTTGATAAAATGCAATAGTTATCACAAAATTTCTCTTATTTATTTACAAATCCATAACATTTCATCACATACCTGACAAAATACCATTTGCAAAAGCACCATGTTGTGTGTTATAATATATAGATAAGACCGAACAAGGGAGGAATAATATTTGACTACCAAAAAGTCTGTTTCTCTGCTGACCCCTGAAAAACAGCAGGAAAAGAAACTTCTTACTATAGACTGCGTGAAAATTTCACTTATGCTCATTTTATACAACCTGCTAAACAGGATATTCGCAGTGTTATTCTTTTACGTTGCATACACTTATCACTCAGGGAAATTCACTCTTAGCTACTCGGCAGTTCTCAGCTATCTGAAAAAGCAGACCGCTTTTATAAGCTCAACTACTTTTTCCATGACGGCAAATTTGTTTATCACTCTTATGAGCGTGCTTGTTTTTGGGATAGTTTTTGCTATACTTTTCCGAAAACGAGAATCAAGCTTCATAAAGCCGAAAAAAGGCACGGCAGTAAAAGGGTTAAAATGGTTTTCAGCCTGCTTTGTGATAAACATTCTGCTGTCACAGCTCACATCTATCCTCACGGGTATACTTGGTCAAAATGGTGTGACAGTTCCCACAAGCGATTTTTCCATTCATCAGCCCTCTGCTATTGCAGTAATAGTGCAGTTCTCATACGTTGTGATAATAGCCCCTATCGTGGAGGAATTTATCTACCGTGGAGCGATCCTCACGGCTCTAAGCCCATACGGAAGGGGTGCGGCGGTGCTTTTCTCGGCGCTTGCATTCGGACTTATGCACGGAAATATCCCTCAGGCGGCTTCGGCATTCGGCACAGGACTTGTTTACGCTATTATCGCCGCAAAGTGCGGCTCGATACTGCCAACAGTTATAATACACTGTCTAAACAATCTGCTCGCAAACTTCTCGTCCATATCTGATGCGATAGGACTTGAACACTATGAAACCTTCATGAGCGTTGCTGAGATAGTCATAGGTCTGGTGGGCTTTATGGTTCTTTTCACAAGCCTTAAAAAGCTTATCATTGATGACAGCGAAAACGTGCTTACACCGAAAGAATGCCACAGATACGTCTTTACAAACCCTGCCACACTGATATATATGCTCTGCCTTATCGTGCCGATAGTAAAGAGCCTTATCCAAGCAAACAGCTGATAAAACAAAACGGGTGACTACCAACACTAAGTTGACAGCCACCCGTTATTTTTATATCCAAAAGTTAATTAGTATGCCTTGCCCCAAAGCACCATATGCTTCGCAGGCTTTCCACAGCATACGCAGGTATCTGTTATCTCCTCCTGCTCGAACGGGATACATCTTGAGCCTACTCCTGTGAGTTCCTTTACCTTATCCTCGCAAGCTTCGTCGCCGCACCACATTGCCTTAACAAAGCCGTCGCCCTTTTCCTCAAGAGCCTTTGTTATCTCGTCAAGTGTCTTGCAAACATAGGTACGTCTTTCTCTGTTTTCAAGTGCCTTCGCATAAAGACCGTCATGAACAGCCTGAAGTCTTTCATTTACTGTTTCAACAAGCTCACCAAGCTTGCAGAATACCTTTTCTCTGTTGTGTCTTGTAACAAGCACACACTGATCGTTCTCAATATCCTTTGGACCAATTTCAAGTCTTACAGGAACGCCCTTCATCTCATACTGTGCAAACTTCCAGCCAGGTGACTGCTCTGAATCGTCGAGCTTAACTCTTATGCCTGCATTTTTAAGCGTGTTGTAAAGCTCGTTAGCCTTGTCAAGAACGCCCTCTTTGTGCTGTGCTATAGGTACGATAACTACCTGAACAGGTGCAACAGCAGGTGGCAGAACAAGTCCGTTATCGTCGCCGTGTGTCATTATAACTGCACCGATAAGCCTTGTCGTAACGCCCCATGATGTCTGGAATGGGTGTGCAAGCTTATTATCTCTTCCGGTATAAGTGATATCGAAAGCCTTTGCAAAGCCATCGCCAAAGTAATGTGAAGTGCCTGCCTGCAAAGCCTTGCCGTCGTGCATAAGAGCCTCGATAGCATATGTTGCTTCTGCACCTGCGAACTTGTCGCTCTCTGTCTTTCTGCCCTTTACGACCGGCATAGCAAGCTGCTGCTCGCAGAAATCAGCGTATACGTTGAGCATTCTCTCTGTCTCCTCGATAGCCTCCTCAGGTGTCTCGTGGATAGTATGACCCTCCTGCCACAGGAACTCTCTTGAACGCAGGAATGGTCTTGTTGTTTTTTCCCAACGTACAACAGATACCCACTGATTGTAAAGCTTAGGAAGATCTCTGTAGGAATGAACTATATTAGCATAATGCTCGCAGAAAAGCGTTTCAGACGTTGGTCTTACGCAAAGTCTGTCTTCAAGCTTTTCACTTCCGCCGTATGTTACCCAAGCTACCTCAGGAGCAAAGCCCTCAACGTGGTCTTTCTCCTTCTGAAGCAGGCTCTCAGGGATAAACATAGGCATACAAACATTTTCATGACCAAGCTCCTTGAACTTTGTGTCAAGTATATGTTGGATATTCTCCCATATTGCGTAGCCGTAAGGTCTTATTACCATACAGCCCTTTACGCTTGTGTATGAAACAAGCTCAGCCTTCATACATATATCAGTATACCACTTTGCGAAATCCTCGTCCATGGAGGTTATCGCATCAACCATTTTCTTATCCTTAGCCATTTATAAAACCTCTTTCTTATATCATTCAGGCATTGTCATTATTCTTGTTGCCGTCGTCTTTTTTAACAGCTTCACTGCTGACATTCTTCTTTTTCTTTTTAAAATTAAGAGCATAGATATCCTCATTATATATCTTATAGTTGGGATCCCAGCCGTCAATGTGGGACTTATCAAATATGCCCTGTACCTTATAGTTCTCAGGATCATTCCCTGTATTCTCACCGTCCACCCTTTCGGGATCGTCCTTTTCGGCAAGCTCAGGGTGACGTTTTTCAATAAATCGTGCTATTTTTGGAGTGATAAGGCAGGCAATGACGATAAAGGTCATTATTACGACACAGCCTGCTGCCAGCTTCAACAGCAATAGCAGTAATTCTTTATTCAGACAAGTCACCTCTTTTCGCAAATATAAAGTTATTATAGCACAATTATCATCCAAATTCAAGAGGTGAAATATGAATTTACCGCCATTTCTGACCTTTAGCACGAAAAAAGGCGGAACAAAGTCCGCCTTAAAGCATTTTCTTTCGTTTGAAAAAGATTATACACACTATCACTACTATTATACTAAGGGCTATAACACCCGGATACCCCTCTTTAAGTTCGGGCATATTCTGAAAGTTCATGCCATACCAGCCCGTGATAAGGGTCAGAGGGAAAAATATAGTGGATATGACCGTAAGAAACTCCATATTCTTGTTCTGCTGAGCATTGACATGGGACTGATAAGCGTCTCGCACCTGCGTTGCATATTCAAGAAGATGTACAGTTCTGCCCATGAGCCTGTCGGCACGGTCTGAGATAGTGCCGAAATATTTTTTCTGCTTTTTCTCAAAGAAGCCGTTCTCGTCCTCTTCAAGCTCTCTGCCCAGATCCATTATTTCATCATAGTAGCTTCTCAAAATAAGAAGCTCTTTTCTGATAGGCGTTATGGTTTCAAGAAAATCGTCCGTCTTGCCATCGTTTACGTTTTCCTCAAGCTCCATAAGCTTTTGCTCATGTTCCGCAAGAAGCTCGGTGTCACGGAGCATAAATTCGCTGAAAAAATTATAGATAAAATGCTCCCTGCTCTCTCCCTGATTATGCCTGCTTCTCTGTATGCGTTGGACTAACCTGAGCGAGAACTCCTCATCGTCTATTATCACCATGTTTTTGTTGTCGATAAAAAACTGTATTCTGTGTCGGCTTCCCTTTATGTCAAGAAGCTTGGGGATAGAAAGCGTGCCTGCCAGACAGAAAGGCTGTGATTCTATCTTACAGAACACAACGTCACGCAGGGATATCACGCCCTCGTAGGTTATGTTCGCCGTTCTGAGGGTTTCCTCTGCGTGAGCAGAGTCGGTAATAAACACAGCCGAGCAAGTTTGCTCGCTTAGCTGTGCCGGTGTTATTTCTTCAAGTGAACCCTTCAGGGCAAATATTGTCATTTATCCTCGACCTCCGCCTTTGAAGCTCTTTCATAGGCAAGGTCATAGAAAAGTTCCTGAGAATTGAGTGGTTCTTTTCCGTCTGAAACAAGGGTATATTCCCCGTCAGAGTCAAGCTCTCTTGCCTGACAATTATCTGCAAGCATTTTGTCGAACATCATGCTTATCTGAGCCTTGATATCCTCATCAAGAATAGGTGCAGCGACCTCAACACGTCTGAGGGTATTTCTTGTCATAAAGTCTGCGGAAGCAATATATATCTTTCTTTCCTCGCCCTTGCCAAACATATAGACACGGGAATGTTCAAGAAAACGTCCTACAATGCTTATTATCCTGATGTTGTCGGTTTCGCCCTCAACGCCTGGGATAAGACAGCATATGCCTCTTACCACAAGGTCTATCTTAACGCCTGCTCTTGAAGCCTCGATAAATCTGTCGATTATCTTCTTATCAGTGAGAGAATTTATCTTCACGCCAATATAGCCCTCTCCTCCTGATTGTGCTATGGCTATCTGCTCGTCTATCATATCAAGCACCTTGTTTTGCAGACAATTCGGTGCAACAAGAAGCTTGTCAACGCTCTTTACAGTATCGTCAGAAGCAAGAGCATTGAACACGTCTATAGCGTCCTTTGCGATGTCCTTATCGCAAGTCATAACAGACAGGTCGGTATAAAGTCTTGAAGTTTTCTCGTTGTAGTTTCCGGTGCCTATCTGAGTATAATACTCGGTCTTTGTGCCTGAACGCTTTGTGATAAGGCAAAGCTTTGAATGTACCTTATAGCCCTCCAGACCATAGATAACAGTACAGCCAGCCTTTTCAAGTCGGCGTGACCACTCGATATTATTTTCCTCATCAAATCTCGCCTTAAGCTCCACCAATACAAGAACGTCCTTGCCGTTCTCTGCGGCTTCACAAAGGGCTTCGACCACCTCGCTGTGCTTTGCCACACGATACAATGTCATTTTTATAGACACAACATTTTTATCGTCAGCCGCCTCACGGAGCATATTGATAAAAGGCTTTATGCTATCAAAAGGATAAGAAAGCAGTCTGTCTTCCTTTTTTATCTGCGGCAGGATCGGCTTGTTATCGTCAAAGGCAGTAAACCTCTGCGGAACTCTCTTTTTATAGAAAAGCTCAGTTTTCTGTCTGAGTATATCCTGTATCTGGAACAGGAATGACAGATCAAGAGGAGTGCTGTTTCTGAAAACAGATTTTTTATTCACTTCAAGCTGTTTGCAGAGCAGGTCAACGATATTGTTATCAAGCTGCCTTGAAAGCTCCAGTCTGACAGGTGCAAGACGCTTTCTTTTCTTAATAAGGTCAGCCATGAACTCACGGTAATCAAGATCTTCATCATAAAGAGCGTCAGCGTCGATATCAGCATTTCTAGTTACTCTTATAAGTGACTTTGACTTGACGGTGTAGCCCTTGAAAATTTTAGGTACATAGTGGAGTATAAGCTCTTCAGAAAGCATATACTTGCCCGTTGAACCGACTTTTATAAGGCGTGGGAAGACTTCGCTTCCGCAGGAGATAACACCCAGCTTTTCCTTGGAATTCTTTCTTTCAAGGACAACTGCGGCATATATATCCTTATTTTTCAGGAAAGGGAAAGGCTGTCTTTTGCCCACCACCATAGGCGACAGGAGCGGAGCTATCTGATTGATAAAATACTGTTCCAACTGAGAGTTTTCCTCCGCTGTAAGCTTGGAAAAGTCAACAAGAGCAACACCCTGCCCGGCTATTTTCTTCATAAGGTCAGCGTAGATCTTATTTTTACGCTCGTTAAGCTCGCCCACTCTGGCGATAACAGCTTTGAGCTGTTCCTTAGCGGTCATATTTGTTTTATTTTCCCTGCTGTCAGGGTCTACCTCCATTTGGTCAGTGAGCGAGCCTACACGAACCATAAAGAACTCGTCCAGATTGCTCTGATAGATAGAAGCAAAAGAAAGTCTTTCGCAAAGAGGCACGCACTCTCGCTCTGCTTCCTCAAGGACTCTTTCATTAAATTTCAGCCATGACAGCTCTCTATTCATAAACACGTTTTTCATTGTGCCATACTCCTTTTATTATGATATCAAAACATCTATATAAATTTAATTTATTATATCACAAAACGGCGAACTGTTAAAGAGGTTTAAGCAAAATTCATGTAAAATATTCTTCTTTTATGCAGTATTGACCACATCGGCACAATCAAATTATGCAAAATGATAGATTTTCGTAAATTTGCAGGCAAAAATACTGTACAAAAAAGCAAAAATCAAAAATATCAATATTTTTTATGCAAAAAAGGTTGACAACGGGGCACAAATAGTGTATAATAATCAAGTCGCTATGAGAAACGCATATGGCGGTATAGCTCAGTTGGCTAGAGCACTTGGTTCATACCCAGGGTGTCACCGGTTCAAATCCAGTTACCGCTACCACATTTCTCATAGCGAAAAATCGGCCCGTTGGTCAAGAGGTTAAGACGCCGCCCTTTCACGGCGGAATCATGGGTTCAATTCCCGTACGGGTCACCAAATCATATGCTCGGAAACAGCGTAAATGCGTTGTTTCTGAGTTTTTATTTTTCCCTAAAATCCACTCAACCACTTATCTGCCACTTATTTTGAAAATAACCGCTTTCGACTACCTCTTGGCTGTGTTCTATGTACCCCGCAAGGCTTGCGCCCTGCGGTTATTTTTATGCCCCGAAAACTTGTCCGAACTGTTCTTCTTCCTGCTCGTCCTCATCTTCGTAGGTGCCCTCTGTGCTGTCCTCGGAGTGCTTTTCTTCTTTCGCTTTAACCTCGTTCGTGAAGCTTAGAGCGTTGCTTATCGCATCGCAGTTGCGTGCTCTCGCCTCTTGGAACATATGGGAATATAAATTTAAGGTCGTTCCAACAACGCTATGTCCCATATCTGCGGACACCGCTACAACGTCCACACCCTCAAAAATCAATAATCCTGTATAATAAAACTTGACACATACAAAACAATCGAAGTATAATAAAAACAAAGGAGTGTGTCATCAATGGGAACAGGAAAACAATATGA